>Ga0194040_1000790_pt1 | contig 9706 bp, 8 predicted proteins | sample JunL2210m_MetaG_FD_148973 | JGI IMG/M metagenome (GOLD analysis project Ga0194040, IMG submission 148973) | Anoxic zone freshwater microbial communities from boreal shield lake in IISD Experimental Lakes Area, Ontario, Canada - Jun2016-L227-10m | ecosystem: Environmental > Aquatic > Freshwater >... | reverse complement strand
CCCCCCTTTCCCGGGTGATGACTCAACCTTGATAGTCCCTTTCAGGTTATCTATGGCAGTCCTGACAACATCAAGACCAACGCCTCTGCCACTTACATCGGTAATCTTTTCAGCGGTTGAGAAACCTGGCAGGAACAGGAGGTCATATACTGCTTCATCGGCCATTTCGGAGGCCTGTAATTCAGTAATTAATCCGCGTTCAATTGCCTTCCTGGCTACTTTTTCACGGTTAATCCCGGCCCCATCGTCTTCAATGACAATAACGACATTGTCCCGGTCACGGCTTGCGATCAGGTTCAACTTCCCTTTACCAGGCTTCCCCGCTTTTATCCGGACTTCCGGCTTTTCAATCCCGTGATCCACCCCATTCCGTATCAGGTGAAGTAACGGGTCGTTAAGCCCGTCCATAATGCTGCGGTCAAGTTCTGTATCGCCACCTTCGATGGTGAACTCAACCTCTTTTTCCTCCTTGTGTGCAAGGTCACGGACCGTACGCGGAAACCGGTTGAAAATATGTGACAGGGGGATCATCCTGATGTTCATCATCAGGTTCTGAAGATCAGAAACGGAACGGCCTACCATGTTGAGGGTCTCGTCCAGCTCTTTTATCTGGAATTTCCGGGCGATCTGTGCCAGTCGGCCCCTGTTAATTACGAGGTCTTCAATCAGGTTCATCATCTGGTCAAGGCGGGTAATATCTACCCGGATATTTTTGACTTCCCGGTTTTTATCCACCCGGTCTTCCTTAACAGGTTTTGGCACACCCGGTGCATGAATCATTCCGGCGGTCTGGGTTCCTGACCCGGGTCGCGGCTTGACCTCTCCTTCGGGACCTGCGGCACCCTTGCCAGCCGCCATTTCAATATCAGGTCCGAACAGGACTTCCCTGACATCAGAAACTGAGGCAGCGGTTTTCAAGGCATCTATTCCGGCATCGCTTCGGATAACCAGCCTGATTGTACCATCAAATTCGCCATCTTCAATAATTTCCCGGTCAGGTATGCACTGGATAATCGTTCCGAATTGATCGAGGTTCAGGAGGAGGAGCATCCCCCTCAGGTTCCTGTTATCGCAGTCATCCCGGAGCCGTATCAGCATCTGGTACTGCCCTTCCTTCTCCTCCAGAAGATCAGTATTTCCTGTTAGTTCAGGGGCGGGTCCGGAATTTCCTGACTGCCGGGAGTCTCCACTCGTGCCACCTGTTGTGTGCTGGTCTGATTCCCAGTCAAGAAGTGACTGCATACGCTCTTCGAGGTGATCTATTGTCCCCGGCCCCCCTGACTCAATATCATCAAGCATCAGTTCAATATCATCCGATGCTGCAAGGAGGAGATCAACGAGGTCCTGGTGGACTTCCCGCTGACCACTTCTGATGAGCTGGAACACATCCTCCATTGCGTGACAGACCCGCTCCATGTGCTGGAACCCCATGGTTGCTGACATGCCCTTCAGAGAATGGGCGGAACGGAAAATTTCGGAAATAGCTGCTTCATCGGGCCCATTCTCAAGTACAAGGAGGTTCTTTACAATAGTTTCGTGATTTTCTCTCGATTCTGCGATATAGAGTGCCCGGTAGGCATCCATTTCAGACATATTAACCACCCATGGCTTTGACTACCCGTGTTATCTCACCGGCCATCGAACGGAGCGGCAGTACTGAGTCAACGCAATTGAGTTTGAGAGCTGACCGGGCCATTCCATACACAAGACAATCAGATTCGCGGACGACCATGGTAGTCCCACCATGCTGTTTTACTGCAAGGGTGCCATCTCCCCCATCGCTCCCCATTCCTGATAGAATCGTGGAAACGGTAAGGGGACCAAAGGCAGCAGCTGCCGAGGAAAAAGTCTTGTTGACGGCAGGTCGAACACTGTGTTCGGGTGGGGCCCGCGAATGGATTATCCGCCCACCTTTTAACCCAGACTGGGTTATCATGCTGGAAATTACGGTATGGTACCCGGCCATTGATACATAAACATGGCCACTGGACAGAATATCGCCATTTTCGGTCTCTTTTACAGGCATTGGGGAGAGCCGGTTGAGCCGTGCAGCAAGCGCTGCAGTAAATCCACCTTCAGGCATGTGCTGTGTGATCATGATAGCCGCGGGTAAACTCGTCGGGAATGATGAAAGAAGGACATCCAGCATAGGCGGGCCTCCGGCCGAGGAGCCAATCAGCACGATTTTATCTGCAACTTCAGCAGAGGGACCGGACTTTCTTGTTACATATGCTATAGTGACCAGGTTTTTAACCTTGGTAACAAGTTCCTGTGATATCCCCCGTATGCGCGCAAGGTCCTTCGGTTTCAGCATAAAATCATCTGCACCGTAGGCCATTGCCTTTTTTGTCATCAGGGCCCCCTGGGAGGTGAGCGAGCTGAGCATCAGTGTTTTTGGCTGGTGCTCCATTGTTGCTTTACGTTTGAGCACTTCGATACCATCCATCTTCGGCATCTCGATATCCAGCGTTATGACATCTGGTTTTAGCTCATCTATCTTCAACAGCCCGTCTTCACCATGGTGGCTACCCCGACAACCTCGATTTCCGGGTCTTTTCGAAGCATGTCAGTGATGATTGTACGCATAAAAAGCGAATCATCAATCACAAGAACACGGATCATCGTCACGATCCAAGCACGTTTTTTATCTCTTCGAGCACTTTTGGTGCCTGGAATGGTTTTACAACGTACCCTCTCGCACCACTCTTTATCGCCAGCTTCACCATCTGCTCCTGTCCGACAGCCGTGCACATGATTACCCGTGCATTCGGATCCAGGGCCTTTATTGCCTTTAGTGCTTCGATCCCGTTCATTTTAGGCATAACTACGTCCATTGTTACGAGATCAGGTTTCAACTCCTTGTACTTCTCGATGGCTTCGTCCCCGTCACCGGCTTCACCAACGATAGCATGCCCACCGGAAAACAGGATGTTTTTGAGAAGTGTTCTCATAAAAAGTGTATCATCAACGATCAGAATTCTCCCCATGTGTAATCACATCAGCTCTTTGTCCGGCACTTATATGTACTTAATGCTGAATCTGCAATGCAACGGGTTAAGGAGTAGGGGGTTTAACGGCATCCGAGATGAACCGGACTCCCTTGGGGGTGAGCTGGACTTCTCTCCTGGTAAACATCACTTCAACAACACCCAGTTTTAACAATTTATCGAATATCTGGTCAAGTTCAGTATGGGGGATATTCAGCATATTCTCAATAGCATGAGAGTCCATTCCGCTGTAGACAAGCATCCCAACCTGCGCAGCAAGAGGGTCAAGCTCATCACCTTTCATGTCCATTTCCTTGGTCGCGTCTTTCAAAAAATTAAGAAGTACCTGCAGCGTCGAGAGCGGGCAAAGGACAAAACTGGTTACTACTTCCCCGTTTTCAAGATGATCGATTTTTATGACATCCACCTGTTTCTTCTGGAGGTCACGCTGTGTCATTTCAATGCCGGCAACTTCGGCAATCGGGACACATACCTGTTTGTTCTGGCTCACAAACCAGATCCCGGTTTTCAGCACAGCTACGGCACCCTTCTCCCATTGTGCATCAGTGACCATCACCCCCCCCCTGACAGCAGGAGACATGAAATATGCACTCAGGCGATAGGCACTGCATGACATGATGATCATGCGTTTTAAGACCTGTAACGCCTTCGGGACGGTGGCAATGCGATAAATCCTTTCCGGGGTACCTTTTACCATGATGAGAAGGACACTTTTCTTCTCTTCCAGGTTAATAATCGATTTAAATGGAATATCAGTGTTGACGGGCTCCCTGATGGAAAGCTGATCCTGGGTTACCTCTATCTTGGAGACAACCCATTTCCCATCTTTTTCTATTTTTATCGGAATTTCAGCCATATCAACACTTGTTCCGGATACTCACACGCCACTTATTTCTTTACTTTCGTCATACTTAATATCCCTTCCAGTTCTTTCTCAAGATCTGCGGCCGGGACTTTCACATCTTTTAAGTCCCGCAGAAGGGGTGCATTCGTATCCTTTTTCACACCAGAGGCATCAGATTTAAGAGAAGCCATCAGGTCATCATCCATACCCTTTCCTGATGAAAATGCCATCATCGAGTCCGACATATCCTTAGGCTTTTCCGGGGTATCCATCTTACTGGACGGAGCAGAGGCAAACGGGGACCCCCCCATCGGTGAAGCAGACGATGACGCAGGTTTCGGGGCTGAAGCAGGGGGGCTTTTATCTGGTGGAGGTGAGGTCCTTGACTCCGTATTGTCAGGGTTATCAGGGTCGCCGAGTTCCTGGTCAAGATCAATACTGTTTACATCAAGGTCCTCGAGGCCGCCCATATCCATTTCACCGGATAACGGATCCTTCTCCCCTTCATCGCCAGGGTCCAGGTCTCCCATATTCGCCGCAAGTATTGATGCAACTTCATCATTATCAGAATCGTCATCAATAGTAATCCCTTCGTCAGTATCAAGGGAGATATCCAGGTTGGATATATCATCACCAAAAGCCCCTGACATATCAGCACCAAGATCAAGGTCATTTAGTGAAGAAAGGTCACCCATATCATCATCAGGCCCCACGGAGTCGAGCAATTCTGTGTTCATCTGCTCTTTTACAAGGGTTGAGAAGGGATCACTCACACTCTGTTTTCCGGATGGGATAATTTCAGGGTTTGCTTCCTTAAGAGACCGAATATCAGGTGCCCTTCCCTGGACAGACTGGTCAAGCATCTGGTCCAGTTTATTTTTATCCCGCTGTTTAGCGGTTGCGGGCTTCCTTGCCTTTCCAATATCACCTGCGATGACAGTGAACGCCTGCCCCATAGACGAAAAAGCGTCCCGGATTGTTGAGAATCTCCCCTGCGTCTTTTTGCCCGGTTTTTTATCCGTTGCGGTTTTTGTCCCGGATCCCGGTTTTTTCCCGCTTTTTTCTTTTGCGGGTTTTGTAGTTACCGGGGGTTTTTGTTCTTTAACTGATTTTTTCTCACCTTTTTTAGATGAAAATGAGATTTTAGGTACTTTTAATTTAGGGATTTTGATTGATCCATTGATCAAAAGGACCAGTACCGCCAGTGCTATGACTACCAGTACCAAAAAAATTGCAGGTAAATCAAAAAGGACCAGAACTAACCCGGCAATAAGTATGACGGTGAATAATAAAATCCGACGGACTGAATCCTTCATGTACTATACCCCCTGGAAGACAGGGATATTAAAGAACATCGCAACAATATACGGCGCCACAATATATACAATTCCCGTCATTATCGTTAAAATGCTTGCGAAGAAATAAAAGATATACCGCCCGCCACCCATCACAATTTTTCCGGCAAAAATATTTGCAACGGTAATAATCGTGAGCATGATCATGATATAGAGGGTCATTTCTGCTTCAGGAAACGAAACAAACATATTGATACCGCTGACCATTGACCCCCCGACGCTCTGGGCTGCCTGGGTACCTTCACCCATGGCATTGAGGTTATTCATTACACCTGCAATTGCCTTGGACATCGTCAGCAGAATATGGAATAGGAACAGGAAAATTGCGACCATCATGGTATGCATGGGGATAATGAGTACGACAAAACCCATGGAAACTGAGTTTCTCTTTTCCCGGAGGAGGACCTGTTCAAGCATTGAAGAACCCGCAATCTCCCCAATCGTGTCCGGGGACCCTCCAAGCTCACACGAGTCCCTGAAAATATTAAGATACTTATAGATCAGGTTACTCCCGCTCTCCCCGATAAATTTCTCCCAGCTGGCATTCTCGTCAAGGCCAAGGTTTAGTTTGGAATATACGCCATTGATCAATGGTTCAAGCACGACAAGGGATTTCCGGTCAATTTCAGCCAGTGCATGGCCCATTGTTGTCCCTTTTCCACCCATTACGGCACCAATACTTCGTATGAAGGAAGTAAAATCAGCGTCCCGCTGGATGATATTACTGTCGTCGAGGTACCCGATGATACCCAGGGGCAGGAGCATCAGCCCTATTAACAGCATAACAAGGCCATATACGTCCTTGATAAGCCCGAATGCACTGATAGCGAAAAAAATTACCGTGACAATGACGACAATAGGAATAATTCTCCGTTCAAGCCGCCTGATAATCATCTGCTCTTTTGAACCGGTCGGAAGGTCATGGATCTTCTCATCTGACGGGACTGAAGTGTACATCGTCACGATGCCGAACAACGACGTTGTTATTACGATCATGTACGACAGCATCAGGGTAGACTGGACATTTTCAGGTGTGAAAAGAGCAACTGACACCATGATGATAATCCCGACAAGGGCACCTGAGAACAACATTGCAATGTACGCATCCCCCCATTTTTTGAGCATTTCGAGCCCCTGCTCGTAGTTATTCCGGTAGACACTCCTGACGGTTGCAAGCTCGCGGTTGAGAAAGTCCTCATCCGGTACACCGGATTCTATGGAGTTTGAATAGCGGTTCAGCATACTCGCCAGCAGTTTGTTTTTTGTCCGTTCTGCAACCGCGGTAAGGGCTTCAACGTAGCTGTAATTCCAGCGCTTTACAAAAAATTCAACTTTTGCAATATATTTAGCAGTCGCGTACTCTTTTCTGAGTGCGGTATAGGCAAAAATCTCTGGCCTGGTAGCGCGTGCCGTTGTAATCGAGCACATGTAGGTGGCCATGAACAGCATATCAGCTGCCATCCGCTTTGCTTCAAGGAGTGAGTCAAGTTTCTCCCTGATGCCCTTAATCATGCCCTTGAAGGGTATCTCGCGGCCTTCTTTAACCGGAAGCTCTGCAGGCCCGGCGGGCAGGCTTTTAACATCCATGATTCGCGGTAAACCCTTTAATCTGGGATATCAATAGTAAGGAGCCCCTGCTTCTTGATTTTGGTCATCATGTGGTACAGGTCATAGAAACCGGTATACCCGGCCTTATGTAATCGTTCAAGAATACGTGCCCTTTTTTCCACTTCCAGATACATACCGGCCTTTTTGTGATCAGGAATACCGAGCATGGTAGCAATCCTGTTTTCAAGGAGGAAACTGCTCCCCCTTCCATGGAAATCGTGGGCGTCAGTAATGGGGTTCCAGCTGAACATCTCGACAAAAGAGAACCCACCGGTTTCCGGGTTAAAACCCACCAGTTCATTTATTGAGAGGATCCTGCGGACCATGCTGCCATCCGGACGACGAACGGAACTCTGGATAACAACAAGGTTCAGGTTATCGACATAGGTCTTAGGGATAAGGATCGGATCACCACAAAGACGCTGGATGAGTTTTTCAACGGAAGCCGCGTGGAATGTGGAAAGCACAGGGTGGCCGGTCTGCATCGCACCGAATGCGACAGCACCTTCAACACCACGGATCTCACCAACAAGGATCTGGTTCGGACGCTGACGGAGTGCGGCCCTTAACAGGTCAAACATCGTGACGTCTCCCCCTTCCCCTTCACCCTTTCCTTTACCTTTTGATACTTCACGTGTCCAGTTCAGGTGAGGGATCTGGAGTTCGGGCGTATCCTCGATCGTGACAATCTTGTTCTCCGGTGGAATGAAGGTAGTCATCGCATTGAGCGAGGTCGTCTTTCCACTTGCCGTTTCACCGCTCATGAAGAGAGACATACCATTCTCGATACAGATCCAGAGATACGCAGCACACATATAATCGCACGTCTTGAATTCAATCAGTTTCAGGATGCTGATCGGATCGTCCATCGCTTTACGGATCGTGAAGTTCGAGCCTTTCCGGCTGATATCCGTGCTGTAGACAATGTTAATACGGGAACCGTCAGGCAGTGTCGCATCAACGATCGGGTTCCGGTAGGTGATAGGCCGTCTCGTCCGTTCTGCAAGCTTTATCACGTAGTTATCCAGCTCTTTTTCCTTATCCCAGCCAACCACTGATTTGAGACCTTTGAATATCTTGTGTTCAACAAATATCGGGCCGATACCGTCACAGGTGATATCTTCGATATACTTGTCACTGAGGAATGGCTTTAAAAGGCCGATATCAACTTTATCACGGACCATCATGTATTCGAGGGCTGAATACTCCTGGGGAGTCATAATAACCCTGCCGTCAGGGGTCCTTGCAACGTGTGCGAAGGCCTGTGCCCTCCCCGAACTGTCCTTCTTTGTAATGTCCTTATTGAGGAAGCCCTTCATTTTGCCCATGAATCCTGGATTTTCCGATTCTTTACTGGCCATAACCGGAATATTTTCCCCGGGCATTTTTATCTGGACGACCTGTTTGAGGAGATTTCGTAATACCGTGCTCCGTGCCTCATCGGTAACCGGGTCCTCTTCCAGTGCATCAAGGAGATCGATCAGTTTGTATTCAACTGCTGGAACAAGGTCTTTGACACTGTGCAGGAATGAGGGCTCGATCGGGATGTAATAGTTCCTGACATCATTGGGATCAAAAAAAATGTGGACAAAGGTATCGGCATCAGCAGGGTAGATGAGGTTAGGTTCCGTCATCGACTTTAGATCACGCTTTAATTCGGAGAAAAAAAGGGGAATACCATATTCATCAACCGGGAATATATGCAGGTATTCAAGGAGATGCGGGCTGTGCTGGACGTACTCTTTTGCATTCGTCGGTAACATCCGATAAAGGGCACAGGACTCGATATTATTCGCGCAATCGTTATCTTCTGTGTTTACCGCACGTTTAAAGGGCAGGGAGAGACTTGTTGCGACTGAAATTTCTCCTTGACTCATATCAGACCTTAGCCATCGAAATCGGGATTATTTTCATGCCATAACCGGGATGAACTTCGAAACTGACCAGGTTGCCGGTCGTTTTCCGTGCCCCACGGACTTTCACTACTTCCATGACCATGACGTATTTATCACCAATCAGGGATTTTTTCATGGAGAGATGTGCATCGCAGATGGAACGGATACGGATCAGGGTATCCTCCTGGAATGCATAGGTATGAAGAGTGATGAGAATTGTCTTTCCATGGTCAACAAGATTTTTACAGTTCGTCAAGAACGTGAGAACCGTTTCCTGGGTCGTATACTCGGTAAACATGGTAAGTGAATCAATAATTATGACCTGGGCCTTACTGGTCCGGATATGGTCAATGATGTGTTCAAGGATCCCGTCCATTTCAGCTTTGGACCATTTGAACCCGACCATGTGCAGCGGGAAGAGCTTAACATAACCCCAGGCGAAATAGTCTGATACATCAAGGCTCATTGACTCCATCTGGGAGAGGAAACTTTTTGCAGTCATTTCGGTTGAGTACAGGTCAACACAGAGGCCCTGTTTCATTGCACCCCATATGATCTGCTCTGTCAGGACACTTTTACCGGTATCATTCTCACCTTCAATAAGCGTAAGAGAACCCAATGGAAGGCCATCAGCTATTTTTTTATCTATTTCATTACTTCCGGTTGAGAGGATCTTCCGATCTTCTCCACCGAGCATACCTGCGATGCCTTCAAATCCCATTTGCCACCACACTTATATTTTTCGTAATTGTATAATCGATTCAGCACTATTTAATTCTCTGCCTTGTACAAATACATACCCGGATTTCAGATAGGGTGGTGCATTCGCAATATTTCCGGATCACACCCTATGCTCAGCAGAACTGGCCCGTGGATAAATTGTTAGAAATTCATAGAGTCTTTGCAACATCTATTGCCACGGTGTATCCGGACCGGGATAAAAAGGGCGATATTTTACATCTACGCATATAATTTTCCCTATGGGCCAGTAACCCC
>Ga0194040_1000789_pt1 | contig 9707 bp, 9 predicted proteins | sample JunL2210m_MetaG_FD_148973 | JGI IMG/M metagenome (GOLD analysis project Ga0194040, IMG submission 148973) | Anoxic zone freshwater microbial communities from boreal shield lake in IISD Experimental Lakes Area, Ontario, Canada - Jun2016-L227-10m | ecosystem: Environmental > Aquatic > Freshwater >... | reverse complement strand
CAAGGTTCATTGAGCGAATTGCCTCGGTGTGTGGACCGGATGTTGCGACGCCGCACTTCGGGTTCGAGCAGCGCAAAGCCACTCTCTTACCGAGCGCGTCCTTAACTGATGTGGAGAATTCGTCTCTTATCATCCCATACGCGCCGAACGAATGGTTAGGCGACAAACTCACTTGCCGCGCATACGCCCGCGAGGGTCTTGCACCGCTTGCTTTCCCGGCGGAATGCCCACCATTCGCCCATCCGATCCTTGAACCGCGCGATATCCCGGCCTGATGGCCACCATCCGGCCATCGGAACCTTGAACGCCGCGAGTGCCACTAGGGATCTCTACCATCCGACCATCACTGCCCTGCAGCCCTCGGGCACCAGCGCGAATGGCTGCCATTCTTCCGTCATTTCCTTGCAGGCCACGCCCACCCGACGGAATTGCGACCATCCGGCCATCGCTCCCTTGTAATCCGCGACCGCCTGGCGGGATTGGGACCATGCGGCCATCACTTCCTTGGAGACCCCTCCATCCGTCGGGGATGTTGATTGCCATGCCGTCGCTACCGGTCAGCTTTCTTGTCATCTTATACCTCCTTGGTGGGATATCTAAGTTGCCTAACGCTATGTTATTTGTATTTTTATGTAACTTTGCTCATACTACACATTGCTTTCTGAGAGCGTTCAAGGCATTCTTCAACAATCCTTATCAGCGCTGCATGATATGACGATCTTGAAGAAAACTGGCGCATAATACTCGGCATATCTAGCTGATAAATCTCGTCGCTGCATACTCTGATGGCCAATTCAGAAAAGGCAATATAATTCTCTTCTTTCGAGCCTTCATCAAGAGCACTCTTCAAAGCCAGCGCGGTAACGCCGAGACACAAAAGGGTTCCGGTCCTGTTTGCAACCTCGATGGGTTTGATATTGTCACCCGGGGACACGAACTTCCCGTCAGAAGGCGAATAGTCAACGTAGAATGCGGCTTCCTTTTCATGCTTTATGTCTGGGCGAGTTGAAGACCCGGCAATTCTTGATGGTCCATCCGGATCGACAATCATTCTAAGCGGAGAAAACAGCTCATACAGGAAGGCCCTATGCGCTTTCAATTGGTGGCTGCGCCAAGAATCCCAAAACCAGGCCCAATCGGCACCGTGTTCGAGAAAATAGAAGGCGGAGAGAAACGAAAGCGACTTCCCAAGCTCTTCTTGCCCCAACTCGCTGAGGCCCAAAGCTACGGCAGGGTGGTCGCCCCAGGTTTTTAGCGCTGCATCGAGGAGGGCCATAGCGTTTTCCACGGATTTCGAATAGCCACTATACAATTGCTCGAAATCAAGTGACGGGGCCATTTTCTTTCCCATTTATATGCTTCTTTCATGCAGCTAACGGCGGGCATAAGGCGCGGCGGCTTTTTGCCGTCGCCCTTAATGCCGTATGTTATATGTCTCTTTCATGGGCTAATTCAGCTAAAAAAGTAGCTATAGTAACAGCCGCATTTACAACCAGTCTCGAATGCACTACCTCTAGTTCACGTGATCTATGCCGCCCATGACCAGTACCATAAAGGTTTCTTACTTCTGCAACCCCAATTACAATTTGACCTAAGTTACTAAGCGTCCTTCTTATAGTGTCCTTGCCAGGCACATCCTCACCAACAGCTCTGGGATCAAGATCAAGTTCCCTTTGGGCTTGTCTCAATAAAGAAGGTATATCATCGCCCGCCCGCTCACCTTCAATGTTTAAAACTGACTTAAGAACACTCTCAAGAAGTTCTTTAGCGGAACCCAAAGCTTGTTCTGGATCCTCTCTAATGCTACGTCTTATTCTTGCCGCATGTCTGCTAAGTTCTTCAATGTCCAGTCTGTTAGCTACTTCCTCTACATCCTCAAGAGGCACTGCAATGTCCCCCGTCCCATATAGCTCAGCATGTAGGGTTGTATCATTCCGTCTTAGCCAGTTTTGCAATCCAACAAAGTTTTCAACGATTTCGATCTTCTCAAAATTCGCTCCAAGAATAAGTGGGATTACCGTTATGACGCATCCTTCATAATCATCATCTCCCCAATAAAGACTTCGCAGCAACCTAGGATGATTAGAAATAATATCGATGCTATCTGTTAGATAACCTAGTTCACGCCACTTGCCATCATCAAATGTAGAGACGATTGCTCTCTTGAGAGCTAATATAACTTTATTTCTGTCGGCATCTAGTTTCATTTTTTATTTCCTTACATATAACTAAAAGTTCACCGGGACCGTTAGCGATCTGGTGAAACTCCGGTTTATGTGGAATTTAGTTTAGAAACTGCTTCCACGGATAGCCTTCCTGCCGTCTCCAGAGCAAATCACCATTGGAGTCATACCCAAGATAAGTTACAAGCCCCATGCGGCCTGGGTCTATCTCAATCTCTTTTTCTTTCCACATTCTGTCGTAAAATCTCGCAATAGCGAAACTCACGAAATCAGCAATTTCTAAGCCGGGTAATGAGGCCGGCGAGACGAACTTGGGCTCGGGAATTTCAATACCTTTCGATAGAAAACCATATAGAAGGGAGTGTTGACTACCTCTGAAAGTGTCCCTTGCCCACCCATGTATAACTTCGTTGGCATACGAATGTTTCTCGGAATCGAAAAATATGCTCGGCTGAGCATTCTTTTCTGTCCATTCGTCTATCGCATTCAAGACCAGCAGAATATATGCTTCATTTCTTAACCCATTTGGGTCAGCTATGACTCTCGGGTTGTTCTGGTCGGTTGTCAAGGCGATATTATAAATAAAAAGATTACTTTCCTTTATCAAAGCTAACACCTGATCAACGAAGCCGATCACATCCTCAAAGCTAAACGCCTTATATACTGGATGTTTTATTCTGCTTGCGCCAGCCCACATATCTTTCATATGAATCTTCCAATTGTCGGGCGGAATAGCAGGAAGTAGTCGTTGCTTTAGCGTTCTAACCTTTATTTCGAAAGCAGACAACAGACTCTGGTCGGTACCTACGAGGGAATAGACAGATACCTTTCTGCCTTCATGCTCTCTTTCTGCGTCATCGCCAAAGAGGATACCTCTTGTCCTCATCTTATTCATAGGCAAGGGGAGCTGTATATGAGTCCCGCACCTCGGACACACCTGTGCAATGCTCTGCAGAATCCATCTCTTAGCGCCGGTATATGGAACTCCCTTTGTTTCGAATTTGGGCTTCACAGGAATCATGGACATATCGTGTTTCTTGAACCAGTCAGGCGGAAAGAGGGTTTTGCAGGCTTTGCAAGTCATTGAGATGCTCGATAGACTTTGCGGTAAGTGCCTCAATGGGACTGATAAGCGATCAACTTCAGCCCGCTGTCGTCTGGTCGGTCTATTATGGATTAAGAATGTTTTTGGTTTTCTAACTTCTTCCATTATTATGGCTCTCTACTTCTGATACATAACGTTACGGCTGAGGTGCGCAGTTTTTCGCGTCGCCTCAAGCCGATTGTTGGCCGATGACTTCTTCCAGATCAATAATAATAGATGTAACTCTCCTTGAGAGCTTGCTATCCTTCAGACCCAAGCACTTGTGGGCAAGACGTATAGCACCTTGCCATTCTTCCCGAGAAGTCGGAATTTCGACATCGATTGCATTGGCAAAATTAACGAAGACCAAATAAGCGTCCTTCTTGTTTATATCGGCCAAGTAGTACAGGTGAGCCAGCCGGTTTGCCATTTGGTAAAGTGGGTTGTACCATGATGCATCCGGGTACGCCCGGAAGGCTGTTTTGGCTTCATCAAGTCGGTTCTCTATCCGGTCAAGCGAATTTTGCGAAGCCTTACTGCGATAATCAACCGTCTCTTCGATATATGCCTTCGCTTCAACAAGTATCAGTTTCCCTTCAGTCGTACGGGCAAGGCCGTCCCAGCGTGGTCCACCTTTCGGCCAAAACTCCTGTAACGGCATCCGTAGATCGATAACACCGAGCCGTTCCAGAAACTCTTGATCGTAATACTCTGCATAATCGTCGTTTCGGAGGGGTGACCGCCATTCAACCCCTGTTGTGCCCCATCCGAACGCCTTCGAAATGCAGTCATTCAGGTAAGTCGAATGATCATTAACCATCACGCGAAGCCAATGTTCGCTTCGCTTTGTAGACGGTGGTCTTGATCGTCTGGGCATATTCCTACCTCCGGCCAACGACACTCATCAGCCAACCCGGCCACAGACGCTAAACTGAAAACGAAAAGCGGTAATTCCGGGTCGGCTGGATGACTTTGTTCGGGATTCATTTTCCAAATCTTTGCTGAATAAAAGTTACCATTTCACTGCCGCCTAATTCTGTAGTTGCAGGATTTCGTGATGTGCGACAATTAAAACTCCCGACTGACGACAATTACAATTCCCGGAAGGTTAGGGAATGGTAAACTATCCACCATCTTAAAAATAAGGATGGCACGGATGGTCACTGATCAACAGGTGAGGAGGTTATTCAAGCTGATGCAAACGGAAATAACGCAGGCTGTTGCCGCAGATAAAACCGGTATGGATGAAAAAACTGCACGAAAGTATTTAAAAACAGGTAGATTGCCAAGTGAACTCAAGAAAGAGAGAACATGGCAAACCCGGGCCGACCCATTTGAAGACATTTGGGATGAGGTTCGTGACAAACTCGCGGCGAATCCCGGATTTGAAGCGAAAACGCTTTTCGATGATTTGCAGCACCGCTTTCCCGGCAAGTTCTCCGACGGGCAACTACGGACCCTCCAGCGACGAGTAAAACGCTGGCGTGCTCTTGAAGGTCCTTCACAGGAGATATTTTTCCCCCAGTTGCACCACCCCGGTGAACTGGCACAGTCGGACTACACCCATATGGGAAAGCTGGGAATTACCATTGCTAACCAGCCCTTCGATCATTTGCTCTATCATTTTGTGTTGACCTATTCCAACTGGGAAACGGGCAGCGTCTGTTTCTCCGAAAGCTTCGAAAGTCTCAGCGAGGGGCTACAGGCCGCTTTATGGGAACTGGGTGGCGTACCGCATACCCACCAGACAGACCGGTTAACGGCGGCAGTGCAAAAGGATCTGCATCCCGATGAATTCACCCAACGCTACCAGGCGCTGCTCAGCCATTATGATCTCACCGGGCGCAAAACGCAGGCTGCAAGCCCCAATGAAAATGGCGATATAGAGCAACGCAACTATCGGTTAAAAAGGGCGGTTAAACAGGCCCTGTTGCTCCGGGGAAGCACTGATTTTACCACTCGCGATGAGTATCAACTATTTCTGAAGAAACTGTTTTCCGGATTAAACAGCGGGCGCCGTGAACGCTTTCTGGAAGAACAACGGTCGCTACACCGCCTGCCGGATCAGCGATTGGAAAGCTGCAAGCGCCTTTCCGTCAGCGTCGGTCCGAGCAGCACCATCCGTGTCAATCACAATGTCTACTCGGTGGAAGGCCGATTGATCGGCGAAAGCATACAGGTTCACCTTTTTGCCGAGCATCTCGATCTTTTCTATGCTCAAAAATGTGTGGACACATTGCCCCGCCTGCGCGGGGAAAAAAGGCATCTGATCAATTACCGGCACATGATTGACCAACTGGAACGCAAGCCGGGGGCATTCGAGAACTACCGTTACCGGGAAGAGATGTTTCCCAACAGTTATTTCCGGCTTGCCTATGATGAGATCAAAGAACGGCATACGCCACAAAAGGCCGCCACGGAATATCTGAAAATATTGCGAATAGCAGCCATGGAGAGCGAAACAGCTGTCACGGCAGCGCTTTCTGACCTTTGCGGTCGGCAAGCGATTACCGCCGGTGCGGTTGAAGAAATCATTCACACCCTCCAGCCACCATCCTGTGTAACCGAGATCGGTATTGCCCCGATAGACTTAGCCAGCTATGATCGTCTCCTCTTGCATGAGGAGGTGCCCTATGCAGCGTGAAGGGAAAAAAGCCGACCGCCTAGACCGGTGCCTTAAAGACCTACACTTGCCTACGGTGCGGCGCTGCTACCAGGAAGAGGCCATCAATGCCCGGCGGGATGACTGGGATTACGAAACCTATCTTTGTGAATTAGCCGAGCGGGAATGTGAAGAGCGACAAAACAACAAAATTGCCCGCTTCATCAGGGAATCAAAGCTACCCTTGGAAAAAAGCCTGAAAGCCTTCGATCGCAAGCGTCTGCCACGGAAAGTAGCTGCACAGCTCAATCTCCTCTTACAAGGGGACTTTCTTGATCGTAGAGAAAACGTGCTGGCATTCGGCAATCCCGGCAGCGGCAAGACCCACCTTTTGTGCGCCATCGCCCAGGAACTTATTCATCAGGGACGGCATGTACTTTTTACCCCATGCAACCTGCTGGTGCAGGAACTGCTCATCGCCAAGCGAGATCTGAAACTGGCGCGCGTTCTCAAACAGCATGCGAAATATGAGGCTCTGATTATTGACGACATCGGTTATGTGCAGCAAAGCCGAGAAGAGATGGAAGTTCTATTTACCCTTCTTGCCGACCGCTATGAGCGCAGCAGCATCATGATTACCAGTAATTTACCGTTTTCCAAGTGGGAACGGATTTTTAAAGATCCGATGACCACGGCGGCGGCAATTGATCGGTTGGTCCATCACAGCGTCATCCTAGAGCTGAACTTATCCAGCTACCGATTGGAGCAATCCCAAAAAACAAAAGAACCCGTTGCCGTTCAATCGGCGCAAACAGTACCTCAAGAACAAAACGTGGCGGGTTAAGGAGGCAAGAACGTATGGAATTAAAGGTATATAATCCTCAAAAAAACCGACTTGAAAGGCTTACTGTGGATCTTACGGCAAAGAATACGACCTGCTTCAAAAGCAGTGGGAGTGTCCGGGCTGTCGCCACGATCACGGATTTCGACGGCGGGCTCCTGGTCAAAGCTCTCGATAATACTTATCCAATCTGGCCATATGACATATCAAGGGCTGATATCGACTATAACCAGAAAAACGCAAAAAAACTCATGCGAAAGCACGGGTAGGGGTGCGGCAGTCAAAAACGGGAAATATAATTGTCGTTGACCGGTAATAATAGTTGACGTTCATCATCTTCTTAACCTTTCGATAACAGATCCGCTTACTGGTCTGCATAACAGAAGGGGATTTTTATCTCTTGCGGTACAACAGTTAAAATTATCGGACAGGAATAAGAGAAGAATGCAGTTTTATTTTGCTGACCTGGACGGGTTGAAATGGATCAATGATACGCTAGGTCATGATGAAGGAGATAAAGCGCTTATTGAAGCAGCAGCCGTATTCAAAGAGACCTTCAGAACCTCAGACATCATTGCGCGTCTGGGAGGAGATGAGTATGCCGTTCTTGCCGTTGATATAAACGAAGCAAACTTTGAGATCTTTACTGCCCGGTTGCAGTCTCTGATTGACACACGAAACAATCAGGAAAACCGGACATACAGACTTTCAATCAGTATCGGCTGCTCTTACTATGATCCTGAACATCCATGTTCTATTGACGAACTCATGGCCTCTGCCGATAAATTGATGTATGAGCAGAAGCAAAACAAGAAGAGCCTTCTCCTGCAAGGGGACTCCCTTTCGAACAGTAGTCCTTACTTCAATTCTGAACCGAAAATAGTTGACTCGTAGGTGATAGGTGCTCGACTTCATTGATGTTTTGTCAATATTGGCGCTATTGATAACCAATGGAAAGGTGCGGCTTTTTCAACGTGATTTTTTTGTCGGGAGGCGATAGGTCTCCTTCATAAAGTCCGCTAGTCTTCAACCTGGACGAAGATGCAGGATTTCAAGTGATAATACCTGCATTGTTACCATTTTTCATGTCATTTTTCATTGACACACAAAGACGTTCACCGTACACTTACAATCCGAATAAGCGATTCCTTATCAAAGACGTAGTTTTACCCACCATAGGGGATCTTGCACTTGAATAAAAGACTTTTTATTTATTCATTACTCGTTATTCTTCTGATGATCGTCGCTGCTACCGGCTGGTTTGCAACGGACTATCTCGGCAATAACGCCCGGCAGGAAATCATCGGAGAAAACCGGGCTTCGGCATTAACCCTGTCCGTCTATGTATCCTCCACGTTAAATTACATTGAAGGGGCCGTAAAATCCCTGGCCGGATCTCCCTGGATCGCTCCCACACTGCTGTCTAAGGGAGTTCAGGATATCGAACATGCCAACAGTGCGTTAGACAGATACAACTCCGCTTTAAACGCCTCCGTCTCCTACCTGATGGATGCCGACGGCATGACGGTGGCGTCCTCCAACCGGGACGATCCGGACAGCTTTGTCGGGAAGTCCTACCGGTTTCGCCCTTACTTTCAGAAGGCGGCCAAGGGCAAGCCCGATCGTTATTTTGCGCTGGGCATTACTTCCGGAAAGAGGGGTTTCTATGCAAGCTACCCGGTTCAGAATCGTCTGGGCAAAGTGGTTGGTGTAGTCACGATGAAAAAGGATCTTGACGAAATGGAGGCCTTTTTCAACAAATACCCATTTTGCTTTCTCATCAGTCCGGAGGGCATAATTTTTCTGTCAAGCAAGCCGGCAATGGTTCTAAAGAGCCTCTGGCCGATGGACAAAACAGTACAGGAAAAATTGATTGCATCCCAGCAATTCGGCAACAAACTCTCTAAAGACGCTTTTTTTAAAAAGGAAATTGCCGATGGAATGGAAGTCGCTCTAGAAGAAAATAATTATTTCGTCTCCAGGAAGGTGCTTGACAACGGCGGATGGTCGATTGTACTTCTGACCCCAACAGATCGAGTCAGGATTTACAAATTGATCGGCATTCTGGCAACGATTGGCGTATGCTCATTAATTATGTTCTTTTCAGGCATTATCTATGTCACAGATAGATCCAAAGCATCCATTCGGGAAAGTGAAGAGAGTAAGCGCCTGTTACTTAATGCCGCCGGAGATGGCATATTTGGGGTCGACATCACGGGACGGGTGACCTTCGTTAATTCAGCCACCCTGTGCATGCTTGGGTTTTCCGAAGAGGAGATGTTAGGCCAAAGTGCGCACGCTCTTATCCACCATTCCCGCAATGACGGCTCCAACTACCCGTTGGAAGACTGCCCCATGTATGCTTCCTACACCAAGACCACCGAAAACACTGTGACGGACGAGGTGCTTTGGCGCAAGGTCGGCAGCAGTTTTCCCGTAGAGTATTCCAGCACGCCGATCGTCAAGGATGGGAAGACAATGGGTGCAGTGGTGACTTTTCGCAACATCACCGAGCGCAAGCATGTGGAGCTACAGATTAGGGAACGGATGAAAGAGTTGCAGGCATTTTACACATTCTCCGAGCTCGTCAACAGGAAAGGAATCACCCTAGAGGAGCTGTTTCAGGAATTTAGCGATACCCTTGCCAAAAGCTGGCAATACCCAGAGATCACCTGCGCCAAGATAGTGATTGGTGACAAAGAATTCCGTACGGGAAACTTCTCGGAATCCCCATGGATGCAGTCTGCGCCAATCAAGGTGCATGGATCGGTAGAGGGGCAGATCGAAGTTTGTTACCTTGAGAAGAGGCCGGAAGATTACGAAGGACCATTCATGAAGGAAGAGAGACTGCTAATTGATGCACTTGCCGAGCGTCTTGGACACATCGCAGAGCGTAAGCAGGCGGAGGAAAAGATCCAGCAGATGGCCTACCATGATTCCCTGACGGGTCTTCCCAACCGGAAGCTCTTTTCCGATCGCTTGGGTATTACCTTGGGG
>Ga0194040_1000782_pt1 | contig 9730 bp, 9 predicted proteins | sample JunL2210m_MetaG_FD_148973 | JGI IMG/M metagenome (GOLD analysis project Ga0194040, IMG submission 148973) | Anoxic zone freshwater microbial communities from boreal shield lake in IISD Experimental Lakes Area, Ontario, Canada - Jun2016-L227-10m | ecosystem: Environmental > Aquatic > Freshwater >... | reverse complement strand
CCCCTCGGGTCCCCGCTTCAACCCTTCCATGTGGATAACGATAACTTCCGTCTCCGGGTCGTTCTCGAGATAATTGAGGGCATCGACAGTATCTATGTCACAGGAATTGCCAACGTCGATGGCCTTCCCGATATCACGCCAGGCGAGGTTACGCGCTGCCACTTGGATGAAACCTGTCTGCGCGATAAGGGACACAGGCAGGAACCGTTCAGGGAAGGGGATCTCCACGAAAGCCGTGTTAAGATGCCGATAATTGTTGACAACCCCGAGCGTGTTGGGGCCCATTACGCGCACGCCGCTTTCGCGGGCTCGCCAGACAACTGCTTCCTGGAGTTTGCGGCCGTGCTCGTCGGCATCGGCGAAGCCCTGACTGATAATGATCATGTGCCGGATGCGTGACCGGATGCAGTCCTCGAAGGCGGCCATCACCCGGTCACGCCCAACGGAGATGATGGCAAGATCCACTGTCTCGGGGATCTCGGAGACTGCGGTGTACATCTTCAACCCCAGGACCTCCCCGCCAGCCGGGTTAACGGGGTAAATGCGGCCCTTAAAGCCGTAGCGAAGCATCATTTCGGCATTGTTGAAAGCGCCCAATCCTGTTTTGCGAGGGGTGCCGAGTAGGGCAATCGATGAGGGGTTCATGAATTTATGCATAGGGAAACCTCCATGATTAATTTTCGCAGTGAAATTTCCAAAGATTGATAGCATATCTCAATATGAAATAGCAAAATGGACATGCAGGGATGATATCTCTTCTTCCTGCTTAATCGTCATGCCACCATCCCAGGGTATTGCACCGCAATCCCCGTCGACGTCCTGTCGGGAGTCCTAATTCGTATAGAATGCCCCCTGGGGGTCGGGCATTTTCAGGCATCTCAGGCACATCGAGATCCATGAGCAAGGATTCGCAGGGCATGGGATGAAGCAGGTATCAGCAAAATAATATATTGGACTTTTCTATTAGATGAACAGGTTACCTTAGTGTGTCAATTTCCTCAGACAGAGTTTGAGCATGAAATCTTGGGAAACGTAAAAAACATCATAATGGATGAGAAACAGATGACTCTTGGCATTATATTCCATGAAATTGAGCCCGAAATTGAAGATATTATATGTCACTACGTCTTTGCTATCATAATACTACCATTATTAAATAGAAGTAACTCCTGCCTTGTTGGGCAACATGAAATATGGGCACATGATTGATTGCAGTTGAGAGTTGCATTAGCAGCCGCAGTCTCTTCTATGGATACCCCTATAGCAATGAACTGATCCGATCACCCCGCAAGTCGATTTTAAAACATATTTTCAACAGCATTCTCGTTATGCTCTGGAAATTACTGATGATTACCGCAATATTGTAATGGTTTTCACTTAAACTGCCCGCTGTCTGACCTGAATGTTGCCCCCCAACCGATCTCCAAACTGGGCCGGGAAGGGGCATCCCCAACCACCAGAGCGGCTCGGGCAAAACTGGACAGAAAGATGCTCTATAATGAATTCCTGCCCAGAATTTTCCTTGACGGACGGGATCATTTATTTCTATATTTTTTAAGGGAACTCCTGATTACATATATTTTTTCATCTCCCGCTTGTGAAAAAACTGCAACAGAGACATTTGGAACAATTGGAGTGCGAACATTCTATGGAACAAAGCAGGACACCACTCAGACCGGGGTTGTCCATCGATATCTTCGATCATGAAAGGCACGTGAAATCCATGATCTATGACGTAATCAACCGCCGAATCATCATTGCTCAAACATTCCCACCACTGGCCATACGTGACTTGAACCGGGAGATATCCCTCACATTTCTTGTAAGAAAAGATGGGCAACCTGTTCGCTATGGAGTAAAGGCCAAGATAACTGATTTCATCATCAACTATAGGCTGGCTTCCTCAGAGGTCACTGCCGTGGGTATTGAGCAGAAGAGCAGACTTGACACTTACAACCTGAGACTGGATTTTCGAGTTCGTCCTCCCAAGGATAGCAACCTTAATATCGAGTGGAAAGGAAAAAGGCTAAATATCATAGACATCTCTGCAGGTGGTTTCCAGTTCAGCTATCTGGGTAATGATTTACCGGAAATGAATGAGGAGCTTGAAATCGCTTTGATTATCGACGAATATTATTTCAAACTGGCAGCAAAGGTGTTGAGGGTAACGTCGCCTGTTTCTCAGTATTGGGATTTGCATTATGTAGGGGAAAAATTCTTGGGCAACAGTCGGGACTATGAACGGTATCTGATGAGAAAAATACTTGAAATCCAGAGGAAACTGCTAATCGAAGGCAAACTTGTTTAGTCCCGCCCCGAAGCATATCCAAGTGTACAGTGCCGGAAGCAGTCCCTTTTTGCGTGGTCGGATAACGGCGATATCCATCAAATTCCAGTCAAACGCACAGCGACACTCTCAATACGACTAGGCGGATATTTCGATCGGAAACGAACTTATCGGCAAATCACGCTGCAAACAAATTGTCCTAGTGGGAACAGAGAAATCGAGTATTATTATCTGTTCGATCAACATATACCCGGAATGGGAGGAGCATGGGCATGGCCGAGAGTTTGTGGACTATTGCAAGCTACACTTTGAAATTGTTGTCGCCGACCGGATCAGGCAAACCGCCATCGGCTTTTGGGAAACCATGGGATAACAATAAGAACGGAAACTGGAACTATCGAAGAAAGGAAGGGGAAGAAGCCATGATAACGCATTTGGGAAAAGCGTACAGGGGACTGCCTGAATGGCGATCAAAAATGCTTCCTTGACGGGTGACTCGAACAAAAGGTGTGACGATTTGTAAATAAATAAGTAGGTCGTCCCTCCCTTGATAATGTGCTTGATAAATAATTTAACAAACAAGTATGGTGTCCCTCAATTAATCTATTAATTTTGGAAATTATACCCTATGAACGGGAAAAGATATGCCGCCATCCCTCCGGGGGCAATCATCCAGGATGCATTACCGGATTTTAGGATCTACATTTTATCCCATCAGGGGAAATATGTACTCTGGGCACTGGAAGGGAATAAAGTCAGCTCTGAACAACTCGACAGACTTTCCGAAATTTGTTGAAAACGCCCTGATCTTCATCAAAGAAACAAAATCCCTTCCCGCCCTGGCAAAGATGATTGGACACGATTATCAGACATATGAACATGCGACTAAAGTCCTTTGGTTTACTACTGTTTTTCTCAGAAATAACCTGGACATCCTAGAGTTGATTGAACCCGATTATAAGACACTAGATGCCGAAAATAAGCTGGACGTGTTAAGACAATGCGGCGTTGGCACTCTCCTTCATGATATCGGCAAGGCCCTAATTCCACAAGATATTCTCGGCAACGATGGGCCCCTCACGGAGGTCGAGTGGGAAGTTATGAAACGCCATCCTCTCAATGGTTTGGCTATGCTTGTGGATACGGATCTCCCCGTATTTGTCAAGAAGGCGATATTGCATCACCATGAGGATTTCCAAGGCGGGGGATATCCCATGAACATTGATGGTAAGAACATCAACATTCTGGCCCGTATACTGAGAATCACCGATGTATTTGACGCCATGACCTCGCGCCGGTCGTACAAAGATCCCATACCGCCCTTGAAGGCGGTACAAATCATGATCGGAAAACCAAATGAGATTGGGGAAGATGGCGATGAGGTCAATTGTGATCGCGATCAGGGAATGAAAAGATGTTTCGACGAAGAGTTACTACGGAAATTCATAGTCTTTCTCGGTAATGTGCACTTTAGCGGATAAAACTTTCCTGCTGATCGTCCTGGACATGATCATGAATCCAGGTATAAACAGGCTGGAGACGTATGAGAAGATCCTGTAGATAAACCCTGTGCAGAGGGCCGTTATCGTGAGTTGGTTTTCAGAGTCGGATCGGGTCAAGGAGGTCCAGAAGATAGGGGCCGGCGCCTACGTCCCGAAACCTTACGTCCTGGAGCGCCTCGGCATGATGGAAAGGTGGAGTTTTTGACCGTCGGCGCAAATTACGGGATGAAAGATGGAAATACTTGACAGCCTGTTTCCTGTTCAGGTAGAGTGCAGGCAAGCTTCCTGTAATTACGGTTTTACCAGTCTGACGTTTTATGCTACATTAAGAATGGTAACGGTTGACTTATTGTTGAACAGCTGAGAGAAAATCTGAAAATGGTGCAGAAAAAGATCCTAATTGTAGACGATGAAGAGGCTGTTCTGAGTCTGTTAAAAGAGGTATTTGAATCTGCGGGCTATATCGTCTTCATGGCAAAAAATGCAGAAGAAGCGTTGAATATCCTTAAGACTCAAAGCATCATGGTTATGTTTCTGGATCTACAGCTGCCGAGTATGAGCGGGTTGGAACTATGTAAAAAAATACGTGCCAATAATCAGACCGCCCTCATTTATGCACTGACAGGACACAGCAACTTCTTCGGCTTAATGGAGTGTCGGGCTGCTGGCTTCGACGATGTTTTAAATAAAGTGGTTAAGATCAAAGTTCTTCTAAAAGCAGCGGAAGATGCCTTTGAGAAATTGGAACGATGGGATTCCAAAAATAATGTTCTGTAGATAGGAAGAGTCGCTTTCAATTGGTTATCTTCAAAACTTCCTTCAGCAGGTGAAACGGAACCTCGCGATGATGGTTGAGGACGGCTTTCTTTCCGATCCATTCGAGAGTCGGCATATTCGGTTCACCAGATTCCTACAAATATCATACCATTACCCAGCAATCTTCAGGCAGCAAATCGCAATACTTCGATTTCAGCACCATTTTTTACTGCTGATTCAGCCAACCTCAGTACGCTGCCGGTATTTAATTCTGAGAGGTAGTATTCTCCACAGTTGTCACAAACATCAGCAGGCACCCCCTTAATGACAATAATTGCTTCCCCTCTCTGGAGAGAAACGGTTGCTGTGCCTGCGGATGTTTCTCCATTTCTACAAATTACACACTTCATCACTTCCTCCGCTAATCCGAGCAAATTATTGGAGCCGATGGTGGCAATATAATACTCAACTTCAAGTAATTAGCAAGGGAATTCAATTGACAGAACCTTTTCAGTTATGAAATAGGGACGGCATGGAACGAACCCGCTCGACGCTGCAAAAAAGATGGGAAGAACGTCAAGTCCTGGCACCGAAAACATCTTATCCCGTCCAACTGCCGATTACCGCCCGGAAAGAAGAAATCGTGGCGGCAATCAGGAAAAATCAGGTACTGATCATCGCGGGGGAGACAGGGTCCGGAAAATCGACCCAGATCCCCAAGATGTGCCTTGACGCCGGGCGGGGAATCCGGGGACTGATCGGTTGCACCCAGCCCCGACGGGTGGCAGCGATTACGGTAGCTCAGCGCATCGCCGAAGAACTGGGCGAACAGATCGGCCAATCCGTTGCCTACAAGATCCGTTTCGATGAAAAGGCAGGTCTCCATTCCTATATCAAGCTGATGACGGACGGCGTGCTGCTCATGGAGGCCCAGGGGGATCACCTCCTGCGCCGCTATGACACCATCATCGTCGATGAGGCTCATGAGCGAAACCTCAATATCGATTTCATCATCGGTATCCTCCGGACGATCCTCCCCCGGCGCCCGGACCTGAAGGTCATAATCACCTCGGCTACCATCGATACGGAGAAATTCTCCCAAGCCTTTAACAAGGCCCCCATCATTCAGATTTCCGGGCGGCTCTATCCCGTGGAGGTACGCTACCGGCCCCTCGCCCCCGAAGGTGAGGATAATGGCGACGGCGGCTCTTATCTCGACGCGGCGGTGGAAGCGGTGGAGGCCCTGCGGGAGGATCGCGTCCAGGGAGACATCCTCATATTTATGCCTACGGAGCAGGACATTCGGGAGACCTGCGACTTGCTTTCGGGACGCTTTAGAAAGAACATGACGATCCTGCCCATGTTTTCCCGCCTGACCTGGGCGGAGCAGCAGCGGGTATTCCAGCCCTCGGTGCAGCAAAAGATTGTCGTCGCCACGAACGTGGCGGAAACCTCCATTACCATCCCCAACATCCGTTATGTTGTTGATACCGGCCTGGCGCGGATCGCCCAGTATAATCCTCGGACGCGCACGGCCAGCCTGCCTATTCAGAACATCTCCCGAGGCAGCGCCGATCAGCGGCAGGGGCGTTGCGGCCGGGTTCGTAACGGGATCTGCATCCGCCTCTATGATAAAAACGATTACCTGACCCGCCCCGCCTTTACCACGCCAGAAATCATCCGCGCCAATCTGGCCGGTGTTGTCCTGCGTATGGTCTACCTCGCTATCGGGGATGTTTACACCTTCCCTTTCCTGGATCCCCCAGCCAAGAAACAGCTCACTGATGCAATAGAGATTCTCAAGGAACTCGGCGCCGTCCGGATCGAAGAAAAGCCCGTACTGAGCGATATTGGCCGCCTGATGGCCCGCTTGCCCCTCGACCCGCGCATTGCGAGGATGATCATCGAGGCCATGAAACGAGGCTGCCTTGAAGAAATTTTGATCATCACCGCGGCCCTGAGCATTGTCGATCCCCGGGAGCGGCCCCAGGAGAAAGCAGCCCAGGCGGATCTGATGCACGCCCGTTTCCGGGACCCGGCTTCGGACTTTTTAACTTTGCTGCGGATCTGGAACATTTACCACGAAACAGGGGAAAAAGATAAATCTCAGAGTCGGCTGCGAAAATTCTGTCGGGAACATTTTCTCTCCTACCGAAGAATGCGAGAATGGCAGGATCTCCATCACCAGCTCCGGGTTATCGTCGCGGAAGATCTAAAGCAGCGCCGCACCCGGAAGCCTGATCGAATTAACGGGGGGGAACTGCAACAGGATATTGCTTCGGAATTTAATCGCGCCCCTTCCCTCCCGGTGCTGACAAAAGAAAAATCCGAGCAGGCGGAAGATAAATATGCAACCATCCACAAGGCGATTTTGAGTGGCCTTCTTTCCGGTATCGCCATGAAAAAGGAGAAGAATATCTACACCGCCCCCAAAGGCAAGGAGGCAATGATCTTTCCCGGTTCCGGACTATTCAAACGCGGCGGCGGGCAATGGATCGTTGCCGCGGAATGGGTGGAGACGTCGCGACTCTATGCACGAACAGTGGCCACGATCCAGCCGGAATGGATTGAGGAAGTCGCCGGTCCGTTGTGTCGGGTGACCTATTCCGAACCCCACTGGAGCAAAGAACGGGGGGAAGTCCAGGCCTTCGCCCAAGTGAGCCTCTTCGGTCTCTTGATCATCCCCAGGAGAATAGTTTCCTATGGCCGGATCGATCCTGCCGCCGCCAACGATATTTTCATTCGTGAAGGACTCATGCAGGGGTCAATGAAAAGGGACTACCCGTTCCTGCGTCACAACGAGGAGGTCATCGAAAAAGTCCGTATCATGGAAAACAAGCTCCGCCGTCAGGGAGTATTTCTCGACGAAGAGGCCGTTTTCAGTTTTTACCGCCGACAGCTCCCAAATATTCACGACGAACGGACTTTCCAGAAATACATCCGCCAACAGGGAGGCGAAGATTTTCTCCGGATGAAGGAAGAGGATATTCTTCTTCAATCCCCGGATACCGGGGCTTTGAGCGCCTGGCCTGATGAGACGGTTGTCCATGGGGTCCGCATCCCCCTGACCTACCGCTTCACGCCGGGAACGCCGGAAGACGGTGTCACCGCCCAAATTCCTGCCTCCATCATTACGGCACTTTCTCCCCATTCCTTTGAAATGGCCGTCCCCGGTTTGCTTCCGGAACAGGTTCATTCCCTGGTCAGGGGACTCCCCAAACTTTACCGCAAGCAATTACCGCCCTTAAAAACGGTGGCGGAAACGCTCATTATGCATCTGCCCAGGATCGAGCAGAATCTTCCGATTGTTCTCGGCAGGATTTTGAAGGAGCAATTTGGCATCACCATCCCTCCTGCCGTGTGGCCCCTTACGGCGTTGCCCGACCAACTGAAGATGCGCTTTGTTGTCGCCGATGAAAATGGACATACCCTGGCCAGCGGCCGGGATATCAACAGCTTGCATGAACAGTTCCTCGGTCAGATTCAATCGGAAGGCTTTAAAATGGCACGCAAAATATGGGAGCGTGAAAATATCACCGCTTGGGATTTCGGTGACTTGCCGGAATCCATCCCCCTGGGAAGTCCCGGCCAGCCGGCGGGTGTCGCCTTCCCTGCCCTGGAGTATGCGGAAGGAAGCATAAATTTGCGTCTTTTCCCTTCCTTCCCTGATGCCGAGGCATCCCACCGCTCCGGGGTGGCCGCCCTTTTTGAAAAACACTTTGAGGGTGAATTAAAGTATTTGAGGAAAACCTTGGTTCCAACAGGAAATCTGAAAATTTGGGCGGAAATGTTTGGGGGGGTCAAGGCCGTCGCCAGGATCCTCTACAATAAAGTTATACATGATCTATTCTTTGTATATGTCAGGAATAAAGAACTATTTATCGACCATGCCCAAAAAATGCGATCAAATATTATCCCCAAGGGGCAGGATGCCCTCTCTCTGGCTATGCCGGTTCTGGAGGCTAATTTCCAGACCATTCAGACCCTGAGCCGCCTTGAAAAGCAGAATCGTTCCCATGGACAGGCCGTATCCTATCTCAAGCAGTTGCGGCAGGAACTTGCAACCCTTCTTCCTCATGATTTCCTCGAGGCTTACCCTCATGAAAGGATATCGCAATTGAGCCGCTACATCTCCGCCCTGGAAATTCGCGCTGACAGAGGCCTTTTCCACCTCGAAAAGGCACTGGACAGGTCGCGGGAAATTCAATCTTACACCACTACGTGGCAAGCCCTCAGAAATGATAACTCGCCGCTGGCATCAGACGGTAAAAAAGCAGCGATTGGCGAGCTATTCTGGATGATCGAGGAGTATAAAGTGTCTCTCTTCGCTCAGGAACTCAAGACTCCGTTTCCCGTATCCGGAAAACGGCTCGAAAAAAAGATTGCCGAAATTCAAACTCTTATCTGAAAACCGACAAAAAAATAATTCTTTAAGTTATCTGATTTCGCTGACCCTATCTCTTTCTATTCTCAACTGTTCTGACGCAAATATTTTTTGATATAACCCGTTACGCGCTCTTGGGGCTGAAAGATACCGAAATGACCCTCACAGAGGATATCTGCCTTTAATAATAATAGTTTCTCCATCGACTCCTGCCACTTTCCGATATCCGATCTGAAGCTGGGCAGAAACGGTCCATGAATATCTTGGCCGAAAAGAATCCTTTTCCCACCCCGATCGAGATAAAGACAAATTGAACCGGGGGTATGTCCGGGCGTGTGCAGCCAATGGAGTTTGTCTTTCCCGAAATCCAGAGAGCCCCCATCGCCTGTCAGTTTTTCATCGATCTTTGTGGGAGGGAAATCCGTTTCATACCAGTTTGCCGCCGTTCGCACCTGGTCACCCGTTTCAACCGCTTCCGCGTCGTCCTCGTGAATAAGGAGCCGGCATCCAAATTCACTACGGAAATAAGGGGCAGAGCCGATGTGATCGATATGGCAATGAGTTAAAATCAGGCGGCTGATCTTATGGGGATCAAGGCCGGCGGTATGAATATTGTCTTCGAGAATACGGGAGCTCCGTCCGGACCCGGAATCGATCATGAGGAGTTCGCCTTCAAAATCAACAACGAAAACCGTGGCATCCTCAGATCGTGAAATATTCGGACCGCCCACCAGATAAATGCCTTCGGCAATTACCTCGTATCCCGCCATCAGATTATTCTCCTTTCCTCAAGCATGACAC
>Ga0194040_1000774_pt1 | contig 9770 bp, 7 predicted proteins | sample JunL2210m_MetaG_FD_148973 | JGI IMG/M metagenome (GOLD analysis project Ga0194040, IMG submission 148973) | Anoxic zone freshwater microbial communities from boreal shield lake in IISD Experimental Lakes Area, Ontario, Canada - Jun2016-L227-10m | ecosystem: Environmental > Aquatic > Freshwater >... | reverse complement strand
CCATTTTCAGTACAATGTTTTACTGGATTAGTTCCTGCATATTCATATAATTGTATATTTATATTTGTTTCATCATTAATAAGAAAAACGACCTTTAGTTCTGAATTTTCAGTTGCGCTATTGCTGAATGTTCCTTGAATGATATTTGTATTTGACAGAAAACCATCCTTTGTTTGATCACCAAAATCGTCATAATAATATTTTATTTTCCAAAACACTTTTGATTTCATAACTTTTTGGATAGAATCATCTTTATACCTCTGAATAATATTAGCCCTCATAGTTGAATCAGAAATTCGTTGTGCTTCTTTTTCATAAACTGAAAGACCACAAGAGGATAATAAACCTAAAATACTAAACATCCAAAATAGCGAGAACAAAATTTTATTTTTCATCTTGTTTGATTTGAGTTAAACGCTGCAAATTATAAAAAAACCGGCCACTATGTACCGGTTCAATTAAAAAATAACGAAATATTGTTACGGGCATGGATAGCACTCCAGCAAGGCAGGCATGATCCTGTCTTTCTTAAGTGTTACCTGCAGACTTTTTACCAGGTACTTTGTGCCGAAAATCATTATCTTCTTTTCAAAATTGAAATCTCTCAATTCCTGAAATAACATTTGACGAGTAATCTTTACAAGCTTGACGTTCATTCGCCAGGCAAGCCACTGCCGAAAATGCTGTTGAAACAAACCATTAGTCCCATTGTAAAACAGAGATCCATAATCACTATCAAAATTCTCACCAGCCACATAAAGGAAATCGCCAAAATAATTATACTCGGCGAAGAACACCCTTGGCGTTATCTGAGTATAATTTATCTGCTTATTCTTGCAATTACAAAAAAAATCTGATCCTCCCATTAGTAAAGTCGAGAAAATCGTCGAAATTTCAGTTGAAAAATCAGCATACAAATATTGAGTTAACAAATGTGAATTTGGTTCACTAATCTGCGACCAGGTTTTATTGATCATCTTGTAATATAACTCCGTTTCAATTACATAACGAATCTCCAATTGATCAACATTTGGCCATGGAGGCAATTCCGATAATTTTTCAACGGATCCCTTGAATGTTTTAAGGAACTGTTCTTCATCAGCATTCTGTGTTTCAAATGCATCATCGTCTCCATCAAGTTCCATCATTAATTTAAAACCTGAAATTTTATCCTCTAAATCAGTTGAAATAGAAATGACATTACCAGAATAATCAATATAATCTGATGCAAGTAAAATGTTTTTTAAAGGAACAATACGAATTGTCCTGGTAGTTTGGTTTACAAAAAACCGGACATTGAACATGTTTTCAATACCAGTGAAAAATTCAGAAAGTTTAATCCTGGGGATATGATAATTGTAATAAAGATGAGTTATAAAATATGGGAAAAATCCTTCTGTTTCATTGTTACATGTAACAGAATTGTACATTACAAGTTTATTGAAACAAGGATACGTTGAAAAAAACGAATCATCAAGAATATAACCCATTCCTAAAAAAAGCTTTTCGAGCACATAACGGAAATAGAGCATTGGCACAATGAGCGTACGCTGCCCTGATCCCGCGTGCATAAGGATATAATTATTGAGTCGTGAATAATAATTGTATCGAAGCATACCGGGATCCTCATTACCACCTTCAAAATACAGGTCATTAAATACTTCCGGAAATGCACATGGCCTATCCGGATATACATGGGATCTGCAATCGTTGATCCAGAGCATTGCTGCTGTTTCCGTAGCAAAAATCTGTTCGCCAAAATCGTATTGCTGTAGAGAATTATTCTTTATTTGAAAATTAAAATCGCCATTTCCGTCAAAAATAGCTCCTTCATACGTTTTCGAATTCAGCACCTTCAGCTTCACGGTACCTGAAAACAAGCTCAGGCCATTCCAAAAGAATTCTCCCTGGCGTTCCAGGTAAGGATTTGTAGTGCTTTCAACCCGGTGGCCGAAGTTGAAAATTATGGCATTGCGGGGAGTAGTGGGAATAAGAAACGGATACGAATATGAACCTATTTCGCCGAAAATCGGCGATTTCAGATTCATGGTTATCGAAAAATCATTCGGAAGATCGACAAATTTGTTATCTATCTTTAATGCCAGCATATCACTTTTGTTCAGGCTTAGGATTTGCCTGCGGATTAACTTCTTTTGGTAATTCTTGAATCTTTGCAATCTTGAAATCAGCAACAATCTGCGTCACCTTCTCCAATACAGCCAGTGAAATTAAGCCCAGACCAGATATAAGCATTATGAACCATGCTGCAAACATTGTAGTCCACGCAGTGATTGAAAAGACGCCAGAGCAAAACAGCATAAATACTGTTATGCAGCTTAAAATAAGCAACCCGCCATAAAGGCGTTTTGAACTGGCTTCATCGCTTGAAGAATGCGCGAGCTTGATCCAGTCCCAGAATTTGACCCACTGTCCGAATAATGCTACATCGCGGATCCAAAGGAAGCCGAGATAGAGCGGGTAGAAAAAGTTTTTCATCGTTTATTAAATTTATTTCCAGCAATATGTTAATTCATCCCAATTGTATAATTTTCCATCTGACGGATATGGAACAGGAGGCTCCCATTTACAATTCTCGTCAAGTATCCATGATGGAAAAGGTTTTTTTGATGAAAAGTTCTGCTTTTCGGGATAATATCTACTACCAATGCCGGCATAATTCTTTGTCGAATCGTTCATAAAAGTTTCCACCCAATTACCCCCAAATAACTTATTCGCAAGTTCAGCCGATTCGATAACAATAACCTGCGTCACTGTATCGGATACTATCTTTGCATAATACTTCTGTGAAAATCCCAATACAGGGATTAAAAAAAATAATAATATTATCGTCTTTTTCATATCAAGGTATGTATCTAATTATAACTATTCCGGATCCTCCATATCCAGGGATATAACTTCCGCCAGCCGCTGCTCCACCACCACCACCGCCTGTATTTGGTGTTCCATTACTCATTGTTCCACTTGTATTAAAACCGCGGGATCCACCGCCATTTCCTCCATTTCCATAAATTACACTATATGAAGAATAACCACCACCACCACCACCACCTGCATAATAAACCGAAGAACCTGAAATTGATGATGCAAGACCATCACCGCCATGGCCATATCCATAAGTTCCGGCTGCTGTACCATTGGCACCAGCACCACCGCCACCACCACCGCCAGTATTACCATTACCATTACCACCATTATGATTACCAGATAATCCCGTACCGTTATGAGCAGAACCGCCACCGGAACCACCGCCTCCATTACCTGTTGAATCGCATGAATAACCGGAATTGCTATAACCGGCACCACCACCACCACCTTCAGCAACAAGTGTTGAAAATGAACTATTGGTTCCAGAAGAACCAAGAGAACCACCACCACCGCCTATTTTAACCGTATAGGTGCCTGTTGTTACGGAAAATGCTGAATTGTAAATAAGGCCTCCAGCCCCACCACCGCCACCACCATTGTTTCCTCCTGCACCACCACCGGCAACAACTAAAATTTCAACGGTTCCTGTACCGGTAACGGTCAAAGTACCTGTTGTTGTAAATGTATGGATGTGATATGAACCTGATGTCGTATATGTTCCTCCTGAAAGAGTTATAGAACCTGCGACTGTTGGCATTTGACAATAGAATGAAAAAACCTGGCTTTTTGAAACCAAAGGAATTATTAAAAGAATGAAAATCAATCGTTTCATAATTTATGTCCTATTAATTGTACCATTAAATTTCTGGGCTTTGTGGTAATTGCTGAAAAAACCAACCAAATCATATTGCCTTTTGCAATAGTTGCGTTTGTAAAAGTATATGCTTTGGTTACCGTTGTTCGGCTTGTTGTTGAAGTGCCGGCATAGATAACGGCTGTTCCGGTGTCTGCAATGCTTGTACCATATCTTATTTTAGAAGTAATATTAACCGTTCCTCCGGTTGCCGTTGTTGTTGTTATAAATGCCAAAGAATCCAAAACAATACCCTGGGAATATCCAATTGGAAATTTAAGATTTGTACTCATCATTGTTGAATCTACACCGACTCCAAACAAAGGAATTACTTCGGAATTTAATTTTATATCTGTTGAATGTTTACCATCCACCATATCAGCATTCAAATTAGTATTCGCCGTGGTCGAGGTACAAGCATAGGGCTGTGTTCCCGTCGCTACATTTGATATATAATTTGTTCCTGTTGCCACTCCCAATGTAGGGGTAATAAATGTAGGGGAGGTCGAAAAAACCAAATTAGTTGATGTCGTACCTGTTGTTCCCGTTGCGGATGTCAAATAATTTAATTTTGTTCCCGTAGTTGTTACTGCTGTCGTTTCGATTTTCCATGCCGACGGAAGTGTTACCGTTCCCGTAAATGTTGGAGTGGCAAGATTTGCTTTTAATCCGAATTGAACAGTTGACCAATAATATGCCGCATAACCTTTATTCACGGCAGAATCACCCTTTGCAACCTTTAACAAAGCAATACTATCGCCGTATGTTTTGACCGCGCCTTGCGACATTATTTTGGTAGCACTTGTTCCCGTCGTTGTAATTCTATCCGTCGTATAAAGTCCGTTTGTAACTGTCGCAGCATTGCCTGAATTGTTTGCATAGGTTACAGATATTGAATAATTCCCAGCAGATAAAGCAGAAGTATGTAGGAGATTTGAACTATTGGAATTTATCCATGAATATGCATAAACTCCATCACTTAAAGTGTTTTTCACTTTTTTTATTAGCGTGGTTTTTCCTGTTCTTCCCTGAGTAAAAACCGATCCAAAATTGGTCTTGGCTTCTCCTACTATAATACTGTCAGAACTTGTCCCAGTATTAAGGTTGTTCAAATAAACTGAATCATTAATTGTTAAGTTTCTTGAATATATCCAATCCCACCACTCCTCCGAATCGGGGTCTCCAAGAATTCCATTACTACTCCATGGAGCAAGTGTAATCGTATGAATACTTGACTTTCCTAATTCTGGTAAATCATAACCCGCCCAAAGATTTTTATATCTCAATGTGGTATACGCACCCCTATCCCCATAGGAAAAATCAATTGCATCTGATGTCAAGTCTATCCCTGCTAAATCTGTAGCACTCACTCCATGTTGACTAAACAAACTTAATCCATCAACCCGTCCAAAATCTAAACCTTCTCTCCACCATGCCGGATTAACCCTATTTTTAAATCCTAGATATCCTGATGGATCAACATTAAAAACCACTGAATAGGTAGTATCCCACCGTTGATAATTAGACCCCAAACATATTCTGGAAGTTTCATTCATAGGACCATACCCAACAAAATGGTTATCAGAATTTATACTATTGATAAAACCCGCATAATTTGTATCATTATATAAGGCAGTTCCAAACGATTGATCAACTATCAATCCCCCCATAAAATCATTTGGGATATCTAAAACTCTTGCCATAAAATTACCGTATCCCGCTTCGAGAGTTGTTCTTGTAGTACCTGATGAATCATGTACATATAAATTACCCTTTAAATCAACATCCTTTCCGTAAAGTTTCCACCGATCAGATGCATTTCCAAAATTCTTTAGATGAGTATGGTGGGGACCCCAGTCTACGAAATGAATCCCGGCTGAATCAAATATGTATCTTGTTTCTTCTGTTGGAGTTGAGTTAGAAATCATTATGCCATGGTCATCCGCTGGAACATTACCTAAATAATTAGTTTTCCCCTGAAGTATACTGTATAATGAAAAACCTAATGAGGGGTCAAAAACAAGAGCGGCGGTACTCGTTGCATCATATTGGTTTAACATAGTTAACACTTGCCCGTATTTACCATAGATACGGTCAGCGTAAATTGTTGAAGTAATCACTGTATCATAAGGATTCCTTAAAACTGTCTTATTACCAGGAGTATGGATCCAGGGTACTGAATCCTTAGTAATTGCTATCGGAAAAGTCTGCCAGTGCTTATCGCCCCGCCAGTACTGGTCCGTGCGTCCTTCTGATATTGACGGTTCATAGCCACTGTGTGCATGATCGCCATAAGCACTATGAGAGTGGTCGGTACCGAACCCAGGAAACCCGTAATATGAGGTATCGTTAATAGTAACATGGTCGGAATAAAGCCTCACCTTATATATTTTTCCGCCACGGTAAAAAGTGAGGGTATCCATAACCCTGTTTTGCGCCATCACCGAAGCAATGGCAAACAGGAAAACAAAAAATAAAAGAAACTTTTTCATAATGTTATTTTAAATTAAGTTGATGGTGGACCGCAAGGGAAAGCCAGCGCATTGATTGTACAGTTCACCAGGGTCTTTATAACAATTTTGGTAGTGGATTTACTTACCAGGTATATTTCAACCGGGTTTCCGTGACTGTCAAACCCATTAAACACATAGGTATAATTGCCGTCGGCGAAAGCCGTGTCCCAGGTAAGGTTGCAGTTAACTCCTGCCGTTGCGCTGGCGTGGGCTTCACGCACTGCTGATGCAGAAGGAATAATGGTAGTAATTTGTTGTTCGACATAATTTAGAAGCAACACTATTGAATCTTCCAGATCATCTACCTGAACGAGCGTTTGGGCAGTACGGCCTGTGAGTACAGAAACGATTTTACTATAAACCTCAATAAATGTGATCATACAAAGCTTCTTTAGCTGAATTCAAGTGAAAAATCATATGAGAAATACCTCACAGGAATGATCGTTGATCTCATTCGGATATTTGAAAAAAAAAATCGTCGTACGCCCTTTCATATTCAAATGCAAGGTTATAATTGTAATCATCATCCTTGAACAGCGATGTTTTTTTAGATGTAAGCAAACACTTCAGTAATCGGCCTTCGTCAACCTCAAAAATATCGGAGGACAACATGAAATCCCTGAGGGAATGCAAATAATCGCGTGTAAGCCACCCGGTATTGGCCTTGAAACTCTGAGATTCCTTGATCATGGTATCCGATCCCGGGGTATTGTAGGATGATTCAATTTCATCACTCATATACATCACCGTTTGGCGATCATGTTCCTCGATCGTTTCGAAATTCCCGACGCATCTCAGCGAATCGTAGGCACCCCATGAATTTCTGAACCGGAAATACCTGGTATTTTCAGCATATTTCTTATCCAGGACAAACTGCCTGATATCAGAAATGATGTTGTCATCACCATCAATCAGGTAAAGTTCCCACATATCAACATTACCATTCATGTATGCAGATAAATGCAATTGAGCGTAACCGGCCATATATTCCACAACACACCACCGGCTTATCCCTGTTTGTGAAGTGATATCGATTGAAGTTGCGATTCCAAGTTCGGTATTGTAGAGGTTTGCTTTTAACTTACAGGTTGTGTATACTGGAGACTGGAAAGCAAAGAACAGACTGTGGGTTTCAACCTTATCGGTAAGTCGCGCAGGAGGCGACCAGGTCATGAATTTCTTCTTCGTCTCAGGTTTATTAAAAAAATCGGAAAGAAGGATGTTGTTGGCCACTAGGTCCTCACGGTTCAACCCTCCGGCTAATGCATAACACCAAACATTTGCAGGATCACTGTAACTACGTGGCGAAAAAACTCCCGAAATCTTATCACAGAAAATTGTCCTGTACTTCAGAATATAATCTGTAAAAACATGCGTATAAAATCCCACCACTGAAAGGTGAAACCGTGGCGGTACCGCTTGCAGCAGACTTGCATAGAGGTACTCCGATATTTCGAATTTTACAGTCCCATCGGCAGCCAACGGTTTGTAATCGGAACCAAGTATTTCAGTCCCGTTTTTCATCACCGTCATCATCACACCTTCGACCGTGCCGGCAGGGGGATCCTGTCCATTGGCAATATTTGTAATGGTTATCCCGGTTATCGTGTTGTTATTGGTTGTCCAGTCATAATCAGGAGATGCAACCTTTGCAGTCATGGTGAGTATTTCTGCTGCAACCGTAATATCATAATACTGCAAAAGCTGAACATCATTCAAAAAATATTCAAATATGGCTTTACACCAGAGAATTTCATCCCAGATTTCATCCGAAACAGGGATATGATCCTTATCCGTACATTCGGATTTAAGAATAAAAGTCCTCGTACCGTCCAAAAATGTAACGTCAACGGAATGATCAGGCGTGGTATCAATACCTGTAAATTCCATCTGGATCACCGACAACACCCCGCCCATGGGCAACCCTCCCCCTCCTGATCCGGATGGTGAGAGAAGATATCGCATCGGATTACCGGCGAATGACATCAAAAAAGGTTTCTTTGTTATTTCCATGATGCAAACATATTGATGAGAATATTGAATTTAAAGGACAAATATTATCTGGTAACATTGCCTTGAATATCCGAGACGCGGTTAATTGAATCAATAATGTTATCATAAATAATATTTGCCCCGATGGGTTTTTCAAGTGTTTTCTGGAATTTGTCAAGTGCATTGAGTGTAGCAGGATCAAACCCAAACATCACCGGGACGTTGGCGGTAGTTTTCTGGGCGCCGGCATCAGGATAATACCCGCCGGCTCGTTGCGGAACCCTCGCCTGGTTGATCCCTTCAATGATGTATGGATAATTCAACTGTATATTGCGAGTCGTATAGGGGTCTATCACGATCTCATTGCCTGTTTCATTGACCAGCATAGGACGCCCCGGGATCCCTGTGAATGATGACTGATAAGGCACATCGTTGTAAGCTTTTCCATCCTGTTTACCGATCACATTGTAGCGACCGGAGGCAGCCTGGGGAATAGGTGTAGCTAAAATCAATGCAATCTGGGCAGCCCCCAACAATCCGACAATTATAGCAAGGGCTTCTCCTAAAATTGGAATTGACAAAACGGATGTAATGGCAACAGCTGTATTAATTATAGCACTGGCAACATTTGTCGCTTTTGCAATTACAGCCTGATCATGCGTAATCTTTCTTTTCTTTTTATCGGCTTCGGCATCTAATTTGGCTACACTGTTATCATATTGCTTTTGAGAAATAAGTTTTCCATCTAATTGTTTTTTTAAAGTATCTTTTTGCTTTGCAGCATTCGCTTCATCCCTTTGTAATATGCCATTTTGGTAATCCATCCAGGCAGACGACAATCCCGATAATTGATTTATTGCAAATTCTGCCCATTTTTTAATTGATTCAAATTTCTTCTTCCACGCTTCTTCTTCAGCAGCTGCTAATTTAGCATTGAGTTCCTCCTTCTTCTGTTTTGTAATCCTTGCAATTTCTATTTCATTTCCGGCAGCCTCTTCCAATATTTTCTTATACTTTGCTTCAACCTCAAGTGCGATTTTCTCTTTATCCTTAGCGAGATCAATATCAGCCTTTGTTTTAAGAGCTTTCAGTTCCTCTTCAAATCTAATTTCCCCTGATTTCTTAGCTTTATTGGTTTCTTCCTGGCGTGCAAGTTCAAGCTTGGATAAATCCCCTTGCATTTTTGTAAGTTCATCCGCCTTATTTTTTTCTGCCAGAAGAATTTTACCTGCATTTCCATGAGCTTCTGATATTTCCTGCTGATATCGGTATTCAATAGCATCAAGAATCTCTTTTTGAAGTTCGTCATACTTCTTGTTTATTTCATAAACTTCCCTACCGGTAATAGTCATGCGCGCAACACGCAAATTTTCATGGATAAGTGTGATTTTATCAGCAAAATCCTTTTCAGCCTGCTCAAGGATCTGCTTGGTTTGAGCATCACGCGCAATTTCAAGATCACCTTTGCTCCTATCTAATTCTTTATTTTTAGCCGAGGAAAGCGTTTTCTTATTATGTTCTTTTTT
>Ga0194040_1000772_pt1 | contig 9787 bp, 9 predicted proteins | sample JunL2210m_MetaG_FD_148973 | JGI IMG/M metagenome (GOLD analysis project Ga0194040, IMG submission 148973) | Anoxic zone freshwater microbial communities from boreal shield lake in IISD Experimental Lakes Area, Ontario, Canada - Jun2016-L227-10m | ecosystem: Environmental > Aquatic > Freshwater >... | reverse complement strand
ATCATCAGGAACCTCGCGCTGGACAGTCTGCAATCCGACCCCGGAACAGATGCCACCCGAGCCGCCGCGCGCACGCTCGCCGCCTTGGACGACTGGCTGACTTTCCTACGCGCCGAGGATCGCGCCAGACCCCCGTCCGCACCCGTCCCTCCCGAAAGCCGCTGCAACGCCGCCTCGTTCATTTGTGGCGTGCGGCGAGGGCTTCCAGAATCAAACCACACACCATGAAACAGCCTGATAAACCAACCCGCCAGAAACCCGAACGCCCACCGCGCCCGTCAACCGCCCTCGCGAAAATTCAGAAAGCCGCTGCCCGCTTGGCCGATTGCGTATCCGCCGAGGACACCCACCGCGCCGCCTCGACGATCAGATCGGCGATGGCGGCCGAGCATCGCGTTTACGATCCCGAGCAAAAGAAGCTTATTTCCTTCCCGGATCACAAAACCCGGCTGGCCGCCGCGCAGCTTTTCTTGACCCATGTGGAGGGAATGCCGGTTCAGAAAGCGGAAATCGTCAGCGTGAATATCGACGGCAGACGAGAAGCTGAAGAGAGAATCTTTCGCTCGCCGGCATTGTTGGCTGCGATGCGCGCACGGCTTGAATCTGCGGAGCGTTGTGTCGGTGGAAACGCTGTTGAACAACCGCATCGTGCGGTGACGCGAACTCCGGTCACCCAACCGCAGCCTTCAGCGCCCTGATCAAAATCGTTGGTTGCCCCCGGCCCAAGGCCGCCCTGACAGCCTGATTTTCTCTTTCTCGGCGCTTGAATGCCGCCCCCTGAAAGATTTTTGAAAAAACACCCTTACTTTTGCCGACCTCGCGCGTATAGCGCGGAGTGAAAGAGCAATCTGAATCCCAAAAAGGTGGCAAGAACCCCGAATCCGCACCCGGCAAGCTGGCAGTTCCGCCGGGACTCGAAAAACTCATTTCCGGGGGGCAAACCGGAGCCGACCGGGCGGGGCTCGACGTGGCGATCCGGCACGGCTTTCCCCACGGCGGATGGTGCCCGAAGGGGCGGAAAGCCGAGGACGGTCGCATCGGCGGGCAATACCAACTCGTTGAAACGCCATCCTGGAACTACCTCCAGCGAACGGAATGGAACGTCCGGGACACCGACGGCACGGTGGTTTTCACTCTCGCCAAAGAATTGACCGGCGGCTCGCTCCGCACCATCGCGTTTGCCCGGAAGCACAAAAAGCCCTGCCTTCACATTTCGCGCCTCGCCTTTGGCTACGTGGATCCGGCCCTGCCCCTTCAACAATTCGTCGCCGAGCACGGCATCAGGCGTCTCAATGTCGCCGGACCACGGGCGAGCAAGGAACCAGGAATCTGGCAGTTCGCCTACCAGATCCTTGAGGACGCATTTTTCTGGTCAGAAAACCATGAACCGAGAATTGGCGGGCCGGACGAGGGCTGAACCCACAGAGACGACACCGAAATTTCAACGCCATGAAAACATTCCTCTACTACGCCGGCGTCACTTGGCTGATCCTGCTCGGCGCACTTATCCTTGTCTGCTCTCTGGCCATTCTTTTCACCCAAGACATTTGGAAATTCTGGGAGATCATGAGCCCATTCAATCTCGTCAACTGGCTGGTCATCGCCCTGATGGCGGCCCCGGGGCTCCTCCTCGTCCAGTATTTCCGCAAACCATGAATACCAATCTACTTTCAGCTTTGATACGCCGAAACCCAACGACGGGGAAAAGGCAACTGGACTCGTCACTGATGGGAATGCTGGAAATGACATTCCGAACGGAAGTGGGCGGATTGATCGAAGATACCGCATCATACTGGGTAACGCCATCAAGCGCATCCGAGTTGCGCCAACGGGTTCTCTCTTGGGTTCGGATGTTAAAAGCGCGTCCGACGTTGCCGAAATAAGCCAGATTTACCGAGAGCCGTTCACGATTCTTATCTCTGCATGATCGGCTTGATGCCAAGCATGGCGGCGGCCATCGAATAGACGATAAATGGCGCATCGGAATTGCTAACAATCGGGTTGTCCTGATCTTCCATCATCTTCCAGAGTTCAGCCGCCTTGGCATGCAACGGGTGTTCTTTTTCAAGCGACTGCGGAAAGCATCGGGTGACATCCACTCTGCTTTTTTCAACAGCAGCTTTGAATTGCACTTCCTTAATCTCTGCACTTTGCGGCGCGGGGGTCGGCGCGGGGGCTGACTCGGCTTCGGGCTTGCTTTTCTCCGTGATGGGCATCGCAAGTAAATCATCAAGGCTCTGCGACTCGGCTATCGGCTCGGTGGCTGACTCGGCTTCGGACTTGCTCTTTCTGTCAGCCATACGTTCGTTGTATCGAACTAATCTTTCATCGTAGTCGTCCAGTTTCGCTTGGTTGCGGTAGTATTCCCTCGGATCGTCAATGATCTTGGGGAGCCTCGGTGCGTCATAAGGGTGCGCCTCTTCCAACTTGTCCATCCTTGCAAAATACGTCTGCAAATCAATGCTTTGGAGTGATTTCTTCATTTCCTCCCTGTCACGAGAAGCATCTTGTGCATTTACCTCCCTTTTACGAGTAGCCGTGTCGATATTCCTCTCAATCGAGGAGATGTCTTCCGCAAGCTCATCGGCGTGCAGAACAGTGGTTGCAAATACCAACGTTGCGATAAGCGCCTTCATAGACCCCCCATACTCCCCAGAAGAGGATTTGTCAGGGTAAATCTTCAAAAAAACCACTCGCCCTGAAAAATATAGAGAAGAGCAAAACTATTCTCCAAAACCTGAAAAAACAGGCTGACGAATCGCGTTCTGCTGCGTATGGGAAGGAATATGGAAGAGCTGAGACAAATCGTAAACCGGGAGCCAATGACTCCGGAACGAATGGCGAGAGTGGAGGCGCTCAACCTCTCCCTGGCGATGGCGGAAATCCCCCTCGCCTACCCACAGGAGGAGCGGCTGGCGATCTACTACCGGTATCGACACCAGGAAGCACTGGAAGCCGGACGGGAGCCGGAAATCCTGCCATATCTCCTGGCGCCGGAAGTCTCCCCGCGAAGGTAGCCGAGTCCTCGGCGACCGGATACGAGGCGGATGTCTCCTACCGTCCGAACGGGACGAAGGAGACGCTGACCGAGACGGTTCACCTCGCCTCCGGCACCCTCAAAGAAGCGCAGGAGGAACTGCGGAAAACCCTCATGGGCTACGTGTCCAAGGGCAACACCCTGCGGTCCGCCCCGAAGATCCACGTGGCGGCAGAGGGGAAGATTGCCGCGCCGATCGCGCAATCCACGCCGTCTTCCCGCGCATTCCGCGACCTATCCGACGCCGATGTGGCGAAGATCGCCACAGAAGAGCTGGCCCGCACGCGATTGCTCCCGGCCGACCAGAAGCCTCCCTCGCCCGACCTCGACATCTTGAAGGGACTCCCTGTCGGCGCGGTGGTATATTCCCACGCTTACCGCTCGGAAGGCGGCGGACTCAAGACCCTCACCGGCCCGCTGACGAAGAACTCCCACGGAGACCCCGGATACCCGACCACGGGTAGCACGGGAAGAGGGGCCGAATTCCTCGCCTTGAACCAATTTACCCGCATCGTTTCCACCCCGGAGGCGACCCCGGAACAGCCTGCGGAGATGCCGGGCTTGCAACCGAAAGACGTGCCGCGCCTGCCGATCACGGAAAACAGCAAATACAAGGCATTCACCACGGAAAAAGAGACCACAGCGGCTGAACTCCCCGCGAAAGACTTGGCGACATTCATCCGTGGCGAACACGAGATTTTCCACGATGGATCCCAGCGAGCTATGGGCAACGCGTCACTTTCCCGACTCGCGAGCTATTTTGAAAGCGTCGGCGACGACAAACGCGCCGGCGTGATTTTCCACGAACAGGGCGTCCGCTCCCAGGAAGGGGACATTTCCGACGCCAACGAAGGCAAGGTTGAATTCCTTTCCGCCATCATCAAGGCGGGCGGAGTCAACCTCGATGACCCGGTATTCAGCGCGGAGATCCGCCACCTCCAAAACAAGAACACCCGCCTCTTTAATCGTAAACGCGCGCAATCGCTCGACCAACTCCGCGCCTCCCTCGTGGACAAGGGATTCGGGGCCGTCATGAAGCTAGAAACCGTCACCGACCTGATTGACGCCATCGAGTTGCGGCTCGGCAACAACGGAAAAGAAATCTGGGCAACCCCGGAATACGTTGCACTCGATGAAAACGCCCCCTTTTCCATCGCAGAGACCCCCACCGGCGGAATCGGCATCGCCACCGCGCAGCGCGTGGTGGATGCCAAACTCAAGGAATTTGGCTTCACAGGCGCAAAGGTGCTCGTGGTGGGATATATTTCTGAGAAACCCGTTGACCCGAGTGCCCCTCGAAAGTATTCCAAGAGCGATGCAGGAGACACCCCAAGCCAAGAGATCGCCCGTGACGTGGGAGCAAGCAGTCGCGCAATTCAAGTGGCACAACCCGGCACATCCTCCAGGGATGCCGAAATCGAAGCCATCAGAAGAGCAGCAGCGATCCCTTGGATTAGCCTTGAAACATTTGGAGAAGCTCACACGGTAGCGTCCGAACATCAAATCTGGTTCAAGGGCGACAAGGTCATCAAGGCCACGGCCTACGGGAAATTCGGCCATTCCTTCGACGGGCCAGGCAAAGGAACCCCGCTGGGATACCTCCGCAGGATCGCTGCCGCCAACGAGGCGTTCAGCGACTCCGCGACAATCATCGGGAAGTTTGTGGACGCGGAGGGGAATTTCGGCCTCGTCCACGCGCAGGATTTTATCCTTGGAGACGAGAGCAAGACGATTGCGACGGAAGATCAAATCATCGCGTTCCTGGAAGCAAACGGATTCTCCGAAGACACGACCAGCAAGGCGCGCGGCATCCATGTGAACGCCGAACTCGGAATCGAAGTCTCCGACTTCCACCCCGGAAATTTCGTTGTCTCCGCAGATGGAAAACTTGTCCCCATCGACGTGCTCGCCCGGAAGTTTGACCCATCCAAAGGGATTAATTATTCCATCCGCCGCAACGCCGCTGGCCAGATCGAAGGCTACTTCGACCCGCGCACGGGCGAGGCCGTGATCAATGCCTCGGCAATCTCCTCGCCCAAGCGGGCGGTGGAAGTGCTCCTGCATGAACTCGTCGGCCACGGCGGCATGGCGGCCGCGCTGAAAGGGATCCACCCCGCCGGATATGCGAACCTCCTCAAGGTTCTCCAGAAATTCACGCGCGAAAACGGCTCCTCGCTTTGGGCCGACGTGCAGACCCGCTACCCAGGGAAACCAGAGGCCACGCTTTTCGATGAAGCCCTCGCCCGGCTGGCCGAGAACCCCGCCCGCAGCCAGCGCGAAGAGAGCCTTTTCCGGGCGATCCTCAACACGATCCGCCAATGGCTCGCCAAGGCCGGGATCACGAACTGGAGCGACGCCGACATTGATGCGCTGATCCGTCGGGCGGCGGATGCCGTTCGCCAAGGGGAAATCACCGGCGGGAAACAAGGGATCCAGAATAGCCGAGTGGGGCAGACGTTGCGAGAGGCGGAATCCACGATGGTTGAGGACAATCCGGAAACCCCGTTGCTCAACATCAAGACCAGTAACACACAAATCGCCATTGCTGCGGCATCCGTTGTGAGATCATGGCCAAAAACCCTTGTCGCTGCAGACGGGAGCGGAATTGACTTGGCTGTTGCAGATAAAGGATCCATCGGATCTCGCGTTTTCCATCTGATCCGAGAGGAATCGACAAACACAATCCATCCAGGAAAAGCCGCATGGCTGTCGCGCGTTCCAGAAACATTGCAAAATGCCCAAGTTCGAATCATTGATTCACAGGAAGGAACTCGGATTTTTGTCAGAAAATATGAGGGAGGAATAAACCATGCGGTTGTTATAAAGCCCGACGGAAGCATTGATTCTCAAAACGCGTTCACAGGACATCTTGAAACTCACTTCCCGATTTTAGACATCAACGACCCCAGAAACAGGCAGAAATACATGATCGTTGACTGGGTTCGCCCAGATATAGAAGAACCGGGACTACGCCAGACCGCACCCCGGGCGACGCCCCCTGACTCCACGGTTTCTGGCCCTCGTCAGGAGGAATTCCAAGGCTCCAATACTCCCGGACTTGCAGCCGGTCAACGGGTTTTCTCAGCTCCAAAGAATTTCCGTCTGCATTGCGAGACCAATTTTCAATAGCGAGCGCGATTTCCAGCGTCATAACCCCGACAAGGAGTCAACATTTCCCTTCACGAAAATCAGAGGTGGAGGGCAATCCATGATTGGAGTTCGGTCTTCGATGGGGCTCCGATTCTGCGGGCAACCTCAGTTCCTCCCTTGAAAATGATGAGCGCCGGAACATTGCGCACGCCCAATTTGCCGCAGGCCTTCATGCTCGCATCGTCGGCCGAGGCATTGATCTTCACGAAATCGAGCTTCCCGGCGAATTCAATGGCAAGGTCATCGAGAACCGGGGCGAGCGAACGGCAGGGGCCGCACTGCGGAGTGTAAATGTCAACAAGCGTCGGCAGGGCGGCGTTGGCAAGGGTGTCATTCAGGTCAGCGGCAGAGATTTCTTTCATGTTTTTCGATTTTGTCGGCTTCACACAGCGAAACGGTCAAATGCTTCCTCGGCCCTCTTGAGGGAGAGCATCGAAGGCATACGCGCGAGACCTCCCGCTCGACAACCGATTTCTTTTCGTTTCGACAGATTTTTTGTGGCCGGACAATTTGCCCCCGGCGACCGGTTGAGGAATTCCGGCCTGGCCCAGAAAGAGGAACAACACGACATCCTACGCGCGCGCGTAAAGGGCGAAAATCGGGCCGGTTTTGGGCTCTATCGGGTATCTATCGGGTAGCCGCTTCTGTAAATTGTTGATATACAGCAAAAGTCACCGGATTTCTAATCCGGCGGCCGTTGGTTCGAATCCAACCGGGCGCGCATCCCTCAGCGGCAGGCTCCCCCGAGGGTTCATCCCGAAAACAGCGATTGAAACCTGAAGACAGAAAGATTTTCCGGGATTCTGCATTGACCGCTTCGCGTTTGACAAAAACATCCAAAACATCTATTTTGTCCAATATGTTAACTCTATCGGCCAACGAGGCAAAGCAGTCGCTTGGGAGGATTCTTGATGCCGTGCAGAGGGAGCCGGTGATGATCCGGAAGCACAACCGGGAGGCAGCCGTGGTCATGTCTCCCACGGAATACGACCGGCTTCGGGGCATCAACGTGGCGGAGTTCTCCGCGTTTTGTGATCGTGTTGGCAAGCGGGCGGGCGAACAGGGGCTCACGGAGAGAGGACTGGCGAAGCTTCTTGCCGGAAAATGAACCGGACCGGACGGTGGGTTTTTGACACGAACGCACTGGTCAGCCGTCTGCTGGTGCCGGGCTCGGTTCCGGCGCGGGCATTGCAGAAGGGGATGGAATCCGGATATTTGCTGGTTTCCGACGAGACGCTCGATGAATTGGCCCAGGTGCTTGCGCGTCCGAAATTCGACAAATATGTGGGCTCCGCAGACCGGCGCCGGTTCTTCGAGCTGCTGGGACGCGTGGCGATCCGCGTGGCGATCCTCCGCCCCATCCAGGCCTGCCGGGATTCCAAGGACGACAAATTCCTGTCCCTGGCCGTGAACGGGCGTGCGGATGCGCTGGTGAGCGGAGACGGGGATCTGCTCGCTTTGCATCCCTTTCTTCGGATTCCCATTCTGACGCCTGCCGCCTTTCTGGCTGGAACGGCGGATTTTCCAGAATGACCGAACCTTGCGGACCGGGGTCTATTTAAGTGAGATCGAGCTTCACGGGTTCTTGCGCGCCGAGGCCAGAAATTCTTTTTCAAATTCCCCCGCACGACCTGCCCCCTCCCGATCTGCGCGAGGACTCGTCAGCCGCGCGGCCCGGGAGGTGAGGACGGCGAGGATGGCGAGGATGGCGTCGAGCACCGCGTCGAGGTGCTTCCCGGCGTCGGCCGCGAGAAACCGCAGGACAAAATACCCGTGTTGCTGGAGGAGGGAGTCCTTCCGGCGGTCACGCCTCCAGGCATCTTCGTCGGCGAGGTGCTGCGGGCCGTCGAGTTCAATGACGAGCCGGGCCTCTTCGCAGAGGAAGTCCGCCTCCATCGTGCCCTGCTGGTCGAACGGGATCGCGAGCTCGGCATTGAGGCGAAACCTGCCGCGTGTGGCCGGGAGCGATTCGAGGCGCTTGAAAAGAAACGCCTCCGACGCGCTGCGTGCGCGGGCAACGCCTTCGGCGCCCGGGATCGGGCGGCAGGCGGCGCGGACAAAAAGGTCGGCCAATTCGTTGTCCACACCGTCGCGGATCAGCCGGCGGACGCTGGCCGCGTAGTCGCGCTTCCATTCGGGATCCACCGGGAGCGGGACATCCGACGGCCAGCCCGGGATCGCGCTCGCGGGGAGAAGCAGCGAATACCCGGCCGCCTCGTAGCCCGCGCACCGGCGGTTGAACATGCGCTCGAGCATCGGGACATTGAGGTCGGCGTAATCATAGACACGGGCTTCCGTCTTCCCCTCGTGGAGCCGGTGGAGGCGGCCGGCGTATTGCGCGATCGTGCCGCGCCAGGAAACCGGCATCGCAAGGAAAAGCGTGTCGAGCTGCGGGTCGTCAAATCCCTCGCCGATAAATCCCCCGGTCGCCAGAAGAACGAGATTTGTCCGGTCTGCCGCCAGCCCGTCCCGCGCGGCGCGCAAAGACTTTTTTCCCATCCCTCCCTGGAGTCGGATCACGCAGGCGCCTTGCTGCGTGAGGGCGGCAGCCAGAATGTCCATGTGCCCGGTCCGCTCCGTGAGGACGAGCGGGCGGCGACCTTCTTGCAGGCACGCAACCACATCGGCGCAGAGCAGGACGTTCCGTGCGTCGTCGTGAACCAGTTCGTCGCAGAGCTGTTGAAATTCGACGCGCGGGTCGGCATCCGGCTCGCATGCAGCGCGGAAGGCCGTCGGACGAACCATCACGCGGTGTTCGAACGGACGCGCCCGCGCCTGAGCCTTGGCGTCCACCCGGTAGCGGACCGGACCGCACTGCATAAAGATGATCGGATGGTGGCCGTCCTTGCGTGCGACTGTGGCCGAGAGGCCGGTGAGAAATTTTGCCTGCGCGCGGCGTGCGACGAGCTCGAAACTCTGCGCCGAGAGGTGGTGGCATTCATCCACGACGAGGTGGCCGTAACCGGCCACGCAATCGTCCACGACATGCTTTCGGACGAGCGATTGGATCAAGGCCACATCGAGCAAGCCGTTGAGTTTCCGCTTCCCGCCGCCGAGGTGGCCGATGGATTTTTCCGGGACGCCGAGAAAGCACGAAAGCCGTTCGATCCACTGCTCGAGGAGCTGCCGGCGGTGGACCAGGACGAGCGTGTTCACGCCTCGGCGGGCGATCAGCCAGGCGGCCAAAACGGTTTTCCCGAAGGCAGTCGTTGCGGCGAGCACGCCGGTTTCGTGCGCGAGCATCGCCTCGGCTGCGGCGACCTGATCCGGCCGGAGAGCGCCGTGGAATTCCATTTGCAGCGGCGAGCCGGCCTGCCGGAGATCCTGAAGATCCAGGCGGATGTGGTGGGACTTCAGGAGAATCTGCAAATCGCCGAGGCATCCGCGCGGGAGGGCGATGTGTGCGGGATGGTCTTCCGCGCAGGCGATCACCCGTGGCTTGTTGAACGTCGTCAAGCGCATCGCCTGGGCGCGATAAAATTCCGGGTTCTGAAATGCGGCGAGCCGGACAACGCGGTTGCGCAAAGCTGGCGGGAGGACTGCTTTCGGAAGGTAAATCTGGTCGGAGAGCACGGCTTCGATCACGTCCGGCAGCGGATC
>Ga0194040_1000767_pt1 | contig 9797 bp, 12 predicted proteins | sample JunL2210m_MetaG_FD_148973 | JGI IMG/M metagenome (GOLD analysis project Ga0194040, IMG submission 148973) | Anoxic zone freshwater microbial communities from boreal shield lake in IISD Experimental Lakes Area, Ontario, Canada - Jun2016-L227-10m | ecosystem: Environmental > Aquatic > Freshwater >... | reverse complement strand
TTCGATGTCATCCAAGGCCCTGTCCACCAATTCCAGAGTGACCTTTGTTCCTTCACGTTCTGCGATCAAAGCAGACTTGGAAAGCAGTTCCACTGCCTTTCTTGCATCGCCATGAGTCTTACTGGATACGGCGGCGATTTTTTCTAGAACCCCCTGTTCAATCATTTGCTGATTGAGGGCTTTATTGATGCGTAAGGAGAGAATCTGTTTTAGGTCGTGGGCATTGTATGGTTTGAAAAACAGTTCGTTAATTTTTAAAAATGACTTAATCCTCGGATCCATGTTTTCCTGCCAGTTGAGTTTGTTTGAGGTGAATACAAGGATCAGTTTTAAGGAAACCGTTTGAGGAAGCCTCTTGACCAGAAATTTTAAAAAGCTGTCCATGTCCCTTCTCACATGGTCCACCTCATCCACAAATATAATGAAGTAACCCTTGTGACCCTGCAGCTTCTCCTCTATCTTCCCCATGAGTTCATCCAGCGAGATCCCCTTTTTGTATCTCTTTGTAGCGTCCAGGTAACAGGCCAAATCGTTGAGGACCCGAAAGCAGGGTTTGGGGGTCGAGAGATCAAGATGGATATATCGCATCTCAATCTTTTTCTTTTTACAGATGGACTGAAGCATGTTTAGAAAATAGAGCATCGTGATTGTTTTACCGGTGCCTGTCTTACCATAGAGGGAAAGATGAACCGGGTGCCCACCCCAGAACATTGGGGCGAAGTGGGCGCTCAGATCCCTGATTTCTGTGTCACGAACATCCAAGGCAAAGATCTCTTCCAGGACATTGAACTGCTCATATCTTTCCAACTGCTCATCGTCGAGAAAGCGTCTTTGAATAATAATACGAGTATTGAGCAGGGATTGGATCTGTTTCTCGATTTTGATATTTGCGTGCATCTTATCTCCATTGGAACTTTACCAAGTCATGCTTGTCTCTGAATGAACTTGTATTTATATTTTTCGGTTTTCTCAGTGGGAGTAAATTTCCAGTGGAGATTGGAAACGGGAAAAAAGTTATCCTTCATTTTTCTAAGCAATTATTTTCTATATAGAAAATAAATATATAAATAAAAATAGATAGATATACAAATACATACATACCCCTTTTCCATCGGAAATTTACTCTCACTGGCATATAGGGCGAAAAAGAGACTCACGAAATGCGCTTTATTGAGAAGAAACTGAACCAGTCTTGAGAATCACCGCCCTGGAGAATTGCCACCACTTTTAGATCACCCTGATTGCTTTCGGTGGGTATTGGGGATCCGAAAGAAGAGTAGTATGAAGAAGCCGGGACACTAAGAATGTAATTGCCCTCCGGCAGACAATAGAAAGAAAAGGATTGATTGGCGTTTACTTTTGAAATTCCAACCGGGTGTCCCTCGTTGATTATTCCTATGGTCGACTTGTAATCAAACCCTTCTGCTTTATAGAGGGTTACCGTGGTATTGTCCTTTATCTTACCGAGGACGCTGCCGCTAACGTTCATACAGACACTTTCAGAGGCCGAAATGTTTCCCTCAATTTGATTCGTATGCGTCATCGAGCAACTGGTTAACAGCAATATTACCGTAAACAAGACAACAATAAAGTAGCCTTTCTTCGCTAAGCTGGACACGCAGATCATACGGGCCATTATGCGCTTCTTATATTTATGTTTTCCGATTCCCGTTGCCAAAAACGAAAAGTTTATAAATGGCAAGACACAGGAGAATTATATGGAAGACCACTTTGACAAAATTCCGGTTCCATACAGAACGGAACGATTAGGCAGGCTGCGGGACCTTATCACGCAAATTGAAGCCGATTATAAAAGATATAAATTTCTGAAACAGAGGATAGATGCAGAAATTGGTGCTAATTCTGATATGGAAGAGCTGCATCGGATGGAGGTTTGGATAAAACGAGACATGACCGCATACAGGCGCTTGAATGCCGTGAGTATCGAGGGAATCACGTTTGTTGGTATCGGTGAATTTTCTTCTCCACTATGTCTGAAAAAGTTGTAACTTTCCTCCGGTAATCCTCAATCTTAGGTCATCGAAAATAGAATATTGCCTTTTATTTGGTACATCTACAAAGCGTCGGTAGCGGCAGGTTGTCAGATGTGAGCATTACGGATCGAAAGAGAGTAAGTAACGAATTAATCAGCGGCGCAACCCTTTGCGTCCGTGAATTTGTTTGTTGTGCGCCTTTCTTGCCAGGTTAGGTTCCCGGTTTGTCTGGCGGACCTGTTTCAAAATAGAAGAAGGTCCCGACACCGAAGGTCGGATACTTAACTGATGCGTGATTACTCTCGAATAAGACCTCCAGATCCTTCAGTTGGCTTATTCGTTTAGCGATGGGGTTCAGCGTACAAACCTCCACCGCTCGCTTCATGCGTCCTCCTCCAGAATCGAAGAATATTCTGCTTCCCACCACGCCTGAAATTCGGTCGGGCAGTCTATCTCCAATGTCCGCGATGCCCTTAAAGAAGCTGTCCTCTCTCTTCTTGTCGAAGATACCGTTTTCCAGCAGGACCACGTGGAAAACCAGCGGACGGTTTGGGTTGTTCGGCATCTTGTCCGCTTTGTCAAGTATCTCATGTTCTAAACGCTCAATCGGGCTACCAGACGTAAAGGCCTTTGTCTCGATGTCGTAATCTCGATTGTGAATGGAAACCAGAAGGTCGTTCCGTGCACTGCCCGATCCCGTGCCCTGTTCGAGACCAACGAGAAGGCCACGTTTGTAAAGTTCTGCAGCCAGGCAAACCTGATACTGGGTTCCTGCACTTCTGGACAATTGTCCCCTCAGTAGATCAATCTGTGCGAAGCTTTCCAGTTCTTTCACTGATAGGCCAAGCTCAACGAAGTAACTCCATCCTGGATCGATACAGATCGCCCCATTTGCAACACGCGCTAGATGGTATGCAGGAAACCAAAACGGATCTGCCTCCGGATGAAAAGCATCGCCCATTCGCACAGTCTTCGCCGTATTATCAGAGATGTCTTTGTACCGGCGTAGGACCCAGGAATCAGGGAAGACGTTCCGTAGTTGATCAATGGCTATCAGAATCTCTTCCTTAGTGAAGCCGTGGACCCGGAAATGCACGTCGTGATTAACTCGGTCAACTATTCGCTGCCACATCTCACTCCAGTCCGGCCCGGGCAGAGCCAGGACATTGGGCCGGAATGATACGATGACTGAATCAGCCGACTCCGGGGGTGCAATCTTTTGATTAAGGACCAACGTGGCGCTACCAGTTTCCTGCTTTCCGGGCCAAGTGTTGATCGGATACAGAAGTCTGGCTGCACTGTTCACAATCTGCTGGAGAAACTCCTGATTGCCACACACAGATATAGGTGTAGACTTCCACCTCATATCGAGCAGGCCCCATTCTCCGTTGCCTAGCAGATGCATTGACATAGCGAATCTCGATCGGAAACGTGGTTTTTGAATCCTCACCGACCCCTCGACAATGGCACAGCCGGTCCCTGACTTGGGGGATTGCCCGAAGCGAACAGAATCAAATACATAGTTCAAGTGAACGGCGTCAGCCATATCTATAGTTTCCTAGGTTGGAGCATTTTCCATAGCGTTGCGCACAGATACTGGCATCAGCGGCGCGGGTCCAGCCCGCATATGTCTGGATGCCATGGTTAGGCTTGAAGTCGATTACGTAAAGCCGTAATTATCTTTTCAAGGATACAAATAGTTGGTTTCAGCAAATCAGTTTGTATTGGATGGAAGGACTTATGCCCATGGAAAAGATTGCAACGGACTTTATACATTACTTCGAGAATTGCAAGAGCTCTAGTCTTTCCTGTCGATTTTAGATCATGGAGCAGTGCCTGATCTTTCTCTGGTTGAATATCTCCATTAGGAGAACTTAGTATTATATAGAAACGCTCACTTTCAATTAGATTTGCAATGGTCTGGACTGGTTCCGAAAGATTGCTTCTATACAAATTTTCGAAATTGTCGAGGCCGATAACCTCAAGGGTATATTCCGTTGCGCCCTTTTTGTCTGGTAGAGGCCTGTTTGGTGCCAAATTGATAGAACCGCGCCTTGCCAATTCAAAAGTAGCTTCAGCATATAGGCGATTAAAGACTACGAATAGCGTGAAGAATTTGTCATAGCAGCCATCAATGTTTGTATCAGTGTATTGCTGAGCTCTGTTCATCCACTGGTTAATAAACCTCTCAATTTCTCCTGAAAGCATATCATCTCCTCCTTTTTTGCCTAACAATAGGCATCAGCGGGCGCGTTCTTTTGCGAGCCGCTGAATGCCTTCGTTAGCCCCTTTTATTGGAATGCAACATGCCATTCGTCCCAAGCCTTACCGTTTGAGAGCATACCCGCCTCGACTCGTGACCGAATCTCGTCACTGTAGATTGAACTGGGCCACATACGCATGTATCCCTTACCGGAGCCGGCAATGTTCGTGATACGATAGTAATCGGCTAGGTCGCGAAGCGATTGATTCTCCCATGCTAGCTTTTGAGAAAGATAAGAGATGAGCACACCAATCGGAGTGAATTGATCTACTTGTTGCTCATGCCCGCGTGTATGGCCAATGTACCCACTGGTCGCTGAGCCATTGGGACCATATATAGGTGCCATTATTGATGTCCAGTCTGGAACTTGGCGAGGACCAAGGAAGGTCATTTTGGATGACGTCCACGCGGCAAGATCAGCGACAGACAAAATGTCGAGTTGCAATCTAGGGTGATCTATGTACTCAGAATCGACATCGAACAATTTCTGCTCAATGTTTTCCTCAGGCTTGGAATTTTCTCCTTTCCATGAGTGAGAGTGCGCTAATAGTCCGTAGACCAGTGGCGCGTGAAGTTCCTTATACGGAGTTCCGGTTCGATTTGGATATAGCCGTTTGATCTTCGCACAGTTCTCCATTGCTTCGGTAATATGAGATGCCTTTAGAGTGGTTTTGCATTCAAATGCCGCAGCAACACCGGCAGCCAGGTAAAGCTTCTTGTTGAGTAGCTTTTTCGGATAAGCTCCTTTCAGAACGAGCACATCAATTTGGGAGCTCGTCTCCCCCTGTTGACTGATAATGCGACCTTTTGTGACTACCTCGTATGTCCGAGGCAGCCAATCTCGCAAGAGTTCAGCCCAATTCTCTTCTCCTTGATCACCTGCTGTGCCGGGGTCTTCAGTGGCACGCATTTGAATGCGGTTGTATTCAGCGGACATCTCAGCACTAATCTGCTGCATGAAGTCATACAGATCATGCTTTTTTTGCTGGGTCATTGACAAATTTCCTATATTCGGAGATGAGGGCTAACAATCAATATGCTTGGCAGCATTTTTCCCGATTTTTTGTGACTCTATATTATTCCATAAAGAATGAAAAGAGAAATATCACTATAAAATCAAAGGTGATTAAATTTTGTCACTTGGCTTTTGGTCCTAATTATCAGGATATGCCAAGCTGGTATATCCTGATAAATATGTCCGATGTCAAGAAAATCGGCTTTAACGAATACAGTTTTAAAAAGTGCATATCCTCGAAAAATACTGCGCACTCCCTTTCAGGAAGGCAGCGACGACGCTATCCCTGCATCCTCGAAACCAAGGGGGATGAAAAGACCTTCCGGCGGAATTGGGCGCGGCTTATTCAAAAAATCTACGAGACAGACCCCTTGATCTGCCCAAAATGTTAGGGAACCATGCGGATCATCAGCTTCATCAAGGAACACCAAATAATCAGGGATTGCAAAAGCTCTCTGCTTACATAATTTTCTACGATGCCCCGGCTGCTGAAAACAATCAAGGCGCCGATCAATAGTGCCAAGGCAAGTACATAGCGACCGATTCTCATGATGCCTGCTTTTAATCTCTCCGGGTCGAATTCCCCTCTGCTTGCGGCTGGGTAGTTCGTTGATCAGCTTTTGGCTATAATAGAATAAATTTCAGGAATCTTCTGCCATCCCGTGCTTGTAAAGGTGTACGGACTCGCTGATATTGTCGAATCCCATATTTTCAAAAATGCATAGCAGCCTTATGGCTATTACATCGTTTATGTCCATACCCTCCGTCAGTTCGACAAACTCATCATCCAGCTTATTATATTCTGCAATATTGCCCCCTGATAAAGGACAGATCACGGCCCGTCGCTGGTACTGGTCCGGCTTCGGAACAACGATCGAACATATTTTCGGATTCTCCAATACAAACCATGCGGGCAGGTCGTTTTCCTTCTCGCAGAGCCAAACTATCGGATTGTAATACTGTCCTCCAAATCTCGGTGTTGAATGTGGCGTGGTCTCATGACTTAGAATAAGCGCCCGAGTGAAGTATTGGTGCTCAACGGGGTCGATGGAATCTGCCCGCACGAGATAGCGTGATGCATAATCGGTAAAGACGGCTATGAAATTGTCCTTCCAGCAGCATATTTGTTCAATTGTATCCATTGCCTTACCCATCGAGCAAGGGAAGTAGCCTGATTCTGCATTGAATTCGCACTTGAAGTTTTCCGTAAAGAACTTCTGGGAGTCTTCCGCTGAACCATCGACGATATGAAAACCTTTTATAGAATTGAATGCGATAAAGTATTCATAACCTTTCGATCTCAACGAGTGAGATAGATATGACAAAATCCCGGAACAATCATATTTTCCTTCCCTGTCTCTACTCGGGTATGAGTACAAGTCGCGGATATTGCCGGAAAGCACGAATTGTGGTTTGATGGGGAGAAACAGTAAGAGGTCTTTGATCCAGCGTGGCGTTGCCTTGTCTTCAACAAAGGCAGTGGAATCTGTATAGAAATCGATATTCTCTGTCAAAGTATATAATCTCCCCATGGGCGCCTCCTTGTTGGCGTTTAATGTTGATCAATTACTTCCTTATTGAAATTATCCCCCGACCCATCGTGCCCACCGCCGACTTCTCATAACAGCGAGTTGACGCGCATAGAACCAGCGGCAATACGATTCGGCCGATATCACATCCCCGTTCGCAATTATCTCTATCAATCAATCCTTGACCGATTTCAAGATATCAAAGTTTTCTTCCTTTTTCATCAGTTCTGCGCCGACTGGTTTTTGATCGCGATCATCTGGCCTTTTGGCGTAATTGTAGGCGGTAATTGCCGAGATGACATGACAGATCCAGCCCAGGAAGCCGCCGGAGCCAATCCAGAGGCCGGGGGTAATGATTAACCAGAATATTCCCCGCCAAAAGGTGCCATTATAGAATTGGCCAACACCGGGGATAATGAGACTTAAAATGGCGGCTATGCCGGGGTTATGATTATTCATAGCAATAAATTTCTAATAGCAATGATTTCTAATTTATAAACGTATGGTAAATGAACCAGATTCGGAGCATAAAGCAGGCTGATAGCACTGTTAAAAAATCGTTCGTTAGTTATCATTTTCCCCTCACTTTATTGATTACCTTCTTAACACCATCACCACATGTCTTCTTAAGCCGTTCTGCCCATAAGAAATCAACCGCCAGAATGCTCAAACCAAGAAATATGAAAAATATCCCGGGCCCAGGTATGCCGGGAATGGCCAAAATCAACCCTATCAATATTAACACGACCCCTGCTATGATGCGCGCTAAACGCTGTCCTTGCTTGAAGATCCATTCCTTCTTTCTCAAGAATGACCTGCTCCCCAAACATGTGTCATATTTAAAGTTTGAATTATACAAATGAACTGTGCTGACTGGAAGTTTTGTCTTCAAAGCGCCATCCTTAATGTCGTCTTGAAGCGTATCAAGGTTTTCCTCCCGCTTCAGGAGCACTGCCCCGGTTGGATATGATTTTTCATCGCTGATAGATGATCTTTTTGCGTAAGTGTAAGCAGTGTTGGCAGATATTAAGTGACAGATCCAGCCAAGAAAGCCACCAGAACCGATCCAAAGGCCGGGTGTGATGATCAGCCAGAATATCCCCCTACAGAAGGTACCGTTGTAGAATTGACCGACCCCAGGGATGATGAGACTTATAACAGCGGCTGTGCCTGGTTTGTTATTATTGGGCATATTCTGTCTCCTTAAAACCAAAATATATGTAGCTCGTTCAGCTCATACTTATCAAAGCGACATCTCCGTTTATGAACACCAGTCATAAACACTGAGAGTAAATTTTTGAGCGTCGTCTAATTCTGAGTAACGGCAACTCTTATCATATACCGGAGTACCGGCATAAATTTCACAAGTGTACATCACCATTCAATTATGCAATGGCTTGTTAATTCATACTGCTATAGGAGACGATCACTTTTTAGGAACTTTCCCTGATCCGTGGCATGTGGGGCATACGATGGAGACTGCACCGGTTCCGCCACAACCACCGCACTTAATATGCCAAGAATGACCCTCTCCTTTGCATATGCCGCATTGTGCCGTAATTTTGCCGCTGCCATTGCACTGTGGGCATGTCGCTTGTCCCCAGGCCCAACCGAGCGTGAAACATCCCAAAACCAGTATGAAAGTAAGAACTGTTAAAGACCGATTCTTGCGTAAATAATTCATGGAACACCTCATCTTAATAAAAATATCAATGTTTAAATATCAATAATCTTGTGATTATCGATAAGCCAACGCTCCTGAAAAGATCTCCTCGCTGCCCATCCTACTTCCTTGATATACAATCCGTTTACAGATGCCCCGACGGCTGCCCCAATCGCCGGAATAGCTTGAAGAATTTTTCTCTTGGTCAAATTTATGCCAAGTTGTTTTACCAAATTTTTTGTCGCAATGATGGCACTCTCTTTGGACATCTGCTGTGCCGCCGCTTTTTCCGTAATTACTTTCCATGATTGTTTGGCAATAATTACTTCAATATTTCTCAAGGTAATTAAAGCAGTTAGTTTTTCCGATAAAGAATTTGCTCCCGACGCAGAAAGAATGCCCAAGACAAAATTTTTATCTGCTTCTGTCTTGCACTCATAACCGTAACAGAGGCCAATTTTGTATATGGTGCGTAATGCCAGGGTAATGATCGCCGGGATATCGACGGCCAAACCCGGCAACCCGGAAAAACCTGTGGCGCCTCCTTCCAATGCTGCCACACCCACCGCCCAATCGTGGACATTGTCGGCAAGTTGATCTGACAACTTCAGCTTTTTTTTTCTGAGGTCTTGAATGTTTTCAACATCAGCAAGGCGGCAGATGTCATCTTTATCGGCAAGCTGGGCTGCCGTCCGATTAGCGGCGTCCAATAAACCCTTTATGGCCAATGCTGGGATTATCTTCTCCATAAGCCATTTAACAGGATATGTGACCACACCAAACGCCTGGCTCACGATACCGGGAGACTCTTCTTTCCAGATTTCTATCTCGGTCATCTGTCTTTTTTCGTAATCCGTCGCCAATGCTCCTGAAATTGTGATTTCCTCCTCCCGGATATATTTTTGTGACATTTATATGAATTATATCTGATCGATTTTACTTTCTCTTATAGCTTGTCGGCCCTGGTTCACCTCATTGCGGCCCATCTTCGAAGTCGTATTTGTGAGCGATATTTTCTAGTTTAGCCGTGCGGGAAACAAACGCCTTACCGATAAAATAGGCACTGCCCCCTAGCATTGCCCCCGCTGCGGCTGTGGCCACAATAGCCGGACCGCTCATCATCGCCACCATTGGTACGCCCGCCTTCCATAATAAAGTAGAAATAAAACCCATACTCTTCACCGCTGAAACATAGGCAACCGATCCGGAAGCAACCCCGCTCGCACCCGATACCATTATTGTGTCCATATTTTTGCTCATAGCTTTGACCTCCGTATGTCTTATCTGTATCTTCGTGCTGTTTCGTAAACCATGGTCTGAACCTGAAAACCCC
>Ga0194040_1000764_pt1 | contig 9801 bp, 8 predicted proteins | sample JunL2210m_MetaG_FD_148973 | JGI IMG/M metagenome (GOLD analysis project Ga0194040, IMG submission 148973) | Anoxic zone freshwater microbial communities from boreal shield lake in IISD Experimental Lakes Area, Ontario, Canada - Jun2016-L227-10m | ecosystem: Environmental > Aquatic > Freshwater >... | reverse complement strand
TAAAATAACTAGTTTTGTGGGTTTTTTTTACCAATTAAACCCCCTGATAGCTGCCAATCGGTTATATGGTAAAGACCTGGGACACTTGAGAAGTCAGGACTCCGAAGAAATCCGGAATCAGGATTGCAGGTATGGGAATTCGATTTTTCCGCGGCCAGAAGACAAAATTCGAACACGAGCACCACCAGCTCAAAGAGGTAGCCCGGATTGTCGCGAAAGAATTTCCGGATGAACCGGTGTACCTCCTGACCAACGTCCTTATAGCAAACGGGGAACTTGACTGCGTGGTTCTCACCCGGCATGGCCCGCTAATTCTCGACCTGAAGGCATTTTCCGGGACTATCCACGGGTCGGAAAATGGAAAATGGCAGGTCGAAACAAAGGACGGGGTGCATACACTCCCGAACCTGTTCATCCAGTCAAAAATCCACCGCCAGGACTTTATTGACAAGATGATCATGATCTGCCGGGCCCATTTCACTCATATCGGTGAGATTAACTTAAAAAAAATAGGTTCATGGGTATATTTCTGCAAGGGGAGTGTTTACCCGGAAGGACAGATTGATTTCCGGAGGGTGAAATGGTTCCGTGTTGTAACAACGGAAAGTCTCCCGGAAAAACTCCGTTTTATTGATGCCGGTTACACCCTGCGTCCTGAAGATATGGATGCCATTGTCATGGACCTTCACCTCCAAGAGTACTCGTTTTCAACAGACAAGGATATCGTACCGTCCGCCACCGGTAAATCCAAAGGTCTCCTGGGGACTAACCGGCGGAAAATTTTTGTGGCTGCGATGATTATAGTTGCACTGGTCCTTATTATTCCGGGAATGTACCTGATGGTAACCGATACGGCTACCGGGGCCGTAACTGCCAGCGGGTCCCTTTTGCAGTCGGTCTCAAAAGATACACTCAAGAGTGCTTCAAGGCCATCTGACTCATCGGATGCACTGGCATATCTCAACCAGCTACGGGAACAGGACGAAAGAAAACCGTTATATTTTGATGAACGGCTCTATAATCTCTCCCTTGTCCGTGCAAAGGACATGCAGCAATATGAGTACCTTGCCTATGTCAACCCTAAAACAGGTACCTGTGCGAACTCTCTTAAGACCAGGTACGGTCTCTCAGTCGATGAAAACGTGGTTGAGAGTGCCTATGGCCAGTGGAACGGGTACACCCGGGGCATTGAAAGGCAGGCTATTGATTCATGGATGAAAGAACCCGAGAACAGGTACCAGCTACTCAGGAATTATAGCGCGGGGGCCATCTCATGTTCTGGTGGTTACTGCTCATTTATTGGCATGAATTCGGACCGGACAGGGAACGAATGCCAGACGGGACCATCAGGCATGAATATGACCTCCTGATATCAGCCCGGTTGAAAAGGCACTTTTTTTGTCCATTCAATCTTCTGGCAGAATGAAGTGGTAACCCTTTGTTCTTCCCCTGGTCCATTGGAAATGATATGGACTTGACCTCCACCCCAACCATTGCCCCCAATACGATACGTTTTGGGCAGTGCTCAACTACTATATTCCTAAAAATTTCAGAAAGCAGGGTTGTACCCCCATCCCGACCGGAGTTGCCAGTGCGGCGGGCGATTGATCCCCCGGGGAGCGTGATTAACTATTGGAATGCCCCTATTTACAGTTAGATTTGAGTGGATGTAAAAAAAGGCAAAAAAAACAGGTGAAGTGTCCGACCATCATCACCATCGCAGCGATAAAAAAAAGGTCAGAATTTTCTGGCTGCAATAAACAGCCCAAAAATTCCCAGTGCACAACATGGCAGGAGGATTGATCCTGCCGCTTTGGTCGTGGGAATGGTCGTTACCGGCACCTTGGAAGGTGGGGTGGTGATCATTGCGGTAACCGCCGGCGTTGCAGGGGTTATAAGGGGTGTTACGGTTGGAGCAGGCGCTGCAAGCCCCTGGTTCACATGAATAATGAACGTTGAGACCGGTTGCAGACCTACCATTCCTGCCTTACCTGGGCATTTTTCTGCAAGTCCCTGCCCCTGTACAAACGTGATTATTACACTTGAATTATCGTTCCGCCTGTTATAAACGACTTTCTCCCCCCGTCCGAGAGTCTTTTGAAGGACGGTCAGGTCTGTACTATTCAGGGTGACGGCTGCGGATAACGCATTACAGACCGATCCTGTGCAGTTACCACATTCTGGGGTAGTAGAATACACAAAGTAGTAATCAGCTGCAAGATTCACCGGCAACGAATCAGGGTCACCTATAATATCCGTTGCAAGCCAGTTCTCGATACCTGGTGTCGGGAAGACCTTCGCCACGCCAATCCAGGTGCCGCCAGATCCGCCCATGCTCGTGGCAACGACCGGGTCACCCGCTTTCAGGACGGTAAACACCGCAGGGTCCGGCACGGTACCTGTCAGGTTTTCCGGGGTTGCCGGATTCCAACTGCACGCTGAAGTATTGTTGGCAAAGGTACACCCATAGGTATACCCTGCATTCACCGTGATTGTTCCTGCAGACTGGTTCATGGAGACCATTGTACCACGGAATACTATCTCCTGGACCACCGCCGATACCGGTGCAACGGCAAGGATTATCACCGCTGCTGCAATGAACAAGGTTACAACTAGATGTTTTTTCATGACGATCCACTCTGTTCTGAAGTGTCTTTTTTATCGCGGATAAAATCCGTTGAATGGTGGATTGTCGGGAGTAGATAAAAATGAATTCTATTTTACCTGGCATAGCAACCATCGGGATTAGAGATGACCCCGGTCAAAACCCTGGCGGAGTGTTTCATCACCAAACCAGACAACCTGCTGTGGGAATGCAATCTGGATACCATTGGTTTCCAGCGTTTTTTTAACCTCCTGGAGAATACTGGTCTTAAAAGATGCTCCATCGATTGTATTAATCCATGTTGACGGAAGCCAGAGCCTGAACTTGATCTGCACACTTGAAGAATCAAATGAGGATACAAATACTTCCGGGGGTGGATTTTTCAGGATGTGCGTGTATCCGTCAAAAAGTTTCTCCAGTATTTCAACTGCTTTTTCTACATCGTCCTCATACCTGATACCAACATCGTAATCGTACCGACGGGCAGCATTCGCATAATAATTGTAAACATCCGTCGTGTAGATCTCATCGTTAGGGACCCTGACATAGACCCCGTTATCTGTCCTTAACACTGTGGAAAGGAGCCGAATCTCCTCAACAGTACCTGATCTTGTTCCAATCTCAACGAAATCACCGATTCTGATTGGGTGGTCGTAGAACAAGGCAATACCCGCAACAAAATCAGTAAGGATCTTTGCGCTTGAAAATGCAATAGCCACGATAATACCTGCGATGATAAGCCCGACAAAGAACATCGAAGTTTCAAATACCGCCGGGGCAGCGATGAAAAACCCTATCAGGAATATTGCTACCCTGGCCAGCAAGGTCAGCAGGTTAAGGCGCTCTTTTTTCATCTGGTGCGAATACCGTTTCTTCAGGTAGATTGCAACGATCTTCCCGAGAATGAAGGCAACCGCGAGGATAATGAAAAAGATAAGGACCTCTGCGATTGAGATGCGGCCGATAAAATCCGGCTCCGGCTCAAAATTCAGTTCCGGCATTGTCCTGTTAACAATTCCGGTAAGGATGTCAACAGGTGTCATGAGATCCCCTGTTCCATTATGTAGCCTGACCGCTGGACAATTGGGATTTTCCTGGCCGTGTAGAGTTCAACCGAAGGAGTCAATGTAGTAATCAGCGGGCGGTGCAGGAACGAAGTTCTGGCAAGTTTCGGGTTCCAGATCTCCATTACTGCAGTCATTGAGACAATATCTCCATAATATAGGTGCATATCAATGTTCTGGAAAACTGCCCTGGAGACTTCGACCCAACCCGATCCCGAGTTCCCGAATCTAAGTTCTATAACTCCTTCACGCAGGGGATCAGTTTCCGGTAGTGCTGTATATACCCCGCTCCGGTACCATTTTGTAATACAGCCTGTTTCAGGTTGCCCGTAGAGCGAATACTTTGTGGTGGCAAGGGAGAATATATCCAGTACATCATAGTTGCCCCCTGATTCCAGGAACACCGCTGTCTCAACCGGGAATTTAAGGTATATAACCTGTTCATCACCGGGCCTGATAACTACCGGATCAAATGAAATTTCCAGGTGGTTGGCAAGTCCGTCCGGCAGGTTCACTGGTTCAACCGGGTTGATGATAATGCTCCCGATGTCAGATACAAGATTTTTCCGGACGCTTTTTCCGGAACATTCGCGAGTGTAATGCCGGTTTCCAGCGGGACCACTGATGGAGAGAGTGAGATCAGGGTCCTCGTAGGAGAAATTTTCGTTGTAGGTCCCGTACATTACTGATGTGTAACGTGTTTCTCACAATAAAATGATCCGTTGAAGGAATGAGATCGGAATCGTTGATAGCACGAATAGAGTAGTAGTCCCGGGAAATGGTAATGGGGGTCGCAATTTCCTGCCAAGCGACCCCACAAAAAAATATTTTTTTCTGATTATCTCTGGTAGACCAGCATGCTGTTTAAGTTGTCTGTAATGGTCAGGCCATCACCGTTGACGGTGTATGTTTTTGCTTTCTGGAGGATCTGGAGATAGGTGGTTTCTGTATCACTCGTAGCTGCACAGAATTTCTGGGTGGATACAATTGGCCCGATTGTGATACCCATTCCGGTGTACAACTGCTGGCCCGACAGGGTGTACAGGGCGTTGTAGTTGTTGCAACCCGCGAACCCTACCACATTTCCCATGTTATCGAAGGTTGCGGTGATTTGCGTATTTGTGGGGAACGTGAATGCCGAACCGCCCTGGAGTACCATGGATTTTAAGTTCCATGTCCCGAGAAGAGTCTGGTCAGTTACCGTGACGGGTGTTGGTGCCGGTGTGGAGACAATAACGGTAGATGTCGGTGCAGGTGTTGCCGGTTGAACAGTAGTCGTGGTCGTACATCCGGCGAACAATACCACGAGGATCAGGCAGGCGATGCTGCATGCAGTAATTACTTTCATACTTTTCCTGTTACCCTTATCCTTTTCAACCTTTCTCTAGCGATAGAGAATATGAGGGTGATCAGGACCAAAGAAATCTACAAGCAATTTGTTGGTCAATCGAGAATTATCATCGTGCTTTGAAAGAATTATGTTGCATCGAGGATTGTAAAATCCCAAAAGAAGCAGGTCGAAGAAATCATATCAATTGTTCGATTCGTACTTTCATCCGATTACAGGTCGCCAACAAAATTGATCGGATCACAATCTATGATGCAAAATGGCAGATTGTTAAATCGGCTATTTTTGAATAGTTAGAACATCCAAAATATGCACGCAAAATTTTTTTTAGAGGGTGCTGCGTAACTCCTTTACAAGTCAGGATCTCGATCCACCTGTCAATCGCGAAAGGTTCAGGTCGGAGTGGTGGGCCTAACCGATGACACATGGATTTGCTCTTGAATGATCTGGCTGTAAAGGGTATAAAAAAGTTAGAACCGGGGTTTCCTGTGTTTAGGAAGGCATTCCTGACAGTAAACTGGTCTCCCTTCGGTGGGTTTGAAGGGCACTTCACATTCCTTACCACAATCTGAACAGACTGTCTTTGTCATCTCACGCGGGCCAAAATTCTTTGGACTCCCGTAGTTTCTTCTCTCATTCATTTGATTAACTCGTGCAGGTTTATATACTGCATGTAGTAATTAGCGGCACTAGTATAAAAAACAGGGGATGGGGTCTGGAAACCAGGGGAAATTGTAAGGAACATCAGCCTGTTAACAATCTGGGTGAGTGTTGGAATGTGCAACAAGGTAACTAAATTCGATCTGAACAATTTTCCAGATTGCCGGACTGGCAGGAAATTTATGAGAATAAAAAATATTCTAGTAATTTCAACGATCTATGATATTTCCTGGATAATGCGTCCGTTGCGGAAGATCGAGATCTTTCCGCCACTTTGCGAAACGACGATCCCGATGGCGTTGGTCACCTGGGTGATCCCTGCCACCGATGCATGACGGGTCCCAAGACCCTTCGGGATCTGGACATTGCTCATCTCAATTGTGATCCGGCGAGCCGCAGCCTCGATAAGCCCATCGCCGCTGACTACAAAGGCACCATCGAGCTGGGCAAGCTCCTTGATCATCTCCCTGATCTCGCAGTTGGTGATCATCCGGCTCTCTTTTGCATGCCCCTCAAACGGGTTCAGGATCATCTGCTTCGACTTCGCCATGACATTCTCGGTATCACCGATAATGAACGCGGTACCGACCGCTTTTCCCTCGCGTCCTTCCCGAGCGATCTCCATGCTGATATGAAAGGCCGCTTCAAATACTTCTTCTGCGACATCGGTTCCTGCAAGCACCTTGTCTTTCCACATGGCCATGCTGATCCGTATCCGGTCATGGCCGGAATGGTTGGTAATATCATTACCAACACAGAGGATTTCGGATATTTTTCCCGATTCATCCCGTACCGGTTTGTTCGTCCAGGCAATCCATACCGCTTCACCACCCCTTAGCACATTCTCGTTGATGTGGATGCCCCCCTCACTCCCGGACCGTGAAAGGTCACCCATCATGCTGATCACTTCTTTTGCAGAGTGAGAGGTTGGGGAAACGATCGTGCCAACAATACTTTTTCCGACAACTTCTGCTGCAGACCAGCCAAAAAACGCCTGTGCAGCCTTGTTAAAGAAGGTGATGTTCCCCTCGGTATCCACCTTCAGGATAATACTCTGCGAGTCCTGGACAAGCTCACGGTATTTTATTTCGGCCTGTTTCACCGCTTCGAGGAGCCTCACCCGTTCCGTTGTGTCCTCGGCGATAAACGTATCCCCTTTTGCCGGGTCTGCGGGGTCTACCGGCCTGACCCTCAGGCGGCAGTTGAACGTAACTCCATCCTTCCGGCGAAGTTCCGTATCAGTATTGCCCCACCCCTGGCCGTCTATCCGTATGGATAGTTCTCTGCAGGCACGGTCGTATTCTTCCCTTCCGGGAAAAATGACGGGCATTTCCTTATCTAAAAGTTCCCCGTCATTATACCCGAGCATTGTATGCATCGGTGTATTGACCCAGTCAAATTTCCCACTCCTGACCCGGCTGATGGCAAGCGGTGTCGCGGATAGAAGTGCATTCAGCATCTCGTAGCGGGAGATCTGATCACGTTCCGACCGCTTCCTGAGCACAGCCTGCTTGATAATATCACGGAGCTCGGAGAGCGGGGTGCGGGCACTGACTGCCATCTCTGAAGCATAATTGATGTCTTCCAGAACGACCTTATTGCCGGGATTTCTTGCATAGAGGATGAACGGCGTGGTATTCCCCTGCTGTTTCAGGTATTTGAGGAGCTCGACGCCGTTCATGTCTCCAAGGAACTCTATCCCGTCGACGACAGGCAGGTGATAATAAGAAACAATCACATCATAGGCCCGGTTTTTCAGGACTTCGATGGCCTGTTTCGTCGAATTGACACTGTCTACCCTTACCTCACCCATCCGCTCGAGATAGGACCGTGTTGCATCAATAAGTTCAGTATTGTCATGCACGAGAAGGACAGTAATCATGGGGCACCTATGGCCGGGACCGGCCTGGAATAATATAGAATAATAGGGTATGAATGGATTAAATAATTAGCGTTACGGGGAAATTTGAAAAATTAGTGGGTATATGACCTTCGATCCCTCTGGCCTGAGGGCCGTGGTCCACCCCGGGTACTGCTTGCAGGGTGCGGGCTCTTATATGCCTCCCTTCTCCGTGGTGGCCTGTTGGTCCGCTCCCCCCGCCTCTCATCATCCCTTGGAATAGCGGTCTGTTGGGATGGTGGGGCGATCTTGGGGCGTGCCTTGTCCGCCATAAAGAGGAGGGCCGCGGCAAGGTCAAGAGAGGTGAATTCCTCACCCATCATTGACTGGGCACGCTGGCGGTAATTATCAAGGTCTTCCTTTTCGATAGCTTCCCTGATTTTGGTGAGGGCCTGGAGGGTCCGCTGCTCTTCGAGGTCCTGGTCACTCGGGATGAAATCAGGAGTAATTCTCACATTTGCATACCGCTGTATGTCGCGGAGCTTCCAGACTTCTTTCCCGGATACGAAGGTGAAGGAACGTCCTGCCCTCCCTGCCCGTGCTGTCCTGCCAATCCGGTGGACGTAATATTCTGGGTCCTGTGGGACATCGAAATTGAATACTGCTTCGATATCATCGATATCGATCCCGCGGGCTGCGACATCAGTCGCGATGAGGATATCCGTCACACCGCTGCGGAATTTTGCCATTACCCGTTCCCGCTGGCTCTGGCTCATATCCCCATGAAGCCCCTCAGCCGCGTACCCTCTTGAATTGAGGCGGCTCGTGATCTCATCGACCCTTCGTTTGGTATTGCTGAATACCAGCGATAACTTGGGGTTATAGCGGTCAAGGAGCCGGCATAATGCCTCGATTTTGTCGCCCTCCCTCATCTCGTAGTAGAACTGCTCAATCGTCGGCACCGTGAGCTGTGCATGGACCACCTTGACGTGTTTCGGGGTCCTCTGGTACTTCTTTGCCAGCTCCATGATTGGTGCGGCCATGGTTGCAGAGAACAGGACGGTCTGCCTTTTCTCTGGGATTCTCCCAAGAATGTCCCCGATATCGTCCCGGAACCCCATATCGAGCATCTCATCAGCCTCATCAAGGACAACAACCTTGACATTAGACAGGTCAAGTGACCTGCGGTGAAGATGGTCGATAATCCTACCCGGTGTACCGATAACGACCTGCACACCTTTTTTCAGCGCGACGAGTTGACGCTCGATTGGCTGGCCGCCGTAGACGGGGATAATCATGATACCCGGGAGGTACTTACCAAGTTTCGCGAGCTCCTCGGAGACCTGGATTGCAAGTTCACGGGTCGGGCACATGACAAGTGCCTGTACACGGCGGTCATTCTGGTCTATCTTCATGAGCAGCGGGAGGCCGTATGCAGCGGTCTTGCCTGACCCTGTATGGGCCTGGCCGATTACATCGTGCCCCTCAATGAGCATGGGTATTGCAAGCGCCTGGATTGGCGTCGGTTCTTCGAACCCGAGGTCGGCAATAGCCTTCTCGAGCTCCTTTGACAGTTCAAGGTCAGGAAATGATATTGTTTTCATAGGTGGTTCACCATTGACCACTCCGGACCATTGTAACTTCCAAGGATACTTGAGAATGTATGACCACTCGCAGAAAAATGAAATAATTGGCCCGTTTGATCGATGTTACACATAGGCGCTCCCGGGTTAAGAGTGTTGGGGTGGAGGTAATGAGAATATGGTTGCTGGATTTTACCATTGAGATCATCAGGACACTTGGGGAGAGAGGCGAAACCTATGACTCAATAATTCGCAGGCTAATCCAGGAAGCCGGAATGAAAAACCTTGATTCCCGGTGGAACTTTATTCTGGAAAAGGATGAATTTATTCCACTGGAAGACCTCATATGTCCCGGGTCTTCATATCAAAAACATCTCATAAACAGTTCCATTCACTTTTCATTGAGGAACAACAGCGTATCAGGCAGGGGCTGACTACTTTTGAAGAAGACCCTTTCACCCCACGATCAGGTGCCGATATCAAATCAATCATAACAGACCGTACCAAAAAAGTACCGGTTAAGAATCGGCGAATTCAGAATTATTTATTCTATTGAAAAGGACACGGTCTTGGTTATTGAAGTATTCAGGAGTGGGCGTGATTACTCATAATAGTCAATTCACTCATCTGTTCCCATCGACTTTGGATAATTGAAATCACAGAGTAATAGGGGATGCTCTGATGCAAGCACCGTATCAAGG
>Ga0194040_1000758_pt1 | contig 9843 bp, 2 predicted proteins | sample JunL2210m_MetaG_FD_148973 | JGI IMG/M metagenome (GOLD analysis project Ga0194040, IMG submission 148973) | Anoxic zone freshwater microbial communities from boreal shield lake in IISD Experimental Lakes Area, Ontario, Canada - Jun2016-L227-10m | ecosystem: Environmental > Aquatic > Freshwater >... | reverse complement strand
AAAATACCGGCGGAATCTGTGATGCGACTAACCCTGCTATTAATGAGAGAAATATGGGTGTCCGGAAAAAGGCTTTCAGACTATGAAAACTTTCATTTGTCTTGGTTCCCGGTTTTTGACCAAAATACGCAACGATGAGCACCCCTATAGTAAAGAAAGGAATCACTGATCCGAATTCACCAATGATCAGGGCCCTCGTCATGGCATCACTGGCGGCCCCATAGGTCTGGCTTATCAACGGATACGCGATGGTTGACGTACTGCCAAATCCAGAGAGAATGACCAATGATCCGGTTACCGCGTTGGAAAAGTTAAAAAATCGGCAGATGAGGTACGCTGCCCCACAAATGAGGAGACTGACAGTGAGGTAAATGCATGCAGCATAAACGAATTGATAGTCAACCTTGCTTATTGCCAGTGTAGAAAAAATTGTTATGGGAAGGATGAGTTCGGTAATGAGCCTTCCAAATACCGAAAGATTACTCGTGCCAAAAATACCCCTTCTTTTTAAAATCTGGATAAATATAACAAGTAAAAAAAATATCGCAACAGCACGGATCAACGGGTATAATTGTTCCATGATAAAAAAGTGCCTTTCACTACTATAATTCAATGGAACATACCATTATTTGATGTTTACGAATAACGGTTCTCATATGCTGGTGGTAGATTCAAGAAAATTTCCGGGGACATTGTTGATGAACAACCGTTACCTATCAGTACCGACGAAATAACAGGATAAATAAAAGTACCCGAAAGATTCTCGTGAAAAATGTCATTCTTTTTTTGATCTTGAATAACACATAACGTGATAATACAGGGCCTGATTCGCAACTCCGGAATACCGACGAAAAAGACCACCCCTTCATCTCAGGCAACCCGCCGTAAAGTATTTTGACGTTCTTCACCGGTCAATCCTGTCCCATCCGGGATAGAGATCACGTCTGTCAGTGGTACCGGATTTCCCATTATGTAACCAATTCCAATATATGAATGGGGTGACAATTGTGTTGACCAGGCTCATCTGGAATACCGGCTGCTTCAGGATATTTTCCATCTGCAATGAAATTGAACGCAAAGGTTACTAACCCTTTTTTGGTTTTTTGATTGATTTATCAGTCCATTGTTGTACCAACGAAACCCAGCGTAAAATACCTAAGTTTCGTCTGAATTTTAGAAGCATTCCACCCATACAGGTAACACACCCCACCCAAGCAGATATAATCCGCTCCCGTTCGTTTAAATCGCCCGCATTTAGGCCCTTTTGATCCAGGTGCCAAATAAGGCTATTAATCAGGATTTTATCCGAATTATGCCAATAATTTGGTTTATTTCCCCCTTATCCTTTTTCCGCACTCTGCAGATGTCACCGTTTCCAGTTTTTAATCGCCCGTTGTTTCACGATCAGAATCGGGAAGTCCCGAAGGGAAACAGGGACACGGTGGTCCTGGTGTCTCCCCGCTCTGCCTTGTCAAATTGCAGTTCAAAGGTGTTGTAGCCCGGAAACAACTCATGGCTGATCGGGAACGCGAAAGGTTACAAAAAAAGCATGAACGATAATTGCTGCACCGGTGAATGAACTGGAAATGAAGCCACATTGCAGCTATCGGAAATGGTCAGGTGGTGGCAGAGTCCCATCCCCCTGATCTTACCCGGCTTTTGCCACGACAGGGATATGGCAAAGGGTTGCCTGTACGTTAAAAAATCCCAACCATTCCCAAAAAAGGACCGTTAGGAAAAGATGTATCGTCGGGCATTATACACATCCACGGTATACAGTTAGGTTGGCGGGAAACAGTCAACGTCGATAATAACGGCAGAACAATATAATTCCATTATGCTCCGGGACCAACCTTCCAACATTTTGATATGAATCCCGAAGAGGCCGGTACCTGACTATTATACATGGACCTGTTTTCCGGCTGTTTAGTTTTCAACCTGATACCATTCGTTTTGAATTCATAAGTCCGGGGGAAAAATAGTGCCGCGTTGATGCCGTGTCCATCGATGCAATATATTTATAGTTTTTTAACGCAAGTACCACCAGATCACTATCCGGAAATTCCCGGTACATGAACGCTAACGTTCCCCTGTCATCCTAAATTCCTAAAATCAACAGGGACCAGGAAGGCGAGAACGGTCCCGATAATCTGCTGAACACTTCGTCGGGTAACCCATGTAATCTGCATATCACGAGGAGACGATAAAATTTGAGGAAATGGACAATCAGGACAAGGATGATCCTTCTTCTTATCCCTGCAATCATTGTAGTCCTGACCATCGCAACACTTTTCTCGCTCCAGCTCGCCAGTGATGCGCAGAAGGATGTAGCATATGATGATACGCTCAACGCTGCCCGGGCCTATGCTCATGAGTTCAATACCGGGATGTCCGATAACCTTGCAAAATCCCGGACTTTCTCAATGGTCCTTGACCAGAATACCGGGATGACAAGGGACGGGGTGCTCAATGTCCAGCATACCCTGCTCCGGGATAACCCCGAGGCGATAGGCATTGGTGTCATCTTCGAGCCGGGAGCATTCGATGGGCCTGATGCCCGGTATGTCAATGCTCCCGGCCATACCGCAACCGGGCAATTTGCATCCTACTGGAACCGGCTGAACGGTAACGAATCGCTCATCCCCGTTGTGGACATCGAGACCTCTGACTGGTATACGGTCCCGAAACGGACACAGAAAGAGATCGTCATGGAGCCGCTCCTCTACGAGAATGTGCTGATGACTTCCTATATCGCCCCAATCATAAAAAATGGAACTTTTGCAGGTACTGTCGGGATAGATGTGGCCCTGGAAAATATTGACCGGACTGTGAGCCAGGTGAAAGTTTTTGACACCGGCTATGCGTTCCTTGTCAGTAACACCGGAATTTTCGTCTCATCCCCGAAGAAGGAGTACATCGGCAGGATGTCCCTTGATGAACTCAGCCGGGAAAAAAATAACCCCGACCTGGCGGCAATGGCCGCAGATATCCGGGCGGGAAAAGAAGGATATGCCGGAATGGCTGACCCGTTTACTGGAAAAAACGTGGTCATGTTTTACAGCCCGATCCAGACGGGTAACTGGAGTATGGTCGTGGTCGCCCCCACCGACGAGATGCTTGCAGGGGTGGCGCAACTTGGCAGGATCCTGCTACTAATCGGGTTACTCTCGATACTGGTTGTCGGGGGCATCATTCTTATCGTTGCCCGGAACCTGTCAGGACCCATTGTCGCCATGAGCAGGACGGCGGACCGGATTGCGTCCGGTGACCTGGATATTCATGTGCCCGACCAGGACGGTGAACTGGGTGTCCTCGCCAACGCGTTCAACAACATGGCCGCCCGGTTGCGGGAGCGAACGGCAGAGATTGAGGCCAGGGTTTCCGAACTCCAGGCCACCCAGGCGGCCTTGCAGGACAGCGAGGAAAAGTACCGCGATCTGGTCGATAACAGCCACGATATTATCTATACACTCACAACAGAGGGGGTATTCACCTTCGTTTCACCTGCATGGACAACATTACTGGGGAACCCGGTATCACAGGTAGTGGGACAACCATTCCAGCAATTTGTCCATCCTGATGACCTTACGGCATGCATGGCATTCCTTCAGTCCGCGATCAGTACAGGACAACGGCAAGGGGGTGTCGAGTACCGCGTACAGCACACCGACGGGACATGGCATTGGCACACCACAAGTTCTGTACCGATAAAGAATGAAGCCGGCCAGATCGTTGGTTTTTATGGCATCGCCCGCGATATTACCGAACACAAAGTAGCCGAGGAAGCACTGCGGAAAAATACTGAAGAACTTCATGCAGCCTACGAGGAACTGACTGCTTCAGAAGAGGAACTCCGGGCCAATGTTGAGGACCTGACCCGGCAGGAACTGGCACTGCGGGAGAGCGATGAGAAAATTCGTCTCCTGCTGAATTCGACAGCCGAAGCGATATACGGCCTGGACATGAACGGTAACTGCACCTTCTGCAATAACTCCTGTCTCTATCTGCTTGGATACAAGCACCAGGACGAACTGCTCGGAAAGAACATGCATTGGCTGATCCATGCTAAATACCCTGATGGAACGCACTTTCCCGTTGAAGAATGCCGTATTTTTCAGGCGTTCAACAGAGGTGAAGGTACGCACGTGGATGACGAAGTGCTCTGGCGTTCTGACGACACATCGTTTGCCGCTGAATACTGGTCGTACCCACAACGCCGTGATGGTGTCGTTGTAGGGGCGGTGGTGACATTCCTCGATATCACCGAGCGAAAGCGGGCGGAAGACACCCTGCAGCGGGTGAACCAGAAACTCAATGTGCTCTCCCAGCTGACCAGGAAAGACTTAACCAACCATCTCTTTGTCCTGAGCAGCTACCTCGAGTGGACAAAAAATCAGTTGGCCGGGCAGGACCACATCATCGACACCCTGGAAAAAGGTATTCAGGCGGTCCGGCTGATCCACGGAACCATTGAATATTCGAAGGATTACCAGGAAATGGGAGCAAAACCACCGAAATGGCAGAACGTGAATATGGCAATGTTGTTTGGGCTCTCCCATATCTCTATCGGCAGCATTCAACACAGCATTGAAACAGGGGCCCTCGAAATCTATGCCGATCCCCTGCTGGAAAAGGTATGCCAGCGCCTCTTCGAGAACTCCGTGAAACACGGGGGCCATGTCACAAAGGTCCGGGTCTGGCACACCGTCACTCCCAACGGGGCAACTATCGTCTTTGAAGATGACGGTATCGGTATCCCGAATGGGAAGAAAGAGCAGATCTTTTCACGCGGGGACGGGACCCGGACTTCGATGAACAGCCTCATTTTTGTACGGGAAATTCTTGATATTACCGGCATCACCATCATCGAAACCGGCGAGCCGGGCAAAGGAGCACGGTTTGAGATGGCGGTGCCGAAGGGAGCGTGGAGAATGGCAGGGACGGATAAATAATGGATGAGATACTCCGGGTCCTCTATGTCGATGACGACCCGGACCTTCTGGACATTGGCAGGCTATTCCTGGAGGAATCCGGAGATTTTACCGTATCGACGGTAATTCGCGCATCTGACGCAATCCGGCTACTTGAACGGGAAAGGTTCGATGCCATCATCTCCGATTACCAGATGCCGGAGATGGACGGCATCCAGTTCCTGATCGAGGTGCGGACACGCTTTGGACCGATCCCGTTTGTCCTGTTTACCGGCAGGGGCAGGGAAGAGGTTGTTATCCAGGCGATCAACAGCGGGGCAGACTTCTACCTGCAGAAAGGCGGCGATCCCAGCGCACAGTTTGCAGAACTGGCCCACAAGGTCAGGTCAGCGGCATTACGGAAAAGGGCAGAAGATTCTCTGCGGCAGAGCGAGGAGAAATACCGGCATTTAATCGAACACTCGAATGAGGCAATTGTCGTTGCACAGGACGGGATGCTGCAGCTGGTTAATCAACGGGCGGTCGAACTGACCGGGTTTCCGAGACCGAAACTCCTGTCCATGGAGTTTTCTGCAGTTATTTACCCTGATGACCGTGCGATGGTAGTGGAACGGCACAACAAGAGATTAAAGGGTGAGGAGGCCCCGTCCCGCTATAGTTTCCGACTGAGTCCACCGGATGGAAGCATACGGTGGGCTGAGCTCAGCGTCACCCCGATAGACTGGAACGGACGCCCGGCCTCGTTGAATTTCTTAACGGATATCACCGAACGCAACCAGGCAGAGAGGGCACTCAGGGAGAGCGAGGAGAAGTATCGTTCCCTTACCAGCCAGGTCCATGATGGCATTTATATCTACCAGGGGAATCGTTTTGTCTATACGAACACCAGGGTTTCCGAGATAACCGGGTATTCAAATGAAGAACTTCTCAGTATGCAGTTTATAGAGCTGGCTCACCCGGATGACCAGGCATATATTAAGGATATCGCAGAACGCAGGTGGCGGAGAGAACCCGTTCCTGACATGTACGAGTGTCGTATTATCCAAAAAAACGGAGAGGTCCGGAACCTGGAACTTGTTGTTTCTACTATTCCGTACCAGAACGGGATTGCCGCACTGGGAGTTGCCCGTGACATCACCGATCGGAAACGGGCAGAGGACGCGCTTCGTAAAAGCAATGCACTGTTAAAACGGGCTGAAGAAGTCGGCGGGTTTGGCAGTTGGGAAATTAGTCTGAATGAAAAAACGGTCACCGCATCTGAGGGTGCAAGGATACTCTATGGTCTTCCAGGGACACAATGGACACTTGAAGAGGTCCAGAAAATTCCCCTGCCTGAGTACCGTCCTCTTCTTGATACGGTGTTTGGAGATCTTGTCACGGGAAAATCATCCTACCATACAGAGTTCAAAATCCGGAGGCTATCTGATGGGGCAGTCCTGGACATCCAGTCTTACGCAGAATACGACCCGGTAAATAACGTCGTTTTCGGGGTGATCCATGATATCACCGGGCGCAAAGCTACAGAGGACGCGCTGCGGCAGAGCGATGAATTCAACCGGAACCTGGTAAATAACCTCCCTGATTATCTCCTGATCTATGATCAACTGGGTAATATCCTCTATACAAACCCATTATTTTCGACAAAATTCGGATATACACCGGATGAGGCATTGGGTTCACCTGTTATCGGGCACATCGCCCCGGGGGACCGCCACCAAATCCGCACCCTGATGGAGCAACGGATAGCAGAAATCAATATCCCCCCTTATGAAGTCTCGATTTTAAAAAAGGATGGCTCACTTGTGCCGGTGATTGTCAAAGGCACCCACATAACATTCCGTAACCGGGATGCAGTGCTCGTACTGATGAATGATATCTCGGATCTGAAACAGGCAGAGGATGCACTACGTGACGCAAATAAAAAACTCACCCTACTCTCCGGCATCACACGGCATGACATCAACAACCAGTTGACGGTGTTGCGGGGATATCTTGCCATTCTAGAAAATAAGCAGCCTGATCATGCCCTTTGTGAATATTTCCAGAAGGTCGCAACTGCTACAGATCGGATATCGGCGATGATCCGGTTCACCAGTGAATATGAGTCAATCGGCGTCCATGCTCCTACCTGGCAGAATTTCTGTGCACTCTTCGGGACTGTAGCAAAGGAAGTCCTGCCAGGAAAGGCCATCATTAAGAACGATCTTCCTTCCGGTGCAGAAGTATTCGCTGACCCGCTGATCGTTAAGGTCTTTTTCAACCTGGTGGATAATGCGGTTCGGTACGGCGGGAAGATCACGATCATCCGGTTCTCTGCTGAAGAACGCAATGGAGATCATATCATCGTGTGCGAAGACGATGGCATTGGTGTCCCGGGTGACGAGAAGGAGAAGATTTTCGAACGTGGCTTTGGGAAGAACACCGGGCTTGGCTTAGCATTATCAAGGGAGATCCTTTCGATTACCGGGATCACGATTTGCGAAAATGGCGAGCCTGGGAAAGGGGCCCGGTTTGAGATGGCGGTGCCGAAGGGAGCGTGGCGTTTCGCCAAAGAACCGGAATGAGTGGCCCTTTAAGACTTGCCCTCACAATCAGATTCCGAACGCAGAAAGAACCAGAATGACCGATGAGATTTCAGATAAACGGCCATCGGGTCCTGGGCAGAAATGTCCGTCCCCAATCCCCTTTTTTAGTCCTGTTTTTAAAATCACATACTATTAATACGTTCAGCCGAAATGGAGAACTGCTGTGCGAAGCTCATGAAACTCCAGAAAAAAACACTGTTGGTTTTCGTAGTCCTGCTCATATCGGTCCTCGTAGTAGTCAGCGTCTTCTTTTCCACCATACTCCTGGCAAGTTACAGCGCTCTTGAAGAGCAGTATATCGAAAAGGACCTCGACCAGGCGGTCAGCAAACTTGATGACGAACTTTTTTCCATGTCATCTATCGCAAGGGACTGGGGGCCCTGGGATGATACGGTTGATTTTGTAAACGGGAATGATCCGAAGTACATCAACTCAAATCTCCAGCCGTACGGCTTCGATAATCTCAACCTGAACCTTATTGTCCTTACTAATACCAGGGGAGAAATCCTCTTTTCGGGGGCATATGATCTCGGGAGCAAGGTGATGGTCCCGGTCCCCACTTTCTTTTCCAGACAACTTGACCCTAAAAATCCCCTGATGGACATGTCGGATCCCCACCGGGTAACTTCGGGAATTCTGATGCTCCCAGAAAATCCGATGCTCGTTGTATCACAACCCATTCTATACTCCAATTTTACCGGTTCACCCCAGGGTGTCGTGATCATGGGACGGTACCTCAATAAAGCAGAAATATCGAAGCTTGCCGAACTCACACGCCCCAGTCTTACCTTCACCCGTACCGACGATCCAGCATTGTCACCAGGCCTGGTTATGCGTATCCGGGAGAACAACGGGTCAGCACCCGGAATTATCCGGCAGCTGAATGGGGATAAAATTGCAGGATATGCACTTATACCTGACATTTATGGAAATGACGGGCTTGTCCTCCAGATTACAGAGACCCGTGATATCTACCGGCAGGGATTGAATACAACCTTGCAGGTCCTCCTGATCATCATCCTGAGCGGGGTGTTCCTTGGGCTTGTGGTAATTATTCTGCTTGACCGGTTCCTTTTAGAACGAATGAGATCTCTGGCACTCCAGGTATACACGATCGGCAGATCCGGAAGTGCAACGGAGCATGTGAAGATCGAAGGTGATGACGAACTCTCCGGGCTTGCAGCCGAGATAAACCGAATGCTGGAGACGATCGAAAAGACACAGGCGAAGGTAAAAGTGAGTGAAGCCCGGTTTCGGGGACTCGCGGAGAACATGCCGCTGATCATCTTCGAGATGGACATCACCGGGAATCTTCTGTATGTGAATAAGACAGGCGTTGAAATATTCGGCATTACCGAAGAAATGATCGCCCGGGGTACTAATATCAGGTATTATTTATCCCCGGAAAATATCGGGATGATGGAGCGGGGACTGGCAGCAGTAATGTCGGGCGGCCGGTCTCTTGGAGAGACATATACGTTAAAACGACTTGATGGCAGCCTGATGCGGGCGATTGTGTTTACGTCACTCATTTACCAGGAAGACAAGGTTACCGGGTTCCGGGGGATTGTTCTTGATATCACCAAACGGCTCAAGCTGGAAGAGGAGATTAAAAAACTGAACCAGGACCTCGAGGTAAGGGTCAGGGAGCGGACGGAAGAACTTGCTGAAACGGTCAATAAACTCCAGGACGAAAATGCAGAGCGAAAACGGGTGGAAGAGATTATGCTCCTGACGAACGCCAAGTTGTCGCTCATGAACGATGTAACCTACCAGGATATCCAGAATAAAGTCACTGCACTCCGGGGCTTTTTAGGTCTTATCCGAAAGGCAAAGACCGATGATGAACGAAGGGCCCTGTACGAAAAAGAAAACACCGTCCTGGAAAACATCCACAACCTGATCAAAAATACGAAGGATTACCAGAAAATGGGGATCAACAAGCCCGAGTGGCTTAACGTAGAAAAGATAATCCTGGAGATTACCCTGCCATCCGACATTTCGATAACCATAAAAAACGATATCAAAGGGCTTTTTATCTATTCCGACCCCTTAATATCCCGTGTATTTCAGATACTCGTTGATAACGCGGTAACACACGGTAAAAAAACTACGTGCGTCTCCTTTTACTGCTATAAGACCCCGGACGGTATCACGATCGTCTGCGAAGATGACGGGACGGGTATCCCTGCGGGGGAAAAGGCACGTATTTTTAGCCGGGTTGTAGCAGGAGAAGGAAAATTCAGCTTATTCTTTGTGCATGAGTTTTTTACCCTGTCAGGCGTGACTATCACCGAGACGGGCGAGCCGGGGACGGGGGGTCGGGG
>Ga0194040_1000753_pt1 | contig 9881 bp, 11 predicted proteins | sample JunL2210m_MetaG_FD_148973 | JGI IMG/M metagenome (GOLD analysis project Ga0194040, IMG submission 148973) | Anoxic zone freshwater microbial communities from boreal shield lake in IISD Experimental Lakes Area, Ontario, Canada - Jun2016-L227-10m | ecosystem: Environmental > Aquatic > Freshwater >... | reverse complement strand
AAAAGCGGCCTCCGGGTCGGCACACCAGCCGTAACGAGCCGCGGTATGAAAGAAGAGCAGATGCACCAGATTGGTGACTACATCGCATCGATCCTGAAAGATATCAGTAATTCTGCACAAATTGACAGAATTGGAAAAGAAGTCATAGAAATGGCAGGGAAATACCCACTTTACCCAGAATAACATGATCATCGATGGCAGGGTGGTTGCGGGGAAAAGGCTGGACCTGGTACGAAAACAGGTAGACGAATCTGGGTTCCAGCCTTGTCTTGCAACAGTCCTCATAGGGGAGGACCCCGGATCAAAGATGTATGTACGGATGAAACATGAGGCCTGTGAGAAGGTACATATTGTTTCAGTTAAGGCATGTCTTCCTGCTATCGCCACCACAATAGAAGTCTTAGCAAAAATCAGGGAGTTAAATAACGATCCATCGATCGATGGTATCCTCGTCCAACTCCCACTGCCACCACAGGTGGAAACCAGCAGGGTGATCCAGGCCATCGCCCCGGAGAAGGATGTGGATGGTTTTCATCCCTGTAATATTGGTCTTCTCTATGCAGGAACGCCAAGGTTCGCTCCGTGCACACCAAAGGGAATCATAACGCTCCTGGATGCATATAATATCCCCGTCCAGGGCACAAGAACTTTGGTGGCAGGGCGCAGCATCGATGTTGGGCGTCCAATAGCAGCTTTACTCCTTCACCGTGATGCGACAATCACGATCGCCCATTCAAAAACCAGGGATCTGAAAGACGAGATGAGACGGGCAGATATCGTGGTCAGTGCGATCGGAAAAGCCAGGTTTATCACCGCAGATATGATTAAACCCGGAGCGGTGGTAATCGATGTCGGAATCAACTACCTTGATGGAAAATTATGCGGGGATGTAGACTTTGACCTGGTAAAAGATGTTGCAGGGGCAATAACTCCGGTACCAGGGGGGGTTGGTCCAATGACGATCGCATCACTCATGGAGAACACGTACCTGGCAGCAATGGAACGTTCATGCACCAATGTATCGTAAACGGGCTGAAAATCGGTGATGGTGCACCGGTCAGGACCATTGGGGTCATCAATTGCAGCCCCGAATCATTTTTCAGTGGATCATATTGTTCAGGTAAGGATATAGGTCAGAGGGCCGTGGAAATGATTGCACAGGGCGCTGATATCATCGATATCGGGGCACGAAGTACTTCACCCTTTGCACCCCCGGTCAGCCCTTCCTGTGAGGCGGAACGAATGGTAGAAGCCCTCCAGGAACTAGAGGGGACAGGAGCAACGATCTCTGTTGATACGATGCGCCCGTCCGTACTCAGGCAGTGCCTGAAATTCGATATCCACGCTATTAACGATATCAATGGCCTTGCAGACCAGGTATACGCAAAAATGGCCGCCGATTCCGGGCACCCCTGTTTTCTTATGGCATCCGCGTCTGCACCTGGTGACTCGACAGATATGGCAGGTACTGTCAATGCATTGCAGCTCGTCACATCACGGTGCGAATCCCTTTCAGTAGGAGAATATATCCTTGATCCGGGGATTGGTTTATGGAACCCCACTCGTAACGTTGCCCTTGACTGGCAGCTTTGCAGACAATTCCATGAGTTTAAAAAATTCAATCACCCCCTTCTTCTTGCGATATCACGTAAGACCTTTATTGGGGACCTTCTCGCCCGGAAACTTCCCGAAGAACGACTGGCAGGCAGCCTTGCCCTGACCACCCTTCTTCTTTCGAAAGGTGCAGATATTGTCCGATGTCACGATGTGAAAGAAACGAGAGATGCAATTATCGTTTACGAGACAATGGAGAAAACAGGATGAATGCTGAATTCGGGGTTAGGGGTATTTCAACAGGGATTATTAATCCCGGAGATGATATCGTTTCAATCCTCATCACGGCATTATCAGGGACAAATTATTCGCTTCTTGAGGGGGATATTATTGTTATTGCCGAATCCGCACTCGCAACTGCCGAGGGTCGCTTGATATATCTCGGAGATGTCATACCTTCCGCAAGAGCCGTGGTGCTAGCAGATGAATTCGACATGGACCCACGGGAGGTTGAGGTCGTTATCCGGGAAAGCGACAATATTGTAGGGGGGATATCAGGATTTCTTCTTTGCATGAAAGCCGGGACTCTGCTCCCCAATGCGGGAGTGGATGCATCAAACGCACCTCCCGGATATCTTGTGCCACTCCCTCATGACCCGGATGCAAGTGCTGACCGTATCAGGAGGGAGATATTCAGCCGGTGTAGGGTAAACACCGGGGTGATTGTAGCAGACAGCAGGACGCATGCGATGAGGGTCGGGTGCAGCGGTGTCGCTATCGGGTGTGCAGGGATTCCTTCCGTGATAGATGATCGCGGGAGATACGACCTTTTTGGACGGAAACTGCTGGTGACAAAAAGGGCCGTGGCAGATAATATTGCAACAGCTGCCGAGCTGGTGATGGGCGAGGCAGATGAATGTATGCCAATCGCGATCGTGAGGGGACTTGGCCTGCCACTTACAGATGAAGTCGGCATCGAAGCGATTGCAGCAGATGAATGCCTTTTCATGGGTACGTTACGGAATATCAGTCGGAAAGAGAATGAATGATACAGGATCCTGGTTATTTCATCATTGTAACCAGATGATTACCTTAAGAAAACAGGTTCCTGCATCCGGTGATAACTTACAATAAAAATCGTTACAAGATCCACAATATTTGAAATAGGCGGGACTAGGAGGGTAAAATTTACCTTTTTGAATGCCTTTTTCTACCGGTTTAATTCAACCCGGCCCGACCAGGGCTATTCAGGAATATTTTTTGAGGAAACTGATAATTTCACTGATATCCGGAACGCTATGCACTGGGTATACTTTGATAAAAATCACGTTCTGGCGTTCATCCATAATGATATTTGCCCGCTCGGAAAACCCATTGGAATCCCTGAAGATCCCGTACATCTGTGCCACCTTCCCATGAGGCCAAAAATCGCACAATAACCGGGTATCCTTAATTTCAAGAGAAATAGCCCATGCTTTTTTGCACGGAACTGAATCCACACTGATCCCCACTGCAAGCGTATCAAGAGATTCCAGTATGCCCCTGTTTTTTTCAAGCGAGACCATCTGTCCTGCGCAGAATGCGGTCCACGCAAGGGGATGGAAGGAAAGAAGTGTCTTCTTTCCTGAATTTTCAAGGAGATCAAATGTTTTATCATTCTGGTCCTTGAGAGAGAAATTCTTCCCGATATCACCGGGCCGTACCATTGGGAGGAGTTCCATGATACCAGACATACTAAGTTCCTCCCGTTGATCAGATAAGAGACCTTGCATTCGGCTGTATAAACTAAATTATCCGCTGGTTGTGAGTACTGATAACACTTTCAGGAGCAAAGAAAAGAGATGATAACTACTAAATCGTAGTTATTGTTCAGAACTCCGGGAGATACCAACACGCCCTTTTTCAATCAACAGTGAAAAACCACAACTTTTTAGGAAATTAACCGCTTTACCATGACCATGGATCATCAGTTCCACGAGGTCTTCCCGTTCATCAACATCTGTATGGAGCCGGAAAGAGTCCACGGTATCACAGGATAGTCCCGCTTGATCCGCAATTTTCTGATGTTTTATGAAGCTGGCCCCATAATAATCTACGTGGAAACGGGAACGGTCTTTAATAAATATCGCATTCGTCCCCCCGCCCCGACCCGGGCCAAGTGCTATATCAGACGGAGTGGAGATAATTCGCCGGACCACGCCAGGTGTAACCAGGGGTAAATCTGCCATGATGATGAGCAATGGACCCGAGGTACTCCCGATCAAACGGTTCAGTGCGGGATTAAGTTCATCGGCAGAGACCTTAACCTCCGCATGGGCACAATGAAGGGGGACGGTGGAGAGAATAAAAGGGATGCAACCGGCTTCCTTGAGAGATAGTACGACATCGGTCAGCATTGCTTCCGCGAATAATTCACGTTCTGCAGTTGACAGTACAGATGACAGCCGACTCTTCGGGTTCACCGGTTTGAAAGGGACCACGGCCTCTATTAACATTTTGTACGCATGGCACTACGGACATCAAAAATCCATCGCTTTTACGCATGATCGATCAATAAATTACCAAAGAGCTCATATTATGGATAACAACCGGTTTATTCCTTTACCATGAACAGGAACGTAATAACATTCTCGAAAAATGTCTTTCTTCCACTCACCACCGTCTGCCGTAACCGGTGTGAGTACTGTTGTTTCCGGACGCCGGTGACAGAACACTGCATTTTACAACCAGGTGAGGCAGAACGCACCCTGATCAGCGGTGCGGAAAAAGGCTGCACAGAGGCCCTTTTTACCTTTGGTGAGCAACCCGAGAAAGAACCAGGTTTCAATAGCATGTTACAAAAGGCAGGGTATGATAACATCCTGCAGTACTGCCACGCCCTGTGTGAGGAAAGCATCGCCACCGGTCTCCTCCCCCATACGAATGCCGGAATCCTGACGGCTGAAGAGCTTGAATATTTGAAACCAGTAAATGCCAGCATGGGCCTAATGCTTGAGACAACGGCAGATCTTCCCGCACACCGTAATTCACCAGGAAAGTTACCGGAAATCAGGATTGAGATGATTGAAAACGCAGGCATGTTGAAGATCCCGTTCACCACCGGCCTTCTTCTGGGCATTGGTGAGACGATGCATGACCGTGAGGAGTCACTCATAGCAATACACGACCTTCACAAGCGGTATGGCCATATCCAGGAGGTGATCATCCAGAATTTCTGCCCGAAACCCGGAACTCCATTAAGCAGCCGGCAGGTGATCAGCTTCGATGAGATGTGCAGGGTGATACGGATCGCGCGTGACCTCCTTCCAAAAGAGGTGGCCATCCAGGTCGCGCCTAACCTTGCCAATGCGGCATCACTGATCCCGTGTGGTGTAAATGACCTGGGAGGAATATCCCCTCTGACGATCGATTATGTGAACCCCGAACATCCATGGCCTGAAGAAGACGAGCTCAGGCACACTGCGGGGAATCATACCCTTAAGGAACGTCTCTGTATCTATCCCCGGTTTATAGAGAAAGGCTGGTTTTCAAACGAATTAGAACCACTTATTAAGCGCCTTGTCAAACATTTATGCGAACAGGAGGCCTCTGCATGAAACAACTTGAGTTGTTGTATTCCGGAAAAGCAAAGTCGGTATATCGGACTGAAAAACCCGGAGAACTGTTAATAAAATTCCGGGACGACATTACGGCATTTGATGGCCAGAAGAAGGACACACTGGCCGAGAAAGGCAGTCTTAATGCTGGCGTTTCAACGTTTTTCTTTGGACTTCTCGAGAAAGGTGGCATTAAAACTCACCTTATCCGGAAAATTGATGAAACTACCCTGCTTGCCCGCAACCTGACCATGATACCACTCGAGGTAATCGTCCGGAATATCGCGGCAGGCTCAATGGTGAAAAATTATCCGATTGAAAAAGGGACCCCGCTTAATCCACCGGTAATTGTCATCGATTTCAAAGACGATACACATCATGACCCGATGCTGAACGATGACCTGATCTACGCGCTAAAACTTGCAACACCAGAAGAATTATGCGAGATGAAACGAATTGCATTAGCGGTGAACAGCGTGCTCAGGGAGTACCTGGGCGGGCGCGGGATCGACCTGGTGGATTTCAAGCTGGAGTTTGGAAAAGTAGACGGTGGCGTCTATGTAGGAGACGAGATCAGCATGGACTCAATGCGGCTCTGGGATACGAAGACAGGTGAATCTCTTGACAAGGATGTCTATCGGACAGGTCAGGGGGACGTCATCACCAGTTATCACCGTGTGGCGGCCCGGATAATAGCAGAAAAATAAGTTACTGGTTTCCTGGTTACACCAGGTTAACATTATTGGAGAATTGCGATAATCAACAGAACATTCGAATATTTCTAGATAAGATGGAGCAATATAGGATTTAATGATAATTCAGGTATGACAATACAGGGAGCACAGGAAATGATGACGACCGAGGAAGAGGAAAGCGAGATTCTCGCATGGGCAGCAAAATACGCCAAAGAGCAGGGTTACAAGCTGAATCCTGAAGAAAAGCGACTTGAAAGCGTGATCAGAGGACTCACAAAAAATAAACAGCGGTTTGGTGTAGGATACTGCCCCTGCCGGATCAGGAGCGGAGATATTGAAAAGGACAGAAGCATTGTATGCCCCTGTATTTATCATGATCAGGAGATAAACGAACAGGGCTCCTGCCATTGCAATTTATTTTTCAGCAAAGAATCATCCGGGTAACAATGGCAATTTTAATTCACCCGGTACATGGGTTTTTTCCGTCACCTGTACCTGAAGGCAAGCATATGATAGAGTGCATAAAACCCTGCCAGCATCGCTGCAGTGTATCCGAATACCGCGAGTATCCAGACAAAATCGGGCAAAACATGATACTCGACAATAAAATAACTTACGATGACACCATTACGACAGCAGCAGTGATAATTCCCACCAGAAACTTATAACTTGACCTCTCCAGAGACTGCTGGAGTCTACGGATGTCCGCCTCTACAATTTAAACCCTGACCGTGCCGATTGCAGGTTTCTAAGGGTCCTGTTGACATTCCTTGGCAAGTCAAACATCAATTCTATCGCTTGCAGCAGAGCATTGTTTAGTGATTTGGAGTCATCCTCAGCTGCCGGCATGTCGATATCCCATATCCTGTCTAGTTTTGGAAAAGTTAAATGGGTTGACTTTTGTCGGAGATGTACAACTCCCTATCTCGTTAGAGAGATGCACAATTCAAAAAATCTTCGTGGTAAGGTCTTTTTTTTAGCACACTTACAGAGCCCCAAAAAGTGTTAAATTCTTATCCAATTTAAGCAAAAAAATCCAAATGGCAAAGTTGGGCTGATACGGAAACGGCATACACCCGGTAACAGGTCTTCAAGGAAAATTCCGAATCCGTATTTAACGAGTACATCAGCAATCGGCCCATAACGCCTGAACCGGGTGACCATGCAACTATCCTATTCTTATGTTCGATACGCCAGATAAAAAGAGAAAAAATATTCGATAACGTCCACCCGGCACCGGTAATTGAAATTCCCAGGGTTTACTTGTGGCAAAAATAGGCAATTATCCCCTCATTGGTCACACTATCAATTCTTGCAAACCCTACCCGTTCGAATTGGACGACCTTGTCCTGCATGGTCCTGACAATACACTCACAAAGACCCTGGATGTCCCCCTCCGGCGCGTGGAGCGTACACCGGGAAGCCTCTCCGGCCGGCAGCCACTGGATGATCGGGGCTTTCAATGCACGGGCTTCAGACAGGGCTTCCCCGGCATAATTTAGAATGGGTTTTCCACCTGACCAGTCGATATGTACATTGAAGAGATCTTTCAGCCGGATCATCTTCACTTCTTTCTTCAATTCCTGCCCTGGAAGAACTACATCCCCTTCAAATTTTAACGTCCGGTACCCTTTCTTTTCATCCCCGGGGTGGAGGAGTGCATGAGCCTCCCTTGCGGTTGTACCGGCGATTGTAAATGGCAATGGGCTTGGAACAAAAAAGAACCGGTCAGCCACCGGGTCAATGATATCACGATTTTTCGCGAACAGATTATCCCAGGAGAAAGATATGTCAGTCTCTCCGATCCCAATATCGAGAACAACCTGCCGGACAGCTTCAGGCTTTATCCCGCGCCTGGCAAGGGCACGAAGTGTCCCGAGCCTGATATCGTCCCATCCCGAATACGTGCCCGACCTGATACCATCCCGCATCTGGGAGGTAGAGAGTACGACTCCCTCAATTCCCATCCTTCCATAATGGCGATAAACAGGCTCATCCCAACCAAAGTACTCGTAAATATATTTCTGGCGGCGGGTGTTTGCAATATGGTCTTTGCCACGGATCACATGAGTAACCCCCATCAGGTGGTCATCAACAGCTACCGTGAAATTCATCAGGGGATACACCTGCGCCTCAATCCTTGGGTGCATGGGCTCATTCAGGATACGAAATGCAGGGAAATCACGCATTGCAGGATCCGGATGGTCAAGTGAGGTCCGTACCCTCACGGATGCCTCACCTTCATAGAACCCTCCATCCAGCATCTTCTGCCAGAGGTCCAGGTTCTCCTCAATTGTTTGGCCCCGACAGGGACAGGGTGTTTTTGCCTGCTTCAAAAGACGGAACTGCTCATTATCGCAGGTACATACGTATGCACCGCCAAGTCCAATCAGATCCCTTGCAATTTTATAATACTGGTCAAAACGGTCACTCTGGTAGAATATGTCAGTAATTCGGAGACCCATCCATTCAATATCTTCCTGCACCATCCGGTACGCATCAGGGTCCACCCTTTTTGGATCAGTATCCTCTATGCGAAGGATATACCTGCCGCCATAACGTTCGACATACGCATCATTCAGTACTGCTGCCCGCGCATGACCAAGATGGAGCGGCCCACTGGGGTTGGGCGCAAACCTCATCACCACGCCATTTTCAGCCTTTTCCAGAGGGGGGAGTTCGTGAGTATGAACTTTTGGTGCATTCATCTCCTCAATCAACCCGGGGGCGAGATCGCCCAGTTTTTTCCTGCGCTCATCGGGGCTGAGTTGTTCCACCTCGGCAAGTACTTCCTTTGCAAGCAGGGCTATTTCCTGTGCCTGTGATCGGAACTCCGGATATTTTCCCATGACCATCCCGATAACTGTGCCACTTTTCGGGAGGCTGTTATGTTTGACTGCATTCTGGAGTGCAAAAATATAAAGCGCGCTTTTTGGATCTGTAATCATATCAGTACCCTCGGGTCACAAAATAATCCCCGATATCAATGAGGAGCCTTTTTGCCTCTGAATCAGGCAATATTGAAACGATCTCTTTTCCTTTCCCTACAAGTTCAAGGGCCGTTTCCTTCACATCCCTGATTACCCCGAGTGAATCAAGCCTTTCGATGAGTTCATCTATCTCCTGATCGGTGAGTTCGCGTCTGTATTCCGAAAGATCTAGCCCCTTTTCTTTTGCCTTGAGAGTAATCAGCGTCTGTTTGCCCTCCCGGATATCAGATGCGCGGTCCTTCCCACTCTTTTCGGGAGTGGTCATAATATCGATAAGGTCATCCTGGATCTGAAATGCCATGCCAGTATAAAGCCCGTAGTGATAGAGCGCGTGGGTCTTGACGGCATTCCCGCCAGCGAGAATACTCCCAATCCCAGCTGACGCTGCATACAGTGCACCGGTCTTTTTGGAGACCATTTCAAGGTACTCCCCAACTGTGACATCGTTGCGTTTCTCAAACGACATGTCCATATGCTGACCATTACATACCTCGACACAGGCTGCTGCAAGCATCGAAATCGCCCGGACTTTCGCATTATCTGAGGCTTCCGCGATGCTGATAAACTCGAATGCCCGTGCATAGAGCACATCCCCTGCAAGAATCGCAGTGGGTTCATCCCATTTGGTATGGACAGTCGGAACACCCCGGCGGAACGCATCACTATCCATAATATCATCATGGATCAGGGTGAAGCTGTGCGTCAGTTCAAGCGCCAATGCCGCGGGCATTACCTCATCCGAACTCCCTCGTTTCACTGCATCAGCAGCGAGCATCACCACGGCAGGGCGCAGACGTTTCCCACCAGCAAGCAGGAGATGGGCACTCGCTTTCCCTAACTCCAAAAATTCATCCCCAAAAAACCGGTCGATCATCCTGTCAACCTGTTTCTGTGTTGAATCCAGATACTCCATCAGATCCATGATTGTCTCCAGTTATCTCTAGTTTATTTTTAATCTATGCCCATTTGACATGATATGCACGTCATTATGGAGGGTAAACCCGATTTCAGATGCAAATTCTGCGTAGGCAGAGGTCATCCGGATA
>Ga0194040_1000736_pt1 | contig 9955 bp, 8 predicted proteins | sample JunL2210m_MetaG_FD_148973 | JGI IMG/M metagenome (GOLD analysis project Ga0194040, IMG submission 148973) | Anoxic zone freshwater microbial communities from boreal shield lake in IISD Experimental Lakes Area, Ontario, Canada - Jun2016-L227-10m | ecosystem: Environmental > Aquatic > Freshwater >... | reverse complement strand
AAAATTTGCATACGCATCTAGTAGAGCACGAGTCAGCCAGAATGTGCGGATAGTGTAGTGGTTATCACTAGGCGTTGCCAACGCCTAAACCCGGGTTCGAGTCCCGGTCCGCGCACTCTTTTAAAAAGTTAATATCGATGCATCTTCTGCTTTTTACATAATAACCAGGAGAATTCCCTATAAATAGTGTGATTTCGAACTTTCCACACTCCTGAAAAAAGTCACATCATTGCATCCACCTGGCCCGAAAAAGAGTGCGGCTTTTTGAATCATTCCCGGATGAATAAAACTCCGTGATGTGCGCATCAGGCAAAACTAATTAAAACTGTGAAGTTTTCATGCTCAATATCTGAATGTTTATTGCCGGGCGTACATACAGCCGCACCCTGGCGATGACGTCCTCCGCACGATAGATCGCCAGATCCACTACGCACTCCAGTAATCGGGTGACCACCCACAACAATAGATCCGTATCATGAACCACTCCCGTTTATCGCCAGACCCCCATATTTCCATTCAATACCAGGAATATTCCGAAAGTTCATGTTGTATAACCCGGCTATGAACGTGATGGGGTGAAAAGAGTCACGTTAAGCATCGATGACCTGCTGGCCCACATTCATGTTATGGATCCCAGGCCTTGAAAAGCAGAGATTAACCATCCCCGGTACCTTTGTACCTGGGGGGTCTCAAACGGTATCGATGACCTGGTGGGGGGCGCCGTAATGGAATAATTCACCCGGAAACTTGCGCGAACGTACCATTGTAGACAAAAAATGCACACATGGAAACCGGGTTAGACCGTGATACTATATCACCCGGCAGATCATATCTGACTGGAGAGGCCAGGTGTGAGATTAATTAGAAAATCTTTTCACTGCAAAGGTTCATAAAATTTCAGGATTGTTAATTCCCCGGGTCCTTCCCGTGATTCTCCCCACATATCATGATATCCATTATCATCCCGGCATACAATGAAGGTGCAACGATACGGAGGTGTCTCGAAGCCCTGTCTCATCAGACCATCCCGCGGAGCTCGTATGAGCTGATTGTCGTGGATGGAAATTCAAACGATAACACACGGGAAATTGCGGCAGAATATGCTGATCTCGTTTTTATCCAGGATTCAAAACGGGTCCCGGGTGCACGCAACGATGGATTTGCCAGGGCGATGTACGATATTGTTGCCACAACTGATGCCGACTGTATCGTTGCCCCGGACTGGGTTGAACAGATCCTCCATTCATTTAAGGACCCACGCGTGGTCCTTGCGTTTGGACCGGTCGCATCAATCGCAGACACGTCTAAAAACCGGCGATATGTGCTGTTGTTCAATACAATCATGGGTTTTGGTGCAGTTACCCGGCTGTACTACTATACACTCGGCTGTAACACGGTTTTTCGTTATGACGTCCTCGAACGGGCGGGCATGTACCGGATCATGGATGCAGGAGATGATCTTGAAATTGCGGTCCGGATGCGGAAAGAGGGTAAGGTTGTATACAATCGCAAATTAAAAGTGGGATTTGATTTCAGGAGATATGAGCAATTTGGGTTCTGGAAAACACTGTACGAGTGGTACCGGATCGTCCTGCAGGGAGGGGTCCATGAAAAGTTCACCTATACGCAGCGGGCATATCAAAACCCGGGCCCGGAGGTTTTAACTGTAACACCCGGTCCTTCGGGGGAAAACTATCATAAAATGCAATACCGGGCAGGTTTATCGGCAATGACCTGTATTTCGGAAAATTACCACGTGGCTGACGAAGATAGTTAGCTTTTATACCCTGTTTTTTTGTGGGATTCTATTTTCAGGTCTGGCCCCATCTTCCCGGAGGGTTCCCGGTAACAGGTTATACCTTTTCCAATTCCCCTTCATCGATGTTTCGCATCTCTACCTCACGCTTAAATATAGCCAGGCCGGCGATGGCACCGAGAATGATATTAAGATAGAATGTGATAAAGCGCCACAAAATGACAAAAATACCTATCATACCCGTGGGGATGATTAACGTATACAATGACGTGGTCGATAGTTCGGTGATCCCCGAAGATCCAGGTGTGAGAGGAATCATATTAATAATCGCGATGAGAATTTGAAAGAAAAATGATTCGATAACTGCTGGGCCAAAACCAAGGCCCATCAGGATAAACGAAGCGACCAGAAATTCCACCACCCAGAAAAGTCCGGTTGTGATTGCGCCACCAAGCAGCCCCACTCGTGCAGTCCCGGTAAAACGGGCCATACTATTGAAAAGGTTATCAATCTCCCGGTCTGCCAACGCAACGAGGGTTTCAGGTGACGAAGACCACCAGGAGAATTTTGGGATCAGCCAGTTTACCAGTTTCATGAGTACTTTCTTAGTCATTTCAGGATACCCGATTGCAAGGATGGGGATGATGATGAAACTGATCATCAGTATCCAGGCAACAATCACCAGTAAGTACAATCCAGGACTGAAGGAGCTCCAGAATAACTTTGTCATCAAGGTCATGAGGATGATGCCCATGACAGTCAGGATAACCCCATCAAGGACTCGTTCCATAATAACAACTGCAGCGGCGTCCCCCAGTTTTACTCCGGACCGGTAGAGTTCATGGACCCTTACCGGTTCTCCACCTGCCTGTCCGGGGGTGATCGCACCAGCGAGCAGCCCGGCAAGGACCATGTTCACACAATGGGGAAGGGATACACGATAGCCCAGGGACCCTGACATTACCTGGAGCCTTACTCCCCAGATTACCAGGGCAATGAGACGAAATGCGATGGCAAGAAAGAGAAAGAATAAATTGAAATTGAGAATGTAACCAATCGTTTCCTGGTTAAACGTTGTTGCAAATACAATGATTATCACTGACAGGCTGAAGAGGATTGATAGGGCCAACCAGCTGCGGGATGATAATTTCACTTCGTAGCTCCCCAGTTCAACGATATCAGATGAATCAGTTATTATTATGACATTTTTAGATTGTAATGTTTTGGATATATCAACCAGGATAAATGTCATTATTACTTAGGACGCCCGGAAAAACCGGCAACCTACAGACAATGCCCCAGCCTTCAGATCATTAACTCCCTGCGCGATGTTTTAGTCCTTGTGGACTCATCAAAAAATATAACGGTTGAATTGGACGCAGTACAATTCCATTGCCGAACTCAATAGCACGCGGAGTCCATACTGCAACCCGGGTGTGGTAATGGGTCTGATCAGGATAACAGTCCCAAAAGAAGAGCAGTATTTAGGATGTTCAAATCATATTATGTCAGTTCAACGCGTCCTAAAACCAGGTATCGCCCCTGGTGATCTCACGCGGAGTACCGAAAATGAAAAATAAAAAGGGCAGACGATGCAGATGCAGGTATTATTGAATTCCTGTTAGACCCCCAGATTTTATTTTTAGGAAGTTTCAGAATTCTTATACGAAACAGATTCCGTCCCTGCCAGCTTAGCACCGACTGGCCCCCATGAGTAACCAGGTTCAACTATCCACTCATTCCGTATCGCGGAATGGTTGCAACGGGGAGATTTTCTATTCCACTTCGACGAAGATATACGTCGGGGCAGACCTACCGTTTTTTTACCCAGCATATCCATACGCTCTGCGAGGAAATGATATGGCAGAATCCTGGCGGGAAGCAGTGGAAATTGCCCAGAAAGAGGGCAAAGAACAGGTATATCACGATTTTGATAAGAATACTTATGGTACCTGCATGAAGAATGAACGGCAAGGTCATTTTTCATCAGGATGTTATATCGAGCACCTCTGTATCTGCATGTCAGCTTCGTTGAGCCCCGAAGACCTGGAACAGAAGGAAAAGGCATTTTTGTCTGAAAACCCGGACTGGCTTACCAACTGAGTGTTTCATAGTTATTTGTTGACATAAACGGGTTAGACTAACCCGAACCCTTTTCGGGATTAATTACCACACACCTTGTACCAGCTGATATTCCATGTATGAGAGCAGGGTCGAAAAACTGTTGAACCGGCTACTCATAATCCTTTCACCAGGATTATATTTCCATTCCGACCCACCCATAAAACGTGTCATTCATTTCAGACCAAAACGCCTATTTCAAAGCAATCCGGCAAGGTTGAAAATCCCCCCTCATTCCAGCCCCGTTATTCCAATAATAAGCGGGGTATCGCAGTTATGCCCCCCGTTACTACCTCCCGGTTCGGCAGTGCCCGGATTTTTGGTTGGTACCGCCGTAGTTTTCTCCCGTTTTTGATAATAACGAATTTCAAGCCGTTTGTTAAAACAACCCCGATAACTCCGTGTTACACTAGGATCTAAGCCCATAATGGGCCTGGATTCACTGCACCCTGGTGTTACCCGGCACGAGGTAAGACCGAAAACAGGTGCGTTATCCAGGCGGGAATTTCAACCCATCACCCTTCACAAATTGTCTAAAAATTTACAAGGCCGTTGATGATGCCTGTCGCATCATCATGGAAATCTCCGATCATTGATATAGTATACACCATCATTTCCGTTAAGAGGGCGAAAGACACTATTCTATCGTAAACCAGGTATACCTTTTTTCGCTTGATCCTAAATCCAGGAAAATATTTCAAATTCAACGTAACAACGAGCCAGGTTTTATCAGAAAAAAAGGTTGCCCGGGCTTATTTGCCCCGGCACATGAATGCCGCCACAATCGCGCCGATACCGAGGATCAGACCGAATATACCGAGCACGTAAGGCAGCAAAAGAGCACCGATGAGCGGGTTTGCAAGCAGCACGATACCAAAGATCAGGCCCAGGATACCGAGGATAATCTCACCCCATCCCCCTCCACGAATTCCGTGAGCAAGGGTAATGACACCGATGATCAGGCCCCAAACACCGATGAAGATAATTAACAGGGACGGTAGCAGGATCGTGCTGTAATAGGGGTACATCATGATGAGGACCCCTGCGATAACACCGAGCAGCCCCACTACAATTTTCCAACCCATGTTACTCTTGTCGTACGCCAGACTGATCAATGCGAAAATCCCGCTTATGAACCAGTATGCACCGATGAAAACTACTAACACCAGAAGGGTCTGGTACGGGAATGCAAGGAATGAACAACCGAGGATCAGGGCAACGATACCCTGGATAAGGACAAGCCACCAGGGGAGCATTGCACCCGTTGGAAGCATAACATTTGAAGTCTCTGTTTCAGACATAATTTCACCAATTATCTGGTGAAAATGTGTGGCAGGAATATAAATAGATTATCTAGGTTCGATAGATAAAATACGGGTAATTTTGAGATTTACAATCAGGACCGATAAAATCTACGATATTGTATACGTTGATAAATGTAATGAATGTCGAACCGTGACGAACCTTAAACAATGCTGGGTTATGGGTGATGCACGGTTGGGCCAATTCCTGCGCTGAACAGATCAAGGCGATATTTATCCGTCTGACCGGATGATATATGTCTGATGACAGATCAGGACAGGACGCGTGATCCCACAAAGGAGGCCTCGTGTGGGATCTCAGTCCAAACAACCGGGACGGGCTGGCTGGCCCCCGTATCACTGGCACTTACTGCGGTGGTTGCCGTGAATGCGTACATTGTGTGGTACCTTCTGGTAGCAATACCGTCAGGATGTGCGGACCTTGCCTCCCGATCGAATGGAAGTCAGACCTGTGGCATTGAACCTGGGGCATATGTAATCTCGGGAATCTCCATTGGCATCATTATTATTGCCATGTATGTATTCATCAGGTGGAACCTGACCCGGTGCCGGAACCGCAGGGGGGAGTAAAAATTACAATAACGAAATTTTATCTGAAAAAAAGGGAATGGCCCCGCAATTGCGGGGAGACCTAAATTTTAAATATTTCCTTTCATGCCACCGACCGGTTTTGGGGCAAATGCATTTTCAACCAGTTCTTTTGAATAGGCTTCCGGAACATTCCCGGTTGTTGCATAGAGATAGAGTGCCGTATTAAACACGCCCTGCAGGCTCGAACCAATCACCATCAGTATCGCAAGGTAAATGATGAAAACCGCAAGCAGGAGAACGAACAAAGTGAAAGACCCAAATATCAGGGCAAAGGCAACGGGCACTATCCCAACTATCCCAAGCAGTACGAAGATAATTCCAATTGATACCTGACCGACAAGGGTCTCCCCCCAGGTCTTGCGGAACAACGACACGGACTGTTTAATCGCCGGTACAGGGCCTTTTTCCTCAAATATCATCACCGGAATAACAAAGTACGTGATCAGACCCCATGCCGCCCCGATAAGCCCGACTACGATCTGCCCGATGAATCCTGCCTTCTCCTGGATTAAATGGAGGACAAGCCCGACGGTTGCTGAGATCATCGCCCAGATAAATATCGGAACAATATGTGCGTTTGCGTTCCGGATACCATCCATAAACACCGGGTTTCCCCCGGTCAGGCGCATCCTCGCGCACGTAATCAGTGCAGTATTGAAATAAATTACGACAAAGTAGCAGAGCAGGTAGAAGAGGAAGAGACCAACGAGGAACAGACCATCTTCTAAAGGCGGTACACTGCTTTTGAAAAAACCGAGGAACAGGACCGGTAATACGAATGACAGCAGGATCAAAAGCAATGCGACCCCGGAAAGCACAGGGAACAGAAGGATTTCCTTATCCAGGGAAATGACCCTCCAGCTCTCCTTAATAAGGGTAAAACTCCGTGGGATTGATTCAAACATACGTAATCATATAGGCCGGTGAAGAGATAAGAATAACCGGGATAACCGTCGGGCCCACCGATCCTATTTGGTACTATTGCATGATCCTCTCCATATTTATCCTCCAGCTTCGAATATTACGCGAGAATGCGTCCATCTTATCTTGGAAAAATCCTTCTCCGGTGGTGTGATTCGTGCCATACCCCGGTCATGTCACGCCAGTGTGCCTGCGGGGCTTTTACCCGTGAGGTGCCGGTTACACCGCCAGGAGATGCAAGGCCTGCGTTCAAATATGATATCGATCTGGTCAACCGGGTTTTTTCCGATCATTTCGGCACACCATTAATCCCACCCGGGCATATCGCCCTCCTGAATAAAGTACCTGACCCGGACCGAATGGAGGAGATTGTCGTAGCGGGTGCTGTAGTTGGTTCCCTCCGTTACATGCCGGAAAAAAGGGCATGGGAACCAATCCCACGGCCAGAAGCCGCGGCGTTGTTAAAACCAACGAAGCGTTTCGTGATTGTTGATGATGGGGCCAAAAAATCACTCATGGAAGGAGCGAGTGTACTCAGGCCGGGACTTGTCCATATCGACCCTTCGGTGCGTGCGGGTGACGAGGTCTTTGTCTTCACCCGTTCGGGTGAGTGTGCCGGTGTCGGGAGGGCGAAGGTCGATGCCTCAACGGCAGAATCGATGGAACGTGGTGCACTAGTCAGGACGCGAAGGAATGTACGCTCCGAGGTAATACCGGGGGCTGCAACCTGGGAAGATGCAGTCAGGGCGAATGCAATTGTGCTTGAGAAAGCCGAGGCGGCATCAGTCCAGTTTATCCACGAGGTCACGGAGAGAAACTCACTCCCGGTCAATGTCTCGTTTTCAGGTGGCAAGGACAGCCTCGCCACGCTTCTCGTAGTGATGAAAGCGATTGGGAAGGTTCCAATCCTGTTTGCTGACACAGGCCTTGAATTTCCCGAGACATACGAGTGCGTGGAAAAGACGATCCAGCATTACGGGCTTACAGCGGTCAGGTGTTCAGGTGAACAGGAATTCTGGGAGACGTTCGCCCGGCAGGGGCCACCTGCCGTTGATTACCGCTGGTGCTGCAGTGTATGTAAGTTGAAGCCGGTAAAACGTCTGATAGCAGAGGAATGGGGTGAATGCCTCTCTTTTATTGGTCAGCGGAAATATGAGTCATTTAAGCGGGCGACATCAAACCGTGTCTGGCGGAACAGCAATGTCCGGAACCAGCTCTCAGCAGCACCGATCCAGAACTGGACCGCCATGCATGTATGGCTGTATATTTTTCAGGAAAAAGGGCCGTACAATGTCCTCTATACCCAGGGCCTTGACCGGATCGGCTGCTTCATGTGCCCGTCCAGTGATATCGCAGTGCTGGAGGAGATCGGGAACATGCACCCCGGACTGATGCAGTCATGGTGTGACCGTCTCGAGGAATGGCGAAAGACCCACGGATTGCCACTTGAATGGACCACGGAGAGCAGGTGGCGTAAAAAAGACCAGGGGGCCGTAGTCCCGGTCTCCGGCAGGGGTAACGGAGGTGAAGTGGCAGATGAAGAAGATAGCGATTGTTGATTACGGGCTCGGTAACCTGCGAAGTGTCATGAAAGGTCTTGAAAAAGCCGGTGCTTCACCGTTCATCACGGCGGATGCAGGTGAGATCAGCTCAGCTGACGGGATTGTCCTCCCCGGCGTAGGGGCATTCCGCGAGGGCATGGACCAGCTCGGTGAACTCCGTGACGCAGTAGTCGGGAGTTCGAGGGACGTCCCGCTGCTCGGGATCTGTCTTGGAATGCAGATGCTGATGGAACGTTCTGAAGAGCACGGTCTTCACTCGGGACTCGCCCTTGTACCCGGGACAGTTAGGAAATTTCCCCACCAGCCAGGGTACAAGGTACCCCAGATGGGTTGGAACCAGGTCTGCCTGGAACAGCCGGACCACCCCCTCTTCGATGGCTTTTTACCGGAAGAATTCATGTATTTTGTCCACTCCTACTACGCAGACACCCTTCCTGAATACACCCTGACGACAACGGAATATATCTGCCGCTTTGCCTCGACCATCCATCATGGAAATGTCTACGGCGTCCAGTTCCACCCGGAAAAGAGCGGGGTTAAAGGGCTCAGGCTGCTTTCAAATTATATCGGAATGTGTTGACCGGAAAGATACCACACCCGTGCCCAAGCCTTTTTTTGGTTTTCTATGCCGTACCCTTTGGTTTCCGAAATAGGCTCCGCTTAATTTGGGTTAAGGACGTCTTCGGCGGACACGTACCGATTCCGCGTGGGCAGAGAGCCCTTCAGCGTCCGCAATCGTCTCCACGGTATCCCCGATCAGTTCTATCCCTTCACGGTCGATGATCTGGACGGTCGAGGTCTTCGTAAAATGCCGGACATCAAGCCCTGAATAAGTCCTTGCATATCCAGCAGTCGGGAGTACGTGGTTTGTTCCCGATGCAAAGTCCCCGCATGCGACAGCAGCATTCGGCCCGACAAAGATGGAACCGGCATGCCGGACCCGTGACAGGACATACATGGTATCGGCGGTCTGGATTGACAGGTGTTCTGGAGCAAGGTAGTTTACCGCGTCAATTGCGTCATCCAGGCATTCAGTAATAACATACCCGGAATTTTTTAGTGCTTCTTCAATTATCGTCCGACGGGATGCTGATTTGGTCATTGTTTCAATAATTGCACCAGTTTTTTTTGCCAATGTTTCATCAGTTGTGATAAGGATACAGGCAGAATGGGGGTCATGTTCCGCCTGTGCAAGGATATCGGCAGCAATAAACTCCGGGTCTGAATTCCCATCCGCAATAATTGCAATCTCGCTTGGTCCTGCGGGAAAATCTATCTCTGCATATTCTCTCAGAAGGACTTTTGCCGCGGTGACATAGACATTACCGGGCCCGACAATCTTCTGGACGGGTCTGATGGTCTCTGTGCCGAGCGCCATCGCGGCGATTGCCTGGGCACCGCCAACCTGGTAGACTTCGTCCACACCGGCGATATCGAGGGCGATTAAGGTGGCGGGGTGGACCGGTGGTGGGGAGCAGCAACAGACGGACGGGACACCAGCAACCCTGGCAGGCACGGTACACATCAGTGCGGTTGAGGGGTATGCCGCTCTCCCGCCGGGCACGTAGGCCCCGACCCGGTCAAGTGCCGTGGTCTTTACCCCAAGCGTAATACCAGGGGAGACCTGCCGGAGCCACAGGTCTTCTGGCCGGGACATCTCGTGGAACGCCGAAATCCGTTTT
>Ga0194040_1000718_pt1 | contig 10035 bp, 16 predicted proteins | sample JunL2210m_MetaG_FD_148973 | JGI IMG/M metagenome (GOLD analysis project Ga0194040, IMG submission 148973) | Anoxic zone freshwater microbial communities from boreal shield lake in IISD Experimental Lakes Area, Ontario, Canada - Jun2016-L227-10m | ecosystem: Environmental > Aquatic > Freshwater >... | reverse complement strand
TTAGATTTTCGTCTTTGCGAGCGCCTGCCAGGTTTGGCTCGCCACCGGACCTCTCGCCTGTCCAACGCTCTAGGATGTTGGTCCGCGCGTTAAAGTCCTGGTCCCACTCATGCCCATTTACGCAAGTGTGCGACAAGTTCGCCGCTGCATCGAACTCCTCAACTACGTGACACTGTGCACACTCACGTGTTGTGTTTTGTGCTGGAACATACTCGTCTTTGCCCTTGCGAGAACGAAACGCATTTATAACACATAGCCGAAGTTCGCTGATTGCGACCAGCTGCCGATTGGACCGCGCGGTCTCATTTGTTGCTTCCTCATTTTCGACCGTCGGTCGTTTCGCAATCGGGCGAATGTCGAATTTCTCGAGCACGACCGTTTCGTATTTGCGCGACATTTGCGCCGCAAAACAGCGGTAAAAATCCCGCCGCCTGCGCAAGGCTTTCGCGCGCTGGCAACATTCCCACTCCCACAAGTGGAAATCATGGTAACGCCAATCCTCCACCATCTGGTAGGCGTCGCTATCGCCGGCAAATCGGGCATCTTTCCATTGACGAACCAATCCCGAAAGACGCCCCGGAGAGCGCCAATACGCAAGAGTCTTGGCCCGCTCCGCAAACCATCCGGGCAGCTCGCGCCCCTGCATCCACATCGCGAGTTTATCGCGCGCTTCATTGAAGTTTTTGTCGCGAATCGACCGCAATTCCTCGGCCTTATGCAGAGCGCTTAGCAGCTCGGGGGGCACGCGGAGCTCCCCTTTTTCACCATCGCTTCCTTCCCACGCGGCAACCCGGATCTCTCCGTCAATGACGCGCCAGCCGATATCGATCCCCACGCTGCCCGTACCGCACCGGGCGATGGCGGAGTCGCCCTCATCTACTGTGATCTCGACGGACCATTCCTCGATTGGGCCTTTCATCCGCAGACGAACTGTCGCCTTCTTAATCGTCGCGTAATCGGGAATCTCGCGGTGCATGGTCATAGGCCATTCGGCCCAAATGGGCCCTCGGCCATCATCTGAGCCGATACGCAGCCGCAAGGTCGTGCGACAGTACATGCGGCGCTCGGCGCGAATGACTGACCACCACGCCCTCGCATCCGGCCGGTCGATGTGCATGCGGGTGTCCGAGCCGTAGACCTGGGCGGCTGGCATGCCACCCTGCATTTGGACGCCCACCGCGCCTTCACGCCTCCAGCGCAGAAAGAAAGGATCGCTGGGCTCAATACCGTCATACAGAGGTTGCTTGCGTGACGCTTGCATTGCATCCTCTACTAGGAGGTACGTGCCCCAGTAGACGCCGCACTTTTCGCGGTATTCGCGCTGTTTTGCGCCAGTTTCGTCGTTGATTCCATCGAGCAAGAGGACCAACTTTTCATCGGTTTTGAGCGCGTGCCGGCGCTCCCGGAGGGCGTTGACGGCCGCTCTTTTCGCTTCTTTTGCGGCGGCGAGGGCTACTTTGGATTCTGCCGTGGTCTTGAGGGTACGCGCCTTTGCGCGCTGCGACTTGAGCGCAATGGCAAGCACTCGCTCGGATTCTGCGGCGGCGCGGGCTGCCCGCTCGAGGGCTGGGATGTCGCCATAGGCGCTCATGGCGCTACGTGTCTTGTCGCGCCTTTCTCGCTCTAGCGATATGAGCGTATTGCGATATATGTGAGCCTTGCGCATTTGGTCGCGCACCAGGTCACCATTAATAGTAGGCCGCAAGAGGCCAAATCGATAGACACGAATCATCGGTTCCCCTACTCATTTCCTTCTGCCGGCCGTTTTGCGTTTTATGGCCGCAAAATGCCATTATTTCCCGCGGCGTGCCGCGCATTAGATGGTTGCGCGGTACCATTACATCACGTTACCCTTTGCCAGACCTTGGCGCGCATTTCACGCCTACGCGCTGGCTTTGTCACAAAATCTTCGTCGCTATGCGGCGCGCCTCTGCGTATTTCGCTCTCACTTCGTCGTCCGACACGAAATACTGCAAACCAAGCCCGAGTTGCCTATTGAGCGCGCTCATCCGTCTCATCGTTTCGTTCTTTTTCTTCAATGCAAATTCTAAGCCCATTGTGTTGTAGTGCAGCATTCTGTATGATTGCGAATTGAACCTTACGTTACCTTTCGGATAGCAGAAATGCGCCCCGAAATCGTAGTCGATGTGCTGGATGTGGCGCCGATCGAACAGCATGCTCTTATCGTAGTACGTTTCGCGATATCCATGGTCAATAGCAGACGGATCAGGATCGTCAACCATATTCACCATCGTATACCCTGTTGCCTTGACAATAGTTGTCCCATTGGCCTCTTCGGCCCTTAGCTGCGCCTCGTCAATCTCGAGTAGCTCATCTGCGTCGCAAACCAAGACCCAATTTGTTGGGGAATTTCGCCAACAGTTGTTCTTGTGATTCCGAAGAATTTGGTCGTTGACCTCTCCCCCTGAATCGTATAGCCACACTTGACAGTCGTTGCGCCTAGCAATTTCGGCCGTCGAGTCAACTGAAAAGTTGTCGTAAACGAAGATAGGGCAACCCGGGAATCGAGTTCGATAATGGTCGATAAACCACTGCATGATATGCTCTTCGTTGTAGACCATCACAAAAACGGAAATCATGGTAGCAACCTCGCGTCTTTCCGCATCTGCGCGAATTTCTCTCGCACGGCCGCCTCGCTATCGAGGTAATGCAGCCCGAGCCCCAACGCTCGATTGTTGTTGCTCAGTCGCGCCCCCAGTTCTTTCGTCCTCGCGACAGCGTACTCAACATCCATGTATCGGTAATGACGAAGCACATACGCAGCTACGTTGTAGCGCACATGCCCCGTCGGATGCGATTGATGCGCGCCGTACTCGTGGTTGATTGCCGTCACGTGGCGCCGGTCGAAAAGCAGCGATTTGTCGTAGTTATCGTCACGCACGCCCTTGTGCACACTCGTGTAGTCGAACCCATCCACCATGTTGACCATATCGTAACCGGTGGTCCTCACGACGGTTGTCCCGGCCTTTTCCTCGCGCGTGAGCGCCTCTTCGTCGATGTCCAGAAACTCGTCTGCGTCGCAGCACAGCACCCAATCGGTCGAAGCCCCGCGCCAAATGGTGTTTTTTATGTGGATATTCCACGCGTCATCGAATGTCTTGTTTGTCCGAAAAGTGTGAACAAGACAGCCTTTGTCCATCGCAATAGCTAGCGTGCTATCCGTTGATTCGTTGTCGCAAACGCATGTCGTGCACCCCGGAAAGCGCTCGCGATACCACCGGACAAAATACGGCAAAACGCGTTCTTCGTTGTAAGTGACGACAAAAACGGAGATCATCGCTCGGGCTCGATTGGGGGTAAGGGGTAACGACGCTCAATTGCTTTGGTGATGTCGCTCACGGCTAGATAGCACAAAAAACGGATAATGAGCCAAAAGACCACGGTAAACAGGATAGCCACGCCGAGGTCTTGCACAGTCATCGAGGTCCACATCAGGACAAAAGGCTCAATCACCGCGAGCGAGACGACCGTGTACCTGACGATTCGGAGCCACCGCTCGAACATCATCGCGTCGTCCAGGGCTGCTATTTTGGCGACTCGGGTCGCGTCTCGGCGCGAAATCAGGTCAGGCAGATGAGAGTAGCCGATGGTCATGGGGTGGGGGGGTCTGGGGCGCATGGCGCGATGATACGCTCAGCTTGCCTCTCGCGCAGCCAGTTGAGGACGCTCGGATTTCCCAGAAAACTGTGCAGATATCGGGTGGGCTTTCCGTTTCGCCGTATCAGGGCCGAGACGGCGGCTTCATCGATGTCCACGTTGTGACCCTTGATGCAAGGCAGAAGCGAAGAGTGCCCAAATGCGCGGCAGATCATGGGCCTTACGGGGTAGACGGCGCAGCCCTGCTCGCGCAGGAAAGGGCAGGAGATGCCGGAATCACGTGGTTTGATGATGTGGTCCTTGGTGTATCGCGCGATTCGCTTATATTCGCCGTCTGTACACGGGACGAGGCCGCAGCATCTACCGCAGCGCTCGCAGGCCATGTCAGGGAAGGTTTTCACGAAACGACCATTTTCTCCTGCGCGTTTCGCGTGAGCTCGAGGAGCGTCTCTTTTGTGTCTTCGCTGATTTCTTCGGCTAGGTATTTTTCAGCCAATTCCCGCGCTCGCTGCGGATCCTCCGATTTGAGCGCCGCTCGCACGGCCCCCTCTCGCGCAATGTCTCCCTCGACCCCGCCAGCTGGCAGATACGACGCGAGCTCTCCCTCGAGTGCGGACACGTGCGCAAAAGCTTGTTTGATTTTTTCGGCTTCTCCGCCGCTTTCAGCGTGGAGGGCATCGTAAATTGCCACGGTTACACGCTTATTCAGCTCGTTGACCTTCATTTTTATTCCTTGACGATTTTGACGGGGACACCGGCTTTGTATGCCCTATCAACCATATCCTTGGTGCCCTTCGATTTTGCGATGAAACGGTGAAAAGCAAGCACAAGGTCGGGGTGATGAATGTCAAGCATGCGCTGGTTTCGGATGGGGCCGGCTGCTTTGCCCTCGCGCTCCCAATCGGCCCAGACCATGATGACTTTGAAGCCAAGTTTGTGGGCAAGCTTTGCGCAGATGACGTCTGCTCCGGCGCAATTGCCGTGGATGATAGTGGTGCCTGCGGGAAGTGCGCACAGCTCGCGCCAGATCGCTCGATCATTTTTCCAATTTCGGTCCCCGCAACAAAGCACTTTCACCGGAGCCTATCACGTTTGAAGTTTGCGCCTATGTTAAAGTACGCATTCGGATCGTTCGCGTGAATGCCCCGCACTGCCCGGTATCCGAGGCGAATGGCGGCAACAATGAACGCTCCGTTGGAGATATACTCAGGCTTGCCGATACGGCTGCACCATTCTTCGACCACATGCTTGTATGAGTAGCTCGATATGCCTTGCTTGATCGACTTTTTCGGTTTGGCAAATTCCTCGAGCCAAGCCATGCAGACATCGATTTGATGTTCGTCGATCTGTTTGAGCCAGGCCATGCAGACATCGATTTGATGTTCGTCGATCTGTTTGAGCTCTTCGGGGTCTTCGGTTGAAGATGTGATGATTCCGTCGCAGATCACGTGGTCTATTGTGATATCGGCAGGCATGATCATCCCTCACAAACCTCTCGAACTTTGTCGAACCGGCAATCGAGTTGTTTCCAGAAATTTTCGTACGTCTGCTGCGCGTCGAGGACCCGAGTCTCTTCGATCGGGCGCTCCAATCGCTGAGCGAGGCGCCGCTCGATGAAAGCGATCAATTGTGGATTGGCTTGACCAAGCACAAGTTTGGTTGCTTCGCGCAGCGCATCGAGATACTGCTTCTGAGTGCGCTCAAAAAACACTTTCGAATCGGTAATGCTGCAGTAGAGCACGCAGTGGCACATGCCAGATTCGAGCAGATTGAGCGCCGCTTGCGTGTCCTCGTACACCTCGATTAGGTCGGGCGGACAGAACCTGGCAACGACTGAAGTGTAGTAGAATCGTTCAAGCTCATCGAGGGCGGCGCAGACAAAAATGTCGATGTAATGGGTCATTTTGGCTCGTCCTCGCAAACGTCGCGCACAAAATCGAATCGCTCGTTGAGCAAATTCCAGAACTGCTTATAGGCGTCTTTGGCCTGGTCATCGGAAAACGCCACTTTGTCGTTGCCAAGCTTTTTGGCTATGTGTCGCTCTATGAGCTTGCGCGTTGCCAGGTGCGTGTAATCCAGCATTATTCTCACGTGCTCTCGCGCTGAGTCCAGATACTCCCGTTGATTCGAGCGAATGCCTACTGCTGCATTTGCCAGAGACCACGTGTACATCTCACAGCGGAGAATGTAGTGATACATTTCGCTTTCGAGATCATCGAATAGCCGTGTTGTGTTTTGGCTAACTTCCTCCAAGGGGAGGCTGACAAATCTTACCACAAGACACAAATGGTAGAAGGCCTCGAGAGCGCCAAGGCATTCGCTTGTGAATTGACTTAGATGGGTGGTCATTGCACATGCTCGCAGCACGCCCGAACAGCGTTGTAGGCCTTGTCGAATTCGCCCCAGAAATCCTTGTAAACCTCGAGCGGTTCTTCGAGCGTCATGTCCGTTACTTCTGGGTTATGTAGTTCAAACAGCAGAGTGTGCTCGGCAATGGAGCGAATGCGCTTTTCGGATAAACCTATCATGGCTGCTGCGGCATTTCGCACGCTGCTCAGGGTGATTTGAATCGGCCCTCGGTTTACGCCAGCGCTCATGACCTCGTCGCAAATGACCATGTCCTGCATCCGGAGCGCAATCCGGTCTACCATGTTGGCGACGGCTCGAGTATGAGCGTCCAGCATGTCGGGCGCTCGCTGCAGCATTATCACGCTTATGTAGTAGTTGCGGAGTTCCGCGGCCAAAGAGCAAATGAATTGATGCTGATGGTCCACGTCATGCCTCTGCTGCGGTCTCGAGCAGGTAGCGCTTGCGGCGGTACGAGCCCTCGGCCTTGATGGCGCCGGTCGCGACGAGGTCTGACAGGACGTACGAGACAGAGGGGGTGTCTACCTGGAGGGCCTTTGCGACGTCGGTGGCGCTCATTGGCTCGTGCGTCAGCACGCGCAGCACCTTGTCTCGGTCTTCGGGCTGCACGGGCGTCTTGGGCTGCCTGTGGCGTTCTTTGCGCTCCGTTTTGTCGAACTTTTCCACGGTACTTTCGCCGAATCGGGCCCGCAGGTTGACCCACAGCACGTGTTCGGGAGCATTGCCGCCGAAGGCCGCATCGAGCGTTTCGAGGAATTGCCTGGAGTCATTGTTGATGCTGGCGAGCTGCGCTAGCTGAAGCTGGAGCGCGTTCATTTCGTGGTGCAATGCCTCGATGCGAGCCTCGATGGTGCTTGACGATTCGCCGCCAATTTCCGCGCGGAACTCTGCGTAGACCTTATCCACTAGTTCTTTTGACATTTTTCCCCTGCTTGGTTATTGACTTTTTGGTAGGGTCGCTTGCACCTCGTAATGGCGCTTTGCCCAATACGCGACCGCCCGAGCTACGATGTTTGCGTAGTCTTGCGCCATAGGATCCAATCTGTGGCCGAACAGATCGAAAAGCCGCATCAGCCCAGTGCTATCCAGTTTCGAGGCAAGCTCGGGATACTTCTCGAGGTCTTCGGGCGCTGGCTGGAAGAAGACATCAGGCGAGTCGAGATTGAAATCGGCTACAAAATGAAAAGAACCACCTGCCCCAAGCGTCATCGAGGACGAGCCATACGGTTCAGCCCCGTAGCCGACTATGTACTGTCGCATCCTGTCCTCTAGGCAAGGAGGCTTATACGCATTAAACCAGCACCGGAACATGAGCATGCAGGACATACACAGGTCGGGCTCTTCGCTTTTCATGGAAACCGAACAAAAAGAGACCAACTTGTCTCGGTATTCCGACTCTTTTTCCCAGTCGCGAGTCTTGCCGCATCGTCTGCATGGTGCCATTTTTACCTGATTTTTTGCGCGAGCCGAGAATGGAAATCCTCAACTTGCGGAGCTGTGCAATGGTTGAGACATCTCGCCACGAGCTCCACTAGGATGTTGATTGCGAGGTCTCGGTCCTTGATCTTGTTCCATACTTCGGCTTTGCCGTTGATAGCGTCGCCAATGGCTGCCCAAAACAGATCATCCTGCACTTTGACGGCTATTTTGCGTATTTTTTCTTCGCTTGTCATTTCCCGCCCCAACTTCTCGGAATGCCGCCGTTGCCGTCTTGACGTGGATCTCGACTGATTTCGCCTTTTTTCAGCCAAAATTGGTTTTTCCGTTTTCGGTAAACGGACTTTGGCTTAGGAGCCATCGGCTTTTCCTTGAGCTCGGCGAATATCCGATCAGTGTCTGCGATGACGGCTGCGTTGCGCTCCATCTCTTCTTCATAGGTCATGTCGTCCGGATCCGCGGGCAGCGGGTTCAGCGGCTGCGGAGGCTTGACCGGATGAGAAACTTTCTCGCCAAAAAATGGGCTGAAGACAATTGATTGCAGCATGGCAAATGAACCGTCAGGACGATCGCGAATGATGAAGCTGGGGTGCTGTCCCCGTACGTAGACGCGCATCGCCGCGTTCAGGACTTCGGCCTCAGTACGATGCTCCAGGCCCGCGACGAATCGGATCACATGCGCGATCCTGCCGGCGAGCACATAATTGGTTGAGTCGTCGGATAATGCCACGCGCACGGTTTATACGTATGCGCACGTGGAAGTCAAGAATTTATTTTTTCTCTTGCATTCATTTTTGGGCGTGCTACAACCGCTCTCGCGTGGCAGCCGTCAAAAGCCAGCCACCATCATGGCAGCTCGGGCCCGTTAAATTCCGAGACGCGACTACGCCCAAAATGGTGATGTACTCCTGATATTTCGCGGATACGCCCAGGTATTTGTCTGGGTATTTGTTATTTTCGCGCATACCAGTCATAGATAATGATCCCAGAAGCGAAAAGCATGAAGCTTGAGGCTACGACGCCCAAAATGGTGATGTACTCCTGATATTTCGCGGATACACCAAGGTATTTTTCTGAGTATTTGTTCGCTAACTTATCAATTTCGGCCTCAACGTACGGGGTTGCCGTCTGCAGCAGCCCGGGCAGCTTCGCCTGGATAGTTGGGGTCGCCGCGGTGATCATGTCGGGCAGCTTCCCGATGATCATCGGTAGGGCGTCCTGCATCGCGCCGGACAGCACCTTCTGAAGCTGCGGCGTCACCTGATCCAAGAGCGACGGGGCGTTGGCCTTCAGGAAGGGAGGCAACTTCTGCTCGACGGTGGGCCACACAGCGTTAAACATGTCCGGAGCGCGTGCGACCACCTGATTTGCGGCAGCGTTGGCAGCGGCCGTCGCCACAGAGTTCGCATCGGAAGTCAGGGAATCAAGGATGCCCGCGAGGCCGTAGCCAGAGATTCTCATGTGGCAAACCTACCACGGCGCAGTTTTCGCCAAAACTTCGCCAGCCTATGATTGCCCTCATCAAGGAGGGCCATCATGCCCGTACGACGCGGAATTTTCAACTCAATGGCTGGCGGATGCGTATATGACGGGCTCGGCGTTTCAAACCTAGATCCCGTGCATCGAGGCATCCGGCAAAACATCGCCGGTTGCGGCAACTACGAAACCACCGGCAACTACGAATCCACCGGGAACTACGAGACCACCGGAAATTACGAATCTACTGGCAACTACGAGACCACGGGATTCGGGGCGCTGGCCCGGGCCTCGGTGCAGCGAAACTGTCCCCACGGGTCGTGCTACACGCCCGGCCAAACGGCCTACCGAGGCTCGTCGGGGTTGGGCGCCACCTGTCACGGGTCGTGCTATTCGCCCAGAGCTTTTCGTGGGTTTGGGGCTGGCGACCTCTCGACGCCTGCCGTCGTGGATTCGCCGTACCTCTATTATCTGATGGGCGCAGCAGGGGGAGCGGTTGTTGGGTACATGTACAAAAAGGGGCTCGGGGCTGCGGTGGGCGCGGCGATCGGAGCAGGGGCTGTGTTCGGGGCCAAGAAATTGGGCGACGCGAAGGGCGCGGCTGCGGTGGTGAACACTGTCCAGGCTCCGGTGGGAAGGCCTCCCGTACCGCCCGTTGTGGCGCCTCCAAGCGAGCCGGTTGTTGCTCCTCAATCCTCCGCGACGCTCGCAAACTTCGGCGCGCTAGCGTTCGCCGGCAAAGCGACGCCGGCAAGGGTATTTCATGGGATGGGCGCTACTGGCACCACCTCCAAAGGCATCCGGCCAGGCGGCGTATTTCAGGGGTTCGGTATCCCGCCACGTGGCGCCCTTCGAGGCTTGGGCGAGACGGTAGATCTGCGCATCACGATGCTCGAGTACCTGGGAATGGGCCTTCTCGGCGCAATCATCGGCAACATGATGTACGAGAAGAAAGGCGCAATCACCGGCATGATCGTGCTGCCTGCCATATTTTATGTTGAGGAACGTTACCGGACCGGAACCATGGCTGCGCCGGCGCCGACACATACGACAGGCGGGCTACAAGAGCCGGTGTGGCCGCCTGCGCCGGCGCCCGTCCCCAACGCCGCTCCCATGTACTCTGGCAACCCCAACCCC
>Ga0194040_1000717_pt1 | contig 10037 bp, 7 predicted proteins | sample JunL2210m_MetaG_FD_148973 | JGI IMG/M metagenome (GOLD analysis project Ga0194040, IMG submission 148973) | Anoxic zone freshwater microbial communities from boreal shield lake in IISD Experimental Lakes Area, Ontario, Canada - Jun2016-L227-10m | ecosystem: Environmental > Aquatic > Freshwater >... | reverse complement strand
CCCGCTGTATCGAGGATCAGAAAGGCCAATGACAACTAAGACCATACATAAGGCGTATAAGGTACGATTGAAGCTGAGCGAGGAGCAAGCGAAGCAGTTTGCTCGGACAGCGGGCGTATGTCGTTTGGTCTGGAACCTCTGCCTGAAACAACGCACGATGGTCTACTCGTCCAGGAAGAAGTCAATGTCTTCAGCAGTGCAGATGCGCGAGATAACCCAGCTTCGGCAGGCATACGACTGGATCAAGGATGCACCGTCCCAGGTGCTTCAGCAGAAAGTGCTGGATCTGGACAAAGCATACAAGAACTTCTTCGAGGGCCGGGCGGACTTCCCTGAATTCAAGAAGAAAGGCAAGACCGTCGATTCGTTCCGGTTCCCCCAAGGATTTCGGATAGACAACCGGAGGATACTTCTGCCGAAAATCGGATGGGTAGGATTCTTCAAGAGTCAGCCGATTAAGGGAGATCTTCGACACGTAACCGTCTCCCGGACGGGTAAGCACTGGTTTGCGTCCATCACCTGCGAGGTTGTAATTGCTTCAGCCGCACCCCGGGTTAAGGACGTCGGCATCGACATGGGTATAAAGAAACTTTGCGCCATGTCTGACGGCAAGATCGTAGCAAATCCCGCTGTCCTGGACCGGTACGCGAAGAAGTTAGCCAAGCTGCAGCGACACCTGGCCCGTAAGACTAAGTTCTCCAAGAATTTCAATAAGTTAAAAGCGAAGATAACCGCTCTGCACATCAAGATTGCCAATACGCGCAGAGATCATGCACACAAGACAACGACCTCGATTGCCAAAAACCACGGCCTGGTCGTTCTTGAGGATCTGAACGTAAAGGGCATGAGCAAATCAGCGAAGGGGACCATCGAAGATCCCGGGAGGAACGTCCGCCAGAAGGCCGGCCTTAACCGTGGAATAACGGACGCCGGGTGGGGCGAGTTCCGCCGCCAGCTTGAATATAAGGTTGGTTGGGCGAATGGAATTGTGGTGGCTGTGAATTCCCGGAACACGTCGAGGAAGTGCTCATCATGTGGTCATACCGCAAAGGAGAACCGCCTGACTCAGGCGGGCTTCATCTGTGTAGCCTGCAGCCATGCTGACGATGCTGATGTGAATGCGGCAATAAACATACTAAGGGCAGGACATGCCCGGCTCGCCTGCCAAGTGACTGGTGATTCAATGCCAGCAGCAACAGGAACCCCGAGATTGGCGGCGTAGCCGTTGGTCTTGGAATCCCACGATTTTTGGGCGTGGGAGGATGTCAAGTGCACCGATACTTCGCTGGCGAGAAATTCAACCTGTTCAGCAATAAGCCGGGGCGAGATCTTGATCTTTCAGAGCCAGGCGATTTTATGATGAACAGGCAGTTGCAAGACTCCGGGTCGAAGATCATCGACGATACTCCTCAACGATGGGCAGCCTTGCTCGAAATATACAAACAGTACGAGGCCATGCGTATGCGGGTGGAAGAACTGCTGGCCGGCGACAATGTAGAGTCTGTTCTTGAGACGCTTTCTTTAAAGCTGATTGAGGCGCCGCGGGAAGGCGCCCATGACTGAAGAAAAGTCAGGCCAAGAAAGAGTAAAATATAGATACGCTGAGGAGGAGGCTTGAGCATGGGTATGCGCCAAGTATTCGGCCCCCTTCATTGCTTATCTACGAGCTCCTTCATTCCCTTCCCAATCTTGAAGAAGGGCAGTTTTTTCGGCGGCACCTTGACCAGGTTGCCGGTCTTAGGGTTTCTTCCCTGGTATTGTTCGTACTCTCTGACAGAGAAATTCCCGAACCCCCGGATCTCAATTCTACCGTCACCTTTCATGGTATTCTCAAAACCCTTGAAAATAAGATTTATGATGTCGGTTGCCTGCTTCCCTGAAATCTTCTCTTTGATGGCCAGCTTTTCGATAAGATCCGATTTATTCATTTCCCTTCATTTCCTTTCGTTTTTTCTATCCTCTTGCAATTACTTGCATACTACACGACTGGCGCGGTAACCTCAAGAGATATTATCGTTAGGGATTTTGTTGCGCCCCCTGAAAATTCTACCAACCGTTTGTAGGCTTATTAGTTTATTTTTATCCAGTGCTTAAAAAAGGGGCTGATAAATTCATAGGCGCCGCGGTTTTCGTATATGATTCCCTTTTTTAGCAACATTTCCACGGCTCTTTGATTGGTTGCTATCAGATTGCCGGATTCCTTGCTGAAAGCCTGGGAGAAAACGGAAGATCCCCCGATGCGGGCAAGGGCAAAGAGGCACCTTGCTTGAACATCCGTAAGGTTTGCCGTGATATATTCGTATGTGCCGCGTTCTCTTGTAAAAATCAGATTCAAGGCTTCCGCGATCGTTTTTTCGGAAATAATGCCTTTCCCCGCCGAGACCGACCAAACGGCCTCGCAAAATTGCTGCACATCCCCCGGGACGTCCCTGCAGGTGTCAAATATTGCGGTTAAAGAAGCCTTATTGATGACTCTTTGCCCCAGCTTGAATTTTTTAATGATGAAGCTCATAAATTCTTCGCGAGGGAACGGGCCGACGGATAGGGGAATCGCCGATTTGAAAAAAGGCGAATCTGGACTGGTAAAAACCATGTCTAGCTTGTGCTGGTTACTGCCGGCGAATATATAAGGGATCATCTCGTGGAATTGAATTTTGGAGCGCATCAGGGCGTAAATTTCGCTGGCGGCCGGAAGTCTTCCTATGTCTTGGAACTCATCAAATGCAACGGCCAGTTTGGGCTTTTCCCCATGCAGGGATGCGATTAACGCTATAGTCTCGGAAATGGAAGACGAGCCGAGGCGAAGGGACGCATCGAGCTTGATCTCCGGGGCCATCGTGATGGGATCAACGCTCAGCACGGGCCGGAGATGTGCCAGGGTGGCCATGATTTTCTTGAGAAATCCGGAAGCGTTCTCCAGTGCGATAACCTCCCTCAGAATGCGCCGGCACATGTCGTCTTCCGACCGAACGCTCATAAAGTCCACATATAAGAGCGTCAGCTTCTTCCGGCGAACCATTTCGTGTATCAGCGAAGTCTTTCCCACCCGCCGGTCTCCATGCAAGACGACATTTTGCGAAGATTCCATGTGCTCGGCAAGTTGAGCGATCAAATCTTCCCTGCCGAAAAAATCTCGGCCTGATACGACTCTGCCGTACTTAAAGGGATTGATGGGCGACACAGGTTGACCTCCTCGTAATTATGCTGATCCGCATTATACAGAACAGTATAATTATGTCAAGAGAAAAGGCAAGAAAAGCAGGGAGAGCTTACCGAAAGATAGATGCGGAGATAGGTTCCAGTCCTGGCGACACAACCCGCACCAACGAGATCAAACGGTTTTATGCGAGTGCCATAAGGAGAAGTTCCGCAGACTTAGGCCTCGGGACACTATCAAGCAGTGGTTGCCCTCTGGACTACAAACAGGTGATTTGCCAATCCAACCGCACGGAACTGGTCGGCTATGATCGTAGCAATGTGCGTATTCATGTCATCATCTGGTTTTGGGGTGTCGCAGGAGAAGGCAAGGCGATTTTGGTGTTGATGAAAACTTGCTGCAACGGCATTATGTGCGAGCCGCGCTACACCAATCAACATAAGGTATTTCCCGTTAAGGTGCAGCGCGGTTGAGAGAATCATTGCGCTCACATAAGCAGGCATGTGGTAGTGGCGAGCGATTTTGTCTCCCATCAGGGGGTGCCATTGCATCTCAAAAGCGTTGTCTATCAGGGGTCCTTTGCCTTGGCACTGTTTCTGGTATAGCATCAGCCAAACCCGCCCTACATCTAAAAGCAAGCCGCCTATTTCCACTTTGCGTGCCGACTCCTGGCGGTATTCCATTTGCTGAGCAAGAAATCCGGCAAGAACCGAGGTTGCGTAGGCTTGGGCAAAGAGCAGCTTCATCTGCGGATCGGTGCCGGAAAAAAACGCGAGAGCGAGAACCAGTGCCTTTACTTTTTGAAAACCAAGCAGCTCCACTGCTTGGTATAGCGTGTTTACCGGGCTTTTACGCTTGAGATTGCCGGACGTGTAGGCGGCGCCGGCTATGCAAAACAGGCGGAGCAATATTTCCTCGTTGATTTTCCCGTGAAGCGTGTTAACTTCGCTCCGGGGTGCTTCAGGATTATCGAGCGTTTCAAATACTTCCGGCGGTGGGATGCGGCCACGCATTACTTCGCCCATGATTTCCATTATTTGATCGACAACGGCAGATGCTTCATCGACAGTGGTTGCGGTGATTACTGTTTGATAGGGAAAGATTTGCCCGCCCGGCGGAAGGGTTGGCTCATCCAAGAGATTAACGCAGGCCGCCGTCTTTATTCCAGTGTTCTTATCCATTACAGCTAACATGATTTTGTTCCTCATTAATGATTTTGTTTTGGCGTTCCCATCCTTCGGCCCGTGCCCGGTGGAATGCCCGCGCAAAGGCGACCCTTCCGTTACTATGCCGCTTGTTCGGGTAGGGGTTTGCCTCCTTGGGTGTGCCTACCAGGCGTGCCTCAAAGCCGCGATTGAAGGCGGCGCCCACGGCGGTTCTTTCGAAAACGCTGAGAGGCAAAAGGCCCGCCATGCCGTAAAGAGCCGGGCCCGCGGTTCCCTCGAAGTACAGGGCAAAGATTATTGCTCCGACCAGGAAAAAGGCAAGAGATAGCCGTCTGTGCATGGGGTCGCGCCGTAAAGCATCGACATTTATGAAATAAAGGACGATCAGGCAGGCCGCGAAAGCCAGGCAGTAAGGGCAATACGTGTTGTTGATGATTTGAAACCTCAAAAGAAGCAGCTCTCCGCCAAGCGCCGCGGACAACATCATTGTTCGCAGCATGCTCACGCGCTTGTTGTACGCCTGTGTGAATAGGGGGTACTGGTATTGGGTCGGGTTTTTGAAAAGGGTGTTTTGTCGTAAGGGATCGCAAGACAGAGCATGGCGACCATGAACGCGACCCCGGCATACTTGAGGTCCACGTAGAAAATGGACCCGGCCAGGTTGGAGCAGGATGTGTCGCAAACACTGTAATAAAGCATGAGGGCGATGCCAATAACCGGGGACAAAACATTCAATGCCTTCTTCACGCGACGGACGGCCTCCCTTCTTTTCCAGCCTTCTTTCCCTTCAATTCTTGCCGTTTCATTTCCTGCTGTCGATTGGAGGCAGCCGATTCGCCATGGCCTCGGGGTCCAGGCGGACCAAAGGAAGTTCACTGTGTCGCGCTGGGACGGAGGGCGTAGCACCGGCTGCTGCAAACCGAGACACGCTTTTCGGTGGAATCCTCGAACGCATGCCAAGATAGAGACAACCATCAATCCTACGCCGATAATAGTAGGTAGACCCATGCTTTAATTGCTCCTTCTGCTTGTTCGGGTCGTGTTGTTATCCGGGACGCCCCGTTGGGCCTCTTCCTCATTTGTTAATGTGTTGCCGCTTGTAGGGATGTTTGTTTTCAGAAAACAATTCCTCCTGTTTTCTGCTGGAGGGTTATGTTGCCGCCTGCAATTGTTGTGATGTTTTTTAGTAGTTCCATTCGGAGCCTCCTTTACTTGATATTACTTTCCCTGAGCAACAAAAAGACCGGATGATGAAATTAATTCATCATCCGGTCTGAAAGAGGTTATTTAATTATGATTACCTTGTTACTTCGATGTCCCTGGTCACGATTGCCTGGCCACCGGAGTTGTCGGTAGCGACTAGGGTTACCGTATAGGTTCCGCTTTCCGTGTACCTCGCGGTAACATTTTTCGCATTTATTGCCTGCCCATTTCCCAGATTCCAGAAAAAGGACCTTATCTTTCCGTCCGCGTCGGTGCAGATCGGGATAAGCCGTGTATGCTTCATCAAGGGAACGTCTTTGTAATCGATCTCGCATTCCGGGGCCTGATTGGGATTGATCACAACGGTAACCAATCCGCTGCCTGTAAGTCCGTTTTTGGATTTAACTGTCAATCCAATCTCGTAACTGCCTGCGGCGGTGAACAGATGAGCCATCCTGTTTGAGTTGAACCCGACTGGCTGCCCATCAACCGTCCAGGCGTAAGTAACAAACCTGTCCGCCTTGGGATTGCCTCCAGTAACAGTCGGCTTGAATATACCGACCACCGGTGGCTTCATGTACGCGTTCGTTCCCCTCACCGAGATGGCGCTGATGGTGATTGGGGCCGAACCGGTTACAGTTACTGTATCGGTGAGCACTTGGGTATTGCCTTTGCTATCGCTCACGGTTACGGACACAGGAAAAGTACCCGGCTGAATGTAAGTGTAGTACACCTTGTTTTTGTTAGGAACCGTGGCGCCGTTTCCCATATCCCATGTATAGGTCAGTGTATCGGAATACCCCAGGAGCTTCGCGTTAACCGTGAACGTGACAGGGGAAGGCGCGATGCCTGTAGGCTGGTGATACTTTTTAAGCGTGAAGACCGGGAATTCGTAGCTCGTTATCGGAACTTTGGCCTCCAGAACCACTTCCTTGGTCGGGTATCCTTCGGGGTAAGCGTGGAACTTAAAAACGAGCGTGCCTATGTCCCCTGTGACGGGGGTGTAGGTGGCGGTAAGTCCGTCTACCATGATCCCGCCTGGTAATTCCCATTTGGACACCACAGCCACGCCGTCCTGTTGACTCTTTGCTGTGGCGTTAAGGTTGATTGGAACGCTAACCTGTCCCGATCGGACCGGGGTAATCGAAGCCAGCGGTGGCTTGACGGAGATGGCCACTACGGTAATCGTGCCTGCCCTCGCAGATGTGGGGTAAGCCGTGGGGAAGACCGAAACTGCAATAGCGTATGTTCCCTCAGTCGGGAAAAGGACGTTTACCGAGTTGCCCTGGCTTGTTTCGCCGTTGATTGTCCATTCTACGGTCATGGCGTCAAGCGTATTGTTGTGAGTTACTGAGAACGTCTCCGTCTTACCTTCTACTGTTGTCCGGGGACCGGACATCGTTATTGTGGGGGCAGGAGGCGCCGTAACTATTACTGTAATCGTCCCCTTCTTTAAAGAGGCCGGGTATGCAGTCGGAGCCACCGTAACTACGACATCGTGGGTACCGATGACGGGGAAGGGAATATCTACTGCTGTGCCCGTGTAAGCCTGGCCATTGGCGGCCCAGGTGACGGTCATGGGGTCGATTGTGTTATCGTGGGTTACCGTGAAACGCTCCGTTCTACCCACTACGGTTGAACGGGTTCCGTCCATCGTGATTGATGGTGCCGAATAACTTGCAACTGTTACAACCCTGGTTTTCGTTGTGACTCTATCAGGCTTGTCGGTCGGATAGACCGTCACTGCCACGGTGTAGCTACCTGCTGTTGCGAAGGGAACGTCGATCTCTGTGCCCGAGAAAGCAGCTCCGTTGACGTCCCAGGTAATCGTTACAGGATCGATCGCGTCATGCGTGATGCTGTACCTTTCCGTCCGCCCTTCTATCGAAGAAGCAGGTCCGGTCAGGGTAACCCCAGGCTTCGGGACAACCGAAACCACTACATTCATGGAGGCGGTCCTGGAAGATCCGGGGTATGCGGTCGGGAACACCGTTGCGACTACGTTTATACTGCCTGCGGTGGCAAAGGGAACGTCAATTTCCGCACCTGAATAAGCCGTTCCGCCCACGTCCCAGGTAATCGTCATCGGGTCCAGTTCATTATTGTGGGTTACCGAATAATGCTTTGTTTCGCCTTCGAATGCCATTGCTGCCCCAGTAATTGACGCTGTGGGAACAGGCGGCGAAACGGAAACGAGTTTGGTGGCGGCCCTGGAAACAGTGGGGTAGCCGGTCAGGGTTACTGTGGCTGTTACGTTATAACTGCCAGCCGTCGCGAAGGGGACGTCGATTTCTGCACCCGAGAAGGTAGTTCCATTTACGTCCCATACGATCGAAGCGGGCAGGGTTGCGTCGTGGGTTGTGGAGTAATGTTTTGACTCTCCAGTGATCGCCGTTGCCGAGCCGTCTATCGAGACAATCGGGGTCGGGGGAAGCGAAACAGTCACCACCTTGGTAGCCGTCTTGGTTTTAGTGGGATAAGCAGTCGGATAGACTGTTACGGCCACGTTGTAACTGCCTGTTGTTGCGAAGGGAATGTCCACTTCTGCGCCCGAAAAGGCGGTTCCGTCTACATCCCAGTTAATGGTGACCGCTTCCGCTGAGTCGTGGGTTACCGAATAATGTTTCGTTTCACCCTCGAGAGCCGTTGCCGGACCGGTCATCGTGATAGTGGGCGAAGGATACTGGGTAACCGTAATTGCCTTGGTGGCTGTTTTGGTTTTGGTCGGATACCCGGTCGGGACGACCGTTACCGCCATGTTATGATTACCGATTACCGTGAAAGGGACGTCTATTTCGGCTCCTGAAAAGGCCGTTCCGTCTACGTCCCAGGTGATCGTAGTGGGCAGGGTTGCGTCGTGGCTGACCGTGTAATGCTTCGTTTCGCCCTCTACGACAGATCCGGGGCCATCCAGGGTGAGGACAGGCACGGGGACTCCCGCAACAGCTACATTTAAGGAACTGGTTCTGCTCGAATCCGGATAGGCCGTGGGATATACCTTTACGGACACGCTCTGGTTGCCCGGGGTTGCGAAAGAAATATCCGTCGCCAGGCCGGTAGCTCCGTCGATGAGGCTGCCGTTAAGCATCCATTCGATTGTTACCGGGACAGTTGCGTCGTGACTTACCGAATAAGGCTTGGTGTCGCTTTCGTTGGCCGTCACTGATCCCGACAGGGCGATCGTGGGGGCGGGGGTGGAAACAGCAACCGACTTGGTGCTGGTCCTGGAGATAGTGGGGTAACCGGTCAGGGTTACCGTGGCAGTTACGGTATAACTTCCGGCTGTGGCAAAGGGCACGTCAATGGGGCTGCCTGCGAAGGTTGTTCCGTTGACATCCCAGGAAATCGTAGCCGGGAGGGTGGCGTCATGAGTTGCTGAATACTGTTTCGTATCGCCCGTAAAGGCTGTCGCTGGTCCGTCCAGGGAAACCACGGGGGTTGCGGGAACGGTTACCGCTACGGCGATGCTGCCGGTCCCGATGGAGGTGGGGTATGCGTTCGGGGCCACTGACACTGCCACGGTCTGATTACCTGCGGTGGGGAAGGGGATATCCACTTCGGCGCCAGTGTAAGTCGTGCCGTTGGCGCTCCAGGTGATTGTCACAGGGACACCTGCGTCATGCGTTACCGCGTAATGCTTCGTATCCCCAACGTATGCCGTCGTTGGCCCTGTTGCTGTGGCTGTCGGCCCGGGAGGGGGGGTCACTGTGACTCCGGCGGTCCTGGTAAACACGGAGGGCGGTACGTCCAGCGCCGTTATGGTTGCGGCAGCCATGGAGGGCGTCCAACTGTTGACTCCGTAAACAGCGGTCGAGCCTATGGTCATAGATGCAGGGTCTTTTACCCTGGAGCCGTTCGCCAACGACCTGTAAGCGATAGTTGGCGCAGCCCCTGCCCCAGGATGAAAAAATCCGAGATACATTGTAGTCAGATTTTCGATTTGCACAGGCGATGAGGGGGTCCATGTGTTTTCGCCTACTACTCCGGGTGTTATTGAAGGACTTAGCCACCTTAACTCTACATTATTAATGTCCGAAGAGCTTCCCATGGCAAACTGGAACGGATTGCGGTTTGCGGCAGTATACCTGATGGACTTTATCCACGTCCCGCCCGGCAACTTGTTGAGATTTTTTGTAAAAAAAATGAGCGAAGGATTTCCCCACCCGCCATGGGCCGATGTCCCGGAACCATACACAAAACCGTAGTCGACTGGAGTTACGGGTGTTATTGTTCCCGTCACCTGCACGCTTACCGATGCGTTTCCAACTGTCGGAGAAGAAACTGTTGCTTGGGCAGTGCCCTGGCCTGCGGTAATTGCTCCCTTGTCAGTGCTCCACAGGTAGGCCAGTGTTTCGCTGGCGTCAGGTGTGGCCGTAGCCGCACAAGAGATTGGTTGACCAGTTGTAACGCTCTCTGTACAGGACAGAGTTACAACTGCCGCCCAAGCACTGACCGTCGCCATTAGTACCATCAGGCCCGATAGTACCAAAACCAGCAAGTTTTTCCATTCG
>Ga0194040_1000714_pt1 | contig 10040 bp, 8 predicted proteins | sample JunL2210m_MetaG_FD_148973 | JGI IMG/M metagenome (GOLD analysis project Ga0194040, IMG submission 148973) | Anoxic zone freshwater microbial communities from boreal shield lake in IISD Experimental Lakes Area, Ontario, Canada - Jun2016-L227-10m | ecosystem: Environmental > Aquatic > Freshwater >... | reverse complement strand
GAACGCCCCTATCTTATTGGAACAAACTACAAGCACGACCCCTATAAAAGCCCTGATAGCAAAAGACAAACCTAATCTAGTGTTGGTAGTAATGGGGGATACGATGGCTAATTACAAGAAAAGTTTTGCTAAGGCATGGGCTTGGCAGGAGGTAACAGGCCTCACAAATGAAATTTCTAAATCTGGGACTGCATGCGCATGGGTTGGTCCTGCTTGGGGCACTGAAGGCGGTAAGTATGGAAAAACCTACGCAAGAGCACAGCAGATGTCTACTTTTCTTGCTACAAATGTAGCTCCCTGCACTTATATAGACTCCCTAGCTATGTCAAAACCTGGTGCATGGGCAACAGTAGATGGACAACATTTCACTGTCACGGGGTATCAAGCATGGGGCAATGCAATTACCCAATCCATTGTTAACTTACCCAACATTAAACAGGCTAAAAAATAATGAAATCGCCTAATATTTGTAGCTTGATCATTGCAATCTCCGCCTTGAGCTTTAGTTTCCCAACTTATGCAGCTGATATTGCCCTCTATCCAACTGGTCCAAGCCAAGATTCTGCTTTTGTCCGATTTATTAATGGCACGGATACAAATCTTAGTGTTGCGGCAGGAGAAACTAAAGCAAAGATTGCACTGAACGTAAATGAACCAGCTAGCAAATACTATCCCGTAGGCTCTAAAGCAAAAATTACGGGTGAATTTAGCAGCGGAAAAGTATCTAGCCCCATCTCTTTAAATGTTAAGCCAAGTGAGTTTGCCACTGTAGTTGCCTTGGCGAACGGAAGCAATCTAAAGCAAGTAATCGTCAAGGAGCAGCCCGATGATTTTAATGCCCTTAAATCCTCTTTGGCGCTATATAACTTAAGTTCGGCAGGCTGCACATCAGCAGGTTTATTAGTAGTTGATCGGTCCGTCTCCTTATTTGAGAAAGTTCAAAGTGGGACTCTACAGCGTCGACTGATTAATCCCGTAAGCCTTTCAGTGCAACTCACCTGCAATACTAAGCCAACTGGGAAAGTACTTGACCTTGGCCTCCTGCAAGCAGGACAACGCTATAGTATTTTTGCTGTCCCTACTACTGATAGCCCCCGAATTTTCTTTGCCACTGACACTATTGCTCGTTAATTTATTCGCTGAAAGTTAATTCAATTGGTCTTCGCTTCTCTAGAGTTTCTAACGCTCTTCCTGCCCCTCTTCTTTATGCTCTATGGGTTAGGTGGATCAACACGTCGCAATGGTATTTTGCTGGTCTGTAGCTGGGTCTTTTATGGCTGGTGGAGTCCAATTTATCTATTGTTGTTTATGTTTCTGGCAGTAATGGGTTGGGTTGGCGGTTTATGCATCGGGCGTACGTCTACAGAAAAAGAGCGCGGATGGGCGTTGGCCTTGTTTATCGTCATTAACTTAGGTATTTTGTGCTGGTTTAAATACTCTAATATTGCTGTCGAGACTGTTAACTCTGGTTTAGGGGGCATTAGTACTTTAAGCATTGCCTGGGAGAAAATTATTCTTCCGATTGGCCTCTCCTTTATTGCCCTTCAGTCGATTTCGTATTTAATTGATGTATACAGACGAACAGTTCCAGTAGATCGCAGTTTTGTTAGTTTTGCTGCCTACCAATCCATGTTTGTTCACCTTATTGCTGGACCAATTATTCGTTATGACTGGGTTAAAAAGGAGCTCATATCTCGCCCCTTTGATTGGCCTCATTTTTGCCTTGGCTCTCGCCGCTTCATGATCGGCATGAGTATGAAGGTGCTGATTGCCGATACCTTAGCGCCGATAGTGGATCTGGCTTTTTCATTACAACATCCTAATTTCTCAGACGCTTGGATTGGTTGTCTTACCTATAGTTTGCAGTTATTTTTTGATTTCGCAGGCTACAGCGTAATGGCAATAGGTCTTGGGATGATGCTCGGTTTTCGCTTTCCGGAAAACTTTAACCACCCTTACCTAGCAAATAGTATTCAAGATTTTTGGCGCCGCTGGCATATTTCCTTATCAACTTGGTTGCGGGATTACCTATACATTCCATTGGGTGGCAACCGAGATGGTGAAGTCCGAACCTATATCAATCTGCTCTTAACAATGTCCATTGCGGGACTTTGGCATGGTGGCGATAGTTGGAATTTTCTGATTTGGGGAGTGGCGCATGGTGTCGCTCTTTGTATTGCGCGTATTTGGGCTCAAACTGGACTGCCGCAGCCCCCCATTATCGTTTCAAGAGTATTAACACTGCTCTTCGTCTTTTTAGCATGGACTATATTTAGAGCGCATACATTTGATGATGCCTTGCGCATGTATGCCAGCCAATTGGGAATGCATGGATTTGATCACTTTAACCTTAGCGATGCGATGCTTAGTTTAATCAGGCCCGTCCATTGGTTGGCTGCATTTTTGGGAGTTGCCTGTATCCTTGCACCACTACTGATCCCCTATGTAAATCGTCACATCAACCCACTGGTGGTTATTTCTGGGGCTAGTTGGCCAGTTATGGGATTCCTACTCTCTTTTGCTCTCATTGCAAGTCGTGGAGCCGTTCCCTTTCTCTATTTTCAATTCTAATGAAAAATATCTCCCACCATCCCGAATCAGAGCCTAGGCCAATTACGCAGCTTGATAGAAGCACCAGTCCATTTGCTGGAATTTGCTTTTCTCTCTTTCTGATTGGAGGTATCGTCACCACTGGCTATGCACTGGTTAGTCAAAACCTCAATTTAATTCCTAAAGAGATATCCTGGTCTACATTTTTCAATGGAGATGTGTCTTCTGGGATTGCTAAGTCCCTAGCAAATGCCCCTTTTCCAGACAATGCAGCGAAGTTTGAGCGTGGCTTAAGTTGGCTTGTTACACGTGATTTAGGGCCACGAGTTCGAGAAGGGAAAAACGACTGGCTATTTTTAAATGATGAACTAGTAGTACACCAGGGCCGAGTACTAAATACAGAATCGAGGGTTAAAGAGATAATTGAAGTTGGGCATCAACTAGCCAATCAGGGAATTGAACTGCTGATTGTTCTGGTACCTGACAAGTCACGCATTGAATCAGAGTATTTAGGCTCGCAACATCGCGCCACAGTATTTTCAACTAGAGTAAATGATTTTGAAAAACAACTTACTCACAATGAAATTCATGTCATTAATTTAACGAGTGCCCTCAATAGCGCCAAACAGGGTGGCATCATACCCTTTTTGCGCACAGACACACATTGGTCCGAACCAGGCGCAGAAATTGCCGCAAAGGCTGTCGCTAAAAGTATTCAAGCCCTCAAAATTACACCCACCCCAGCGCAATCCACCCAGATTGTTACTCAAGTCGACAAAATACGCCCGGGTGACTTGGTGAAATTAGCGGGAATTGATTGGTTACCAATGCGTCTGCAGCCAGCGCCAGAGTCGGCTAGATATAGCAGCTTTAAATCTGTACCCATACCCTCTAATGAAAAGTCAAAAAGTATGGATGACTTATTTGGGGATGCTAACTTGCCTAACATTGCCTTAATTGGAACATCCTTCTCCAGAACTTCGGAATTTATTCCGTATTTAGAGATGCAATTAGATGCCAAAATAGGAAATTTTGCTCTTGATGGAGGAGACTTCTCGGGGTCTGCAAAAGCCTACTTCACTAGTCCAGCCTTTAAAGATACCCCGCCCAAACTCATCATCTGGGAAATACCTGAACGAGTACTCGAAATGGACCGAAATCATGATGAAAAAATATTAAAGGGGTCTTTTTGAATTTGAATGTCCGCTACCACCCAGCAATATTTAAGAGGAGTTTACTCTTCATTTTTATTGTTACATCCTTATATAGTCTATGTGCCATTTCTGCAGAATTTGATTCTCTGGGTAGACTTACCTATATTGAAGGGAAGCAAGAGGTCTCATGCCCCATTCAAAATAAGTCAACAGCAGTAATCTTAGTGATAGGTCAATCACTTTCTGCAAATCACGCTTCACAAAAATTTACCACTAAATATCCTGAGTCGGTAATTAACTATTTCGATGGTAAATGCTATATAGCAGCTTCACCCCTGCTTGGGGCAACTAGCCAGTATGGAGAATTTGCAACTCCATTAGCAGATCAGCTAATTAAATCAAAAAAGTATAAAACCATAATCATTGTTGCTTCAGGTATAGGTGGAACAGCAATTATTCGCTGGCAGTATGGCGGGGATCTCAATGCGATGGTTTCCAAAACAATTGATGGGCTAAGCAAATCATACAAAATTACTGATGTGATCTGGCAACAAGGAGAAAGTGACTATGAAGAACATACCACTACATCGGAGTATATAAACTCTTTTAATTCACTTGCCAATACACTACAATCCAAAAATGTTCATGCTCCAATTTTTATATCAATCTCTTCAAAATGTGGGCCCAACTGGATTGAAAATAATCCCGTCTCAATAGCGCAAAACATATTGATTGATAACAAGAATGTTTTTCTTGGGGTTAACTCTGACAAACTGCTTGATTTAGAAGATAGAGTGACAGATGAGTGCCATTTAATGGGGTCTGGGCAAGTTAAAATTGCTGATTCATATGCCAATGCTATTTTGAACTACTCAACTAAGGTTAAGAGGCAGCAATGAGTGCCACATAAAAATCGTAAGCGTTTAGTGCGCGATAAGCCAGATGCTTTGGTAATCGCCCCCTAGAACTGTAATACCCCCATTTAATTAGACATTCTTAAAGAGAAAAATTCTGCTTATTGCCCACCACTAGCCTCAACGAATATTAAAACTGAAAATATAAAAATGGGCTTTCTTGATATTTGGTTACCGTATACAGTAGGTACACAATTCCAATCAAAGCGAAAATGATAGGATAAATCCATTTTTCATATTTATTGATACATACATGGGAGGACTCGACTATCTCTATGCTATTAGGAGCGAAGATAACGATGACAAAGGAAAAGGCTATAACAGCAATTTCTAGCCTCAATACTGGAAACCATTCGCTGAATACTCCTAAATAAAATCCATTCAACCCCAACATCCCCCTATAAATCTCAAATGCTGTTGTCACACTATCAGATCTAAACATAACCATTGCAGCATTGATGCAAAAAAAAGTTAACATCCAACCTAACAACAAGGAAAGTGGTGATGCTTTTACGTTCTTTTGTCTAACAAAGAATCTCCGCTTGCGCCAAAGATGATTTGTCACTAAAAAAATTCCATGCATACCACCAAAGACTACAAAGGTCCAATTTGCACCATGCCAAAAGCCCACAATCAACATCACTAAAATAGTGGGAACAACAAGGCTATAGATTATTTCAATGGCTAAAGATTTGCCTATGCCAGCTCGCATTAGTTTTAATGTTATCGGCGTATATAAATACTCATAGATGTATTTTGTCAAAGACATATGCCAGCGTTGCCAAAAATCAATAATACTAGTAGCTTTAAATGGGGAGTTGAAGTTATAAGGCAACCAAATTCCAAATAATAGTCCTAAGCCAACAGCCATATCTGAGTAACCTGAAAAATCAAAATAGATTTGAAAGGCATACCCTATCGACCCGATCCAAGACGCCCAAAAATTTGGTAGAAGACCTTGTAATATAGAATTATAAAAAGTTGTGGTGTACCCGCCTAATGTATCGGCCAATAAAACTTTTTTGGCCAATCCAACTGCAAAGATGGCGACTCCTATTGCAATTTTATCCTTTTGCAGAATGAAATTAGCTTGGTCAGAAAATTGGGGCATCATCTGCTTATGATGAAGTACTGGACCCGCAAGCAAGTGTGGAAAAAAAGTTACGAACAAAATATATTGTATAAAGCTTCGCTCCTTTACTTTATTTTGATAACCATCGATTAAAAATGCAATTTGAGTAAAAGTAAAAAATGATATGCCTATGGGCAAAGCTATGTTTTGACTATCCAATGGATCCATATCTATCAAGTTACGGACTATATTTGTATTGGCAATAAAAAAATTGGTGTATTTGAAATATCCCAGCACAAGTAAATTTGCAAGAATAGCTAAAATTAGCAACTCACGGCGATAACTTGCGCCTGACTTTGATATTTGTAAGCTAAGCCAATAGTTAATACAAATTGAAGCAGCCATGATCGGCAACGCTGCAATACTCCAATAGGAGTAGAAAAAAATTGAGGCTAACCCCAACCAGGCTATTGCCCCTTGATGACTTTTTTGGGCAATGAGAAAAAAACCTACGAACACCACCGGCATAAACAGAAATATAAATTCAAATGAATTAAAGAGCATATTTAAACCTCATGGGTATTTTCGGAGCCTGATATTGAGCCAGCTCGAGATCCCAGGTTTCAATATGGCTATCACCTGAGGTTTTAGTAAACCCCAACTTACGGAAGTGATCTTTTACGATGATATTTCTATCAGTAGGGCTATAAATGCCAACGAGTTTTACTGCCCCCGCTTCTTTGGCGTGATTGACAATATCAAGAAGTGCCGCCTCTTCTACACGCCGTCCTAAGACCCGACAACTCATCAGCCAAGTATCAATTTTCCAAATTTCGGGACCCTTTTTGCAGATGATCACGCTGATCATGCCGTTATCACCTAAGGTATCTTTAAGTCGAATTTGACTCGTGTAATAGGTTAAATCTTCTTCTAGTCCTTTGACATCTAATTCACTGTAGCGTTTAGTGGTGAGATTAAATTGATTGGATTTACTAATAAGCTGTGTAATCCGAGCTCTACCCGTCGCATCAAAGGGCGCAAAAGTGATCTCCATCTCCAAAGAGATTAAGTAGGAATCCATATCAGATGACGAATTAAGGATCTGAGCTCGCTTGGCATTATCCTGATAAAAGGAAGCTCGTTTGCGGTCTTCATCGGAAAAAATAATAGCCTCAAAGTATCCAGCTGCAATGAGTGTTCTGGTGTAGAGTGCTGGATCCTCGGGTAACTCGGGTACGGCAATTTCAGGCAACTCTTTTCTCACCTGCATGCGCTCGGCCGGGTTATCGTCTAAAAACACCATGCTCTCCAATCCTAAGGAGAGTGTTTCTGCGATTGCCTTAATATTAGATGCCTTATCCGACCAATTCGCCTGAAAGACGGCAATGTGATTTTCTCTGAGAAGCATGTCAGGGTGCTCTTGAAACGGTTTGCGAGCTGTGGCATCTTCATTTTTAGAGGAAACAGCTAAAACCACACCTCGATCACGCAACTCCAAAACAGTTCGCTGAACCTGTAAATGCGCCTCAGCCGTAGGGTCGCCATTACCAATCAAAATGCCTTCAAGACCATCATCTCCAATCACCCCGCCCCACAAGGTATTATCCAGATCCAAAATGAGACAGCGGCGACTCTTGCCTAAGCGCGCGGCCAAAATGCGACATACATAGTCAGCATAAATCGGGGTGTATTGCTGAGCAAATGGCAATTTAGCCATATTCCATAAGGTAGGATCATGCCAATTGGCTAATCCAACATTAGCCGCTAAACCAGCAATATCAACAATAAAGGTGTCATCCGCTACAAGACCATCAAGTTCAAAATTAAGCCGCGAGCATAGCCAAGAAAGTGTGCCCGGTAAACGTCCTTCATAACTACCGGATAAAGCTTCTACAGGAGTGGCAATATTTTGCAGAATGATTTGCGCCCCGGTTTTAATACGAAGTGATTCAATCACAGATTTAATATAGCCAAGACAATCTCTGACATTCTTGTCGGCAGAAACGAGATCGCCCGGAGTCGGCAAGAGCGGCAAACCTCGGTAATCCATAGCAACGAGGATGGCGCTTAGTTGATGTCCGCTAAAAGAAGAATCCTCAGAAAAGGCCTCTTGGGCAATTTGGTTATATTCAGCCTCAACCACCTTAAGTGCAATTCCAAATCGCAGTGCAGTACCTACCAGCATAGGTGTCACTAATTTCGTAGTGGCATTACAAATAACACCAATTGAGACAGGTATTAGTGGCGCAAGATCGGCATGTTGATCTTGCATGCCTTGCAGTTTTTTGGAGAGTCTTCGAAGTTGATTTTCATCTACGCCATATTTAGCCAACTCTCGAAGTTCAGATCCAGAGTTGACAACCGCTAACCTTTGCGCAAAATCGGGCGGAGGATTTGGTAACCACGATAGATTTTCATAGGGATTGGTCATGACTTGGATTAAATATTAGCTTGTTTTTTTAGAATCAACTGCGCCATTTCGCCTACATTTTTTAGGTCGGCAATTTCGCCAGCAGAAAACCGGAGGCCTAACGCCTTCTCAATAGAAATAATGAGGCGAATATGGGATAAACTATCCCAAGCATCAACATCCTGAGCGGAAGTATGAATGTCAATCTTAAGTGCTTCGTCATCAAATACATTGCAAAATATTGGTTTGAGCTGATTGATAACTTTTTCTACAATAATTGGCTGCATTTTAACTTTCTATTAATCAATTTATTTCCGTCCAATCTGTGTATGGCATTTTTAAAACAATGTGTCAGACTAATCACTAATTAGCCAAGATCATTGGCTTGGTAGATCTACTAGCATCAGCGCTCTCTAAATAAATATTTCCACTACTATGGCTAGCAATGCCATCGGCGTAAAGGGTGGTTTGCATGCGCTACTTATCCAATGGTCAAAAAGAATTACATTCTCTTATTTAAGAAGATCCTCGGGTTGCCTACATACTTGTAGACCTTGAAATGAAAACCCGCTAGTCTTACCTGGAAAAATGCGAACCTTTGTATATCCCTTGCTATTGATGGGCAGCGGTAACCTGAATGTATGCTCAACTCTATCGCCTGCAACATCTATTTTAAACTGGCGCATTTTCGCATCTGAGTCTATAGCTTCAAGAGTAATGTATGTTACATCTGGAGTGGAGATACGCGCCGTTATGTAATCCAACGTTCCAATAGCCTTATTAAATTGTATTTCAATAAAATCTGTATTTAAAGTTGATGTAGCCACAATACCGCCGGTCTTTTGATTTGAAGAATTTGCGGCAAGCCCTAACGATTCTATTTTTCCGTTAACAGATGATGGTTTACAAGTGGCCTGTATCAAAGCTGAGGCTTGTAGCAACCACTCGGTATTATTTTGACGATAACGTTCTTGGCCATCGAAAGGGGATTGAAGCGTTCTTTCTGGCATTTCCCAGATCAGGAGCTTGGGCCGTTGTGCCTGGAAAGCATCGCCACTCAAAAAAGTCTTCATAGCAACAAAAGAGCCGCCATGGGGTGCATCGTGGGCAAAGTTTTCTATGTCCCGTTGAAGCGCATAACTTAAAGCATCCGGGAACCCACCCCAGTGCTTTGAATAACTAGATCCAACCAGTGGGATGCCAGTATTAAGTTCACTAGCTCCCCTAGAATGCACCCGCATTACCTTGAAAAGTAACGACTCTTCAGGAGAAGCAAAATCTTTTTGTATATTTGTGGGTATCTGCATAACGAGGTCACGGGAATTATTCGTTTTCTTTAGTTTGCTTACTTCTAATTTGTAGGCGGCAGTCGACGTAGAATCAAGAGCTTTTTTTAGGGCTGGAGTTGATTCAATGTAGGATTTTATTATTTCAGATGACAAAAGTACCCCACTAGGAGACCAATGGGTATCTAATTTTAAAAATAGCGGCAACGCTCCATTTCGATTGACGTTATTAGAGAATGGCGTATTTAGATCAACTACATTAACTTGATTTGCACGCAGTTTTTTAAGCGCGTGATCAGCCTGATCCATCATTGTCTGATTTATCTTTACCGTAGCAGGCAGGAATTCGGAATAAATACGCATTTTTAACGGGGGGAGTACCAATAACATCGTTATCCCATTTGCCAAAGCAACTTTATTAAAACGTGCAATTAGGTCCAATGTAGCGTCTGTAACTTGAATATTTGATGTATCTGAATATTCAGTCCGATAAAAAAGCCAACCATTCTTCCCCGCAATTCCAGAATATAAGCCAACTTCAGCACGCACGGAAGTTAAGGTTATTACCAAACCTAGAAGCGTTAAAGCAGCTGATTTTTTCCATACCTTCATTGCAAATACCCAACAAGAATTATTGACACTCGAAGAATGAAC
>Ga0194040_1000711_pt1 | contig 10058 bp, 10 predicted proteins | sample JunL2210m_MetaG_FD_148973 | JGI IMG/M metagenome (GOLD analysis project Ga0194040, IMG submission 148973) | Anoxic zone freshwater microbial communities from boreal shield lake in IISD Experimental Lakes Area, Ontario, Canada - Jun2016-L227-10m | ecosystem: Environmental > Aquatic > Freshwater >... | reverse complement strand
CCCCCGGCAGTACCGTGAGGTGTACTATTTGTGCATTTACAAACCACCTTTCCATGGACTCCTCCACTATGGCACTCCTGATGTTCGATGACCTGCTTGTCCTGGTTCAGATGATCTGTGTCATCGTCGTGGCCGCCTACCTCCTTACCCGGTGTCGCATCTTTACCGATGTGCTTGAGGGTCATCCCACCGTTAAAGCCCAGGTCCTGCTAACACTTGTTTTTGGTGCACTTTCGATATACGGGACCATGTCCGGGATCACAGTCCTCGGTGCCCCTGTCAACGTCCGTGACCTCGGGCCGATGGTTGCAGGTCTCACCTGTGGTCCTTTTGTCGGGCTTGGTGCCGGCCTTATCGGTGCAGCCTATCGCATGATGCTCGAAGGTTTTACCGTCTATGCATGTTCGCTTGCCACGGTACTCGCGGGGCTGTTCGGTGGCCTGGTCTGGCTTTTTAATAATAAAAAATTTCCCGGGATCCGCATTTCTGTTGAATTTGCTGTCATGATGGAGGGACTCCACATGCTCCTCGTGCTTATTATCGCCACCCCATTTGCCATGGCCCTTGCATTGGTATCCGCCGTGGCAGTTCCGATGATCATTGCCAATGCGTTAGGGATGTTCATCTTCTCATTTATTATCACAAATCTCCAGGAGGAGCGAAAGACCAGGGGAGAACGCGATAATTATCTACGTGATATCGAGCGGAAAAATACTGAACTTGCCATTGCCGCTGATATCCAGAAGAGTTTCCTGCCATCTGAAATTGAGCCACTCATCGGTTTTGATATTGCAGCAACGAGCATCCCTGCAAAAGAGGTGGGAGGCGATTTCTTTGACGTGATCCCGTTTGCCGTGATCCCTGCAAAAGACCATAAAACGGGTATTATGATTGCAGATGTCTCGGGAAAAGGGATCCCCGCAGCCCTGTTCATGGCATTATCACTGGTTATTATGAGGGTCAATTCACTCTGGCACCCGCATCCGGCAGATGTGCTCCGGGGCGCGAACGATATCATCTCCGAGGATTCAAAGACCGGGATGTTTGTTACACTCTTCTACGCGGTGATCGATTGTGAACTCCGCCAGGTTACCTATGCAAACGCGGGCCATAACCCCCCGATGGTCTACCGTGCCGGGACCGGGGTGATAGAGGAACTCGGGACAACGGGGGTTGCGCTTGGTATTATGGACCTGGCAACGTACACTGAACAGGTGTGTGTACTTTCCCCTGGTGATATTTTACTCCTTTATACTGACGGTATTACCGAGGCAGATAATGAAGCAGAAGAGATGTTTGGAGAAGAACGACTGCGTGAAGGGTTAGTACGGTACCATGCCCACCCGGCCCGTATGATAATGGACTCGGTCCTGGAAGATGTGCGGGCGTTTGCAGCAGGGTACCCCCAGTCAGATGATATTACACTGATGGTACTCAAGGCAGTGGAAGACAAATGAGAAATGTGATAAGGGTCTGAACCATGGTTCTGTTATGAAAGGCCGGATTGAGCTGACGATCCCCGCTGATATGTCAGGTCTGAAGGAAATCCTTGACGGGGTCGCGATACTGCTCGAGGAACAGGGGTTTCCATTCGAATTGATCAGCGATGTGCAGCTGGCGACAGACGAGGCGGTGACGAATGCAATCCTCCACGGCTATGATGGAAAAGAGGGAGAGGTGCGAGTTATCGCGGAGGCCGACGACCAGGAGGTCGTTGTCATTGTTGAGGATGGGGCCCCTGCCTTTGACCCGGTTACCTTCGTATCCCGGGACGTGTCGTTAGACGGGGATGACCGGCCGATAGGCGGCCTCGGCCTGATACTAATCAGGAGCGTCATGGACGAGGTCGGGTACCGCCACGAAGACGGAAAAAATATCTTTACGATGGTAAAGCGGCGGGGTAGTAACACCGCTCCGGAATAAGATAAGATTGCGATTCATGATTCCAGAGTATCAATATTTTCCGGTATTTCGTAATTTTTCCTAATCCCGCGTCACCCTTCAGACCCAGCAGGTACTTTTTTTTAGTGAATCAGGAAACCAATACCCACTGTTTACATTGGCCCATGACCGTTATGGGTGAAAACATGGCCGTTTACACGGTAAGATAATATTTTCTGCCCGGTACCCGGGGTATCCGGAACCTCGTCCTTAATGCAGGGGATTGATTACGATACGCAATACAGGAGAAACTTTTCCGGCCATGAGATTATTCATCATGTATCCAGGTTATACAACCGTTGGAATAGGTGTGGCGTCCCTGGTATTCGTGGGTCTTGACATGGTCCCGTGAACGTTCACATGACTTTTTTACGAGGTAGTTTCGTCCCCATACGAGGTCATTTCCTGAAATTTTAACTATTGCAGGTGCAGGGTTGTCTGACAGGTTGCTGGCGGCTTCCAGCAACTTCTGAATGGGATGTGGCGTCTTATGGGTTCGTTTCCATCTCTTACATTACCCCTCTTACAACCCATTTTCAACGTTAAAATACCCTTCCCGGACAGGTATATATATCATGGAATGTGATTACAGACTTGTCAGATAACAACAGAGTGATGCAATATGGCAGAAGAACCCAAACCAACGCTTATCCGGGAACGGCTCGATGTTTGCGAGCTCGACAGGGCGCGAATGTCGCTTTTGAACCCGGCTTTAATTAACCAGAAAAAGGAAGAGCGGACAACAGATGAGAATGCCAAGCCCATCCTTGAACTGATGATGCGGGAGGGCATGGAGACGGTCTGGGACCGGTTCGAGATGCAGCAGCCCCCCTGCAAATACTGTGAAGCCGGTACCTCCTGTTCACGGTGTACCATGGGCCCCTGCCGTATCATCCCGCCCCATCGTATTCGTGGGGTTTGCGGTGCTGATGCGGACCTGATAGTTTCCCGCAACCTGCTGGACATGATCGCGACGGGTGCTGCAGCTCACTCGGACCATGGTCGTGATATTGCCGAGACCTTGTATCTCCTCGGCACCGGAAAGGCAACGGATTATGCAATCACCGATCATGAAAAACTAGAGAGAATCTGCAAGGAATATTCTATCAAAACAGAAGGGAAGAAACCGGAGCAGCTTGCCGCTGAACTGGGCGGCGCCATGCTTGATGAGTATGGCATGAGGAAGAATACCCTCCAGTTCATCAACCGTGCCCCAAAAGCAACCCGGGAGATATGGAGCAACCTGGGTATTACCCCGAGGGGGATTGACCGTGAAGTGGTGGACTCGATGCACCGTGTGCAGATGGGTGTCGGTGCTGATTATGTCAATATGCTGCTCCAGGGATTGCGGACTTCGCTCTCGGATGGCTGGGGCGGATCGATGATCGGCACCGAGGTCTCGGATATCCTGTTTGGCACTCCCACGATCACCAGTTCGAAGATGAACCTGGCAGTGCTGAAAGAGGACCACGTGAACATCTCGGTGCACGGCCACAACCCGGTGCTCTCTGAAGTGATTGTACAAGCAGTTGAGGATCCTGAACTGAAAGCACTAGCGCTGAAGTACGGTGCAAAGGGAATCAACCTTGTGGGGATGTGCTGTACAGGAAATGAACTGCTCATGAGAAAGGGCATCCCAATGACAGGGAACCATCTCAACCAGGAACTGATCATCGCAACCGGTGCCCTTGAAGCGATGGTCGTGGACTACCAGTGCATCTTCCCCTCACTCCCCCGGACTGCCAGCTGTTACCATACCCTGATCATTTCCACGAGTTCGAAAGCCACGATACCGGGCTCGTACTTCTTTGACTTCCATACGGAGGACGCATATCTTACCGCAAAGGCGATTGTGCGGATGGCAGTGGAGAACTACAAGAACCGGAACCATCAGCGTGTCCTGATCCCCGGAGAGCCTGTGCCGGTGATGGCGGGATTCTCCAACGAGGCGATCAAGAACGCACTCGGTGGCTCGTTCAAACCACTCATCGACCTGATCGCCACCGGGAAGATCAGGGGGGCGGTAGGAATTGTCGGGTGTAACAACCCGCACGTGAAGCATGACTTCGGGCATGTGACGCTGGCAAAGGAACTGATCAGGAGAAATATTCTCTGTGTCGAGACAGGTTGTGCAGCTATCGCATCAGGAAAAGCAGGCCTTCTCCGCCCTGAAGCGGCAGCACTGGCAGGGAACGACCTCCGGGCTGTTTGTGAGTCCTTAAAGATCCCGCCGGTGCTCCACATGGGCTCCTGCGTTGACAACTCCCGTATCCTCGTGCTCGCAGCGGAACTCGGCAACGCGCTCAACGTACCGATCCACAAACTGCCCATCGCCGGTGCGGCTCCCGAATGGTACTCGCAGAAAGCGGTCTCAATCGGGGCATACTTCGTCGCATCCGGGGTCTACACGGTGCTCGGTGTTATGCCTCACATAACGGGGAGCCCCGCTACAGTTTCGCTGCTTACCGAGGGGCTGAAAGGAGTAGTGAATGCCAGTTTCTCAGTTGAACCTGACCCGGTAAAGGCAGCAGTACTGATATCAGATCACATTGAACGGAAACGGATAGAGCTTGGGATCTGACCCGGCCCTGCTTATGCGGTATAAGAAATAATCCCACCAGATTTTTTCCACTTTTTTCTATCCAAGTAACTACAAGCAGGCTAATGAAAACACCAGATCCACCCGGAAGGGCCCTGGATATTTTTTAGAAATGCAAAAGAAAAGACCACTCCAAACCGGGGCCGCCAAAGCGGCGTTCTGGAACCCCGGGAACGTGAATAAACTTCGGGGGATGGCCAGTTTCGTCAATATTTCCATTAACCTGGGATTTCAGAGCAATTTTGTCTCTTTGTCAGGTCTTGGGACTTTGACTACAAGGACACGGAATACGTGCCTGCTTTCATTTACCCAGCGGTGAGGAATCCCTGCGGGGCTCTCGACGAGCATGTCTTTTTGTATGGTCTCCCGTTCATCGCCGATCTCAATATCTGCCCTGCCTTCCAGGACATAAAAGAATACGTCTACAGGTGTGACATGTTTCATCAGCGATTCTCCCGGGTGGAGCGTAATTACAACTGCAACAGCATTGGGTGAATCATATATTTTTCTGGCATCTACATTGTGCGGGTTCGGCCCCGACACGACCTGGCTTACATCAGTTATCTGCATTTTCCCTAAATCCTCCCTGGTTATTGAAACAGCCAGATATCAGGAATAATGATTAAAATAGTTTTCCTAATCACCTTCCATTCGCTCATTAAACCCGGTTTCGGCAAGTAGCTCGACTGTTGGGCCCATCCGCACAATACTACCGCCCCTGGCCAGTGCAACCCGGTCACATACATCCTGGACAAATTCCATGTTACACAGGACCCGGCATCCCGGATATTATTTCTTTGAGCCGGCGGCCCCGACAATCACTCCGATTGACTGGGCGAACTCAGGGATCATCTCGACCGGGATCCCGATGACCATCTCGTCATCGGCGATACCTGAGAATTTCCTTGATCCATCACACCCGAGTGAAAAATTGGGTTTACCTGACAGATATGGTAATGCGGCTGCATCTGAACAGACTGACTGGATACCTGCGCAGGAGCCAAGAACCCGCCCACCAAGCCTGAACAATGAACTCTGGGCAAGTTTCAGCATGGCCCATGGGCTTGCTATGATAATTACCACGTGGGGAGTGAACGGTGTTTTCTCAAGCGGGGCGTACATCGTGGCATACGTTTCTCCCGACTGCAGGTGAGGGATCCGGTCAATAGTCCGTTTACATGCGGCGGCGCTGTTGAACTTTCCAAGTTTGAAATAGAAATCCCCGGTTTTCAGTGTCGGGGTGATTTCCCGAAGGCCCAGGGCCCATGCACCGCCGTTACATTCATGTTTTGATACGGGCGAATAGAAAATACGTCCTTCTTTTCTGGCAAGGTTCACCATCATGCAATGCCGTATCGTCTTGTCGAGCTCTTCAATCCCGGGTGGGATGTCCTCCTTTGTCGCGGCGAATTTTACTGCAACCGGAGACCCTGTCAGTTTCAGGGCATTTTTCAGGATTTCAGAGGACTCAACGTAATTAATTGGCATTTTCAATTGAAAGTCAGTCATTAGTACCAGGCTCCTTGACCATTTCTATGGATCCTAACAACTCATATGCGCATAATTATAAAAAGAGTATCATTGTACTCACACGGATTGATCGGTATCGATTGTTTCCTGTCGCGGTTTTCTGGTATCACCAGTACAGTTACACGGGCACTGTCCACGGGCAGCTTTCTGACACCCTGCTATTTCAATTCCTTTTCCATTGACGAGTGCATCGGCAATTTTTTGCCGCACCTCCTGGAGGTCACGCCAGGCAGTCTTCCGTGAGACCCCGAGTTTTTGTGCAGCTTCTTCCTGCTCCAGCCCATCGAGATCAATAAGCCGGACCAGTTCAATTTCCTCGGGACTGAGTGAGATTACCGCCTGGTTTTCGTCCATGGAACACCTCGGCTGGAAACACCGTGATTCAGGACTCCCCGATATCATCCGGCGAACCCGGGGTCTCCCGCGGCGGTGACATACTTCCTCCGGAATTATATGGTTATCAGTCATGATGTTGTCCAGTCTGTGTATTGGAGGTGTGTTATCCCTAGTATGGTTTGCCAGTTGGTGAGATGAGGCTTTCTGACTGCCCAAAATTATTACAAGATAACCACGTGGCCCTTCGCGGATTCCTATTGCAGCACTTAATAATCCACGCAAAGCAAATAAGGGCCGGGATCCCTTCCCCGGGTCTGTCATAACCTTTTTCTCCCACAGATTCAAGGATAAAACCTGATAAGATAAAAGAGTGGGGTGGAGATTTATCATTCACGGTCCTTTCGGACATTTATTATTCCTACCCTGGTTTCCAGCCTTTTGTATACGATCTGAACTACCACCGGTGAGCGGTCCGGTGAAGGGAGTGAAGCCACGCGGGAAATATGTAAATCACCCCACGATAATCCGCCTATTCACCGTCCTTTTTACTTAAACGGTCATATGAGGAGATTAAATATTTTGAGCGTTCCGATAAGTTTCTCGTCTGTTCAGAGACATGTACCGGGTCTATTATTGCGTCGATCAGGATGTCAAAACTGATCTCGTTCATCCAGTCGGCCTTCTCAAACATACTATTGAAACAGATTCCAATCAATGCAGAATCCTTGTGGCGGGCAATCATACGTTTTGCATCACCTACGGTCACCGGAACGTTTGGCATTGCGAGCCCACCCATAATGACTTGCGCCCCGGGCATCAGCACCATGTGGTCCGATGAGATCTGCATCCCAACGCCTTCCACGAATATAATTTTTTTTGCCTGTTCTTCCTTAAAGTAAGGAACGAAAACCTGTTCAAGCCCGAGTCCACGGACGGCGAACGCCAGCAGTTCTATAAACGGGGTACAGGTACCGGGTACACCGTAATACACTACCTGGTCTCCTTTTCCAAATTTATTCGTTTCAAGGTATTGCCTGAAAGGGCGGAGTATTCCAGGTACTCCTTTATGAGGACTTTTATCACTCATCTTCGTCACACAAAAGAGGATCGCACTCGTTGGCACTTAATAATGATGGTTTCAAAATGAACCTGATAGTACAGCTAAACCAGTACCATATCAACACCGGTTTTCATAACAGGGCAATATTCAGCAAGGAATTTTTCAATGCCCGCGAGGTAAAATGGCAGGGCGTACAGGACGTATAACCGGAGAAACTACAAATACTCACGTGTTTTTTTCCAATACAGGTTAATTGGGAGTACGGTTGTGTATCCCCCCTATAATGTCAACCAACCGTTATTCGTGGCATATTGCTCGCGCTGTCTACACAACGTTGCAGGTCCCGGATATCGGAGTAGCCGGTAATGATACCAGTCCCACCCGAATTTTCAACGCAAGTGCAGAGTAGTCCCGGTATGGTAATGGATGAACGCAAGGGTGGTCACCTGGATGGTCGAGGCGCACGTATGAAAAAAAGATCATGGCACAGGGCAGGGAGACGGGTCTCTATAGCACTGGCATTTACGAAGGATCAGATCCGATTTACCAGGGATCGAAAAAGGATATTCTGTCCGGCAGTCTGAATGAAGAATGAAAGACCGGGCTCGCCTGAAAAATACTGGTCGGTAAAGGGTGTAACATTAGTCTGCCAGCACGGTGAGAGATGCCTGCACTGTCATGTATCCTGGCTAATAGCCACCAGGTAGACTTAGGTTTTTGCATTAATCACCCCAAAGGGGAGATCAACCCTGCCCCTTACGTCTCAATTGTTCCTGCCGAACACATGATATACCAGGGGTGACAGAGTGTGATACCTGAGGTACGAAAGGAAATGGCTATTGATCCAATCTGCAAGATGGTAGTAGATGAAAAAACCGCGAAACTCGTCAGCGAGTACAAGGGTAAGAACTATTATTTCTGTGCCCCGGGCTGCAAGAAGAAGTTTGACACAGACCCTGAAAAATATGCCTGAAGTGGGAATGGGCAGCCCCGGTTGACCGGAAACAATTTTTTTTTCTTTTAGCGGCAGGTGCGTATACGTTATTATGCAGTCATTCTGCGGAACGTGGTGGTCATCATACTTGAATTGTTAACCCAGGCGACATGGTCGCCATACGTGGCAGGAGCCGGTATTGGCGTTCTTGTCTGCCTTGCATTCCTTCTCTCGAACAGGCCGATAGGCTGTTCATCAGGTTTTGTCAAGGCCAGTGGACTGATCGAAAAAACTATCCATCCATCACATATCGAAAGAAAGGAGTATTACCGCGAAATTGTACCTGAAGTGGACTGGGCGTTCATGATAATCCCGGGTATTGTTATCGGGGCATTCATCTCGTCAATGCTTTCCGGACAGTTCCAGTTCATTCTCGTTCCCTCGACATGGAGTGCGACGTTTGGCAACACCCCGGTACTCAGGGTTATCATTGCAATACTCGGTGGGGCTTTCCTGGGCTTCGGTGCCCGCTGGGCCGGTGGGTGCACGAGTGGTCACGGTATAAGCGGGTCCATCCAGCTCTCGCTTGCCAGCATGATCACGGCAGCATGTTTCTTTGCCGGTGGAATCGCAACGGCCATGTTCCTGTTTTACGTGATCGGGAGTCCTTAAAATGGGTGCATTATTTTCCAGCCTTCACAAGGACAAAGGCCTTCAGATCGTTCTGGGCCTCCTGTTTGGGATCGTGTTCGGGTTCCTGCTCCAGAAAGGCGGGGTGACCAGTTACAATGTCATTATTGCTCAACTACTTCTCACCGATTTCACCGTGATGAAAGTGATGCTCTCCGCCGTCATCGTGGGTATGATTGGCCTTGCGCTCCTGAAACATTTTGGTTATGTCCAGCCTCACCCGGCATCCGGGACCATCGGCTCTAACGTAATCGGGGGGCTTATATTTGGTTTAGGGTTCGCCCTGCTCGGTTACTGCCCGGGAACGGTGGCAGGTGCAGTAGGAACGGGAGCCCTTGATGCCCTTATTGGTGGTGTGGTGGGAATCCTGGTTGGCACTGCCATCTTTGCAGAACTATACCCGACAATAAAGGACCGTCTCCTTACCAAAGGCCCACTCCCTGCTGTTACAGTGCAGGAATTGCTCAGGCTCAATACCTGGCTTACCATCATCATCGTGGAAGCCGCAATGATAGGATTCCTGTTGTTGCTTGAATACGCTGGATATTAAAGATCGGGAAGAGCAGGTGGATGAAATACCACCTGTGGCCGGTTTTTTATTGTAATAGTAAAACACCAGTTTTCCATTCGACAAAATCCGCACGAAAATTGCAAAAATTAGTCTGCCTGGAACATTGGACACTACCGGATACTGAATGGGGGTCTTTTTTTGTAATCCTGATATCGTGCTCCTTTTTAGTACGAACATCCGAAATGTTTCTTATCCCCGGATCGGCGGAATATAAAAAAAATTAGTACCTTCCTGCATTATGGCAACCTATTGTAACATGTATGAAATCATTTTTCCGTAGGTCCTTTCCCTCCACGGTACCGATGTGGGAACCATTTTTGCCAGGTTTTATCCAGAGTCCGGGTCCTTAGCTGACTACAATGTTTATGAATCCTGAAACTGCTTCATGGCTCCAGGC
>Ga0194040_1000708_pt1 | contig 10099 bp, 10 predicted proteins | sample JunL2210m_MetaG_FD_148973 | JGI IMG/M metagenome (GOLD analysis project Ga0194040, IMG submission 148973) | Anoxic zone freshwater microbial communities from boreal shield lake in IISD Experimental Lakes Area, Ontario, Canada - Jun2016-L227-10m | ecosystem: Environmental > Aquatic > Freshwater >... | reverse complement strand
GTTGCCATCAACCACGCGATCCGCGAAACGATAAGAGATGAGATAACTAAAGCGGGCTATGACTGCGTCATCAATGCCGATTACCCGCTGGGCGATGGCTGCGTCTCTTACGGGCAGTGCGTGTACGCGGGAAAGGTTTTAGGAAAGCGGGAGTGAATGAGATGAGCCGGTTTTTAAAAGCCATGAGTCGAGCACTTTATCATGCGGGAGACTAAAAACAGGGATAGCAATTCTACATGGAACCATCTGAACAAGTAACGGAAAAAGAGCATAAGATAAAAGACCTTGAGCAGGACTTAAACGATCTCCGCCAGGGGCTTGCCGTAGTCAGGGACTTCTATAAGGATCTGGAGACCTCCTCAAAAGAACAGGTTGCATCCCTGGAACTCGATGAAGCGATTGTCAAACCCCTCATGGAAGATGAACTCGAATTCGAGAGTATCTGGAGTTTTCATGAAGAAGTGCTGGAGGCAGACCCTTCATCTCATGTACCCTGCACTGCGATGTATAAGGCGTTTGTCGAGTTCTGCACCAGAAGCGGGAGGAGCGTGATGGCTCAGGAAGCCTTCGAGTTTGTCTTTGAGCATATGGAAAATCCAAAACCCGCATGTGATCGCGGGAACTGGATTGGCTACCGGCTCCGAACAGCTAAAGAATGAGCGGTGTTTTTAATACATCCCCAACCGGGATTTTTTTCTGTACATTTTCGTAGACTTTTTTAGAAACAGGATACATTCTGTCCAAAAGTCCGTAGAGATCAATCACTTTAGAAAATATCGTGTCACTTGTGTCACATTGAGGGTCATTTCCGGGATCTTTTTTCTGTGTAATTGACTGTTAACTGTTATTAAAATCAACCATAAATTAAAGTGCTACTTTGATACCTCACAAAATCTCCCCTATACGCCGCCCGATTAACTTATTATCTGAAAAAGATGTATACATCTTATCATGGACATCAAACACAAGCAGCACAAACACCCGGATGGAACCGAGTACAAGATGCAGCGACTTTACAAACGGGTTGATAAAAAATTCGTACCATGCGCATGGATGTGTACGAACTGCGGGTTGATGCTGCCAGATTGGACAAACCTATGTTTTTCTGTAAAACATCATAGTGTTTTGACATGGACCCGCTCCTCATCCCCATCCAGATTCTGATAATTGGCATCTATCTTTTTCGACTCCCAATCATTGATAGATTTCCAAAAGGTTTCAAAGGATTTTATTCCATTGTCGCTACAGATATCAAATTCAATATCGGGTCTTGGTGGAAAACGATTTTAGTCCCGTTCCTTGTGATTGTTGGAACTTACCTGATATGTTTCCACATACTCCCACCATTTTCAATTCCCGATCCTATGCCATTGTACATTGCAGAGTCTGGTATTCTCGCCCCAGTATCAGAGGAGATTTTACAATGTGTTTTTCTCAGTATGGCATTTATCCTTTTTACCCGTATTTACAAAAACAGGTGGATGATTACTGGAATGTGCTTTGCTGCACTGATGATTGTTTCTTTCATTTTTGCAAACGCACACACAAATCCAACATCGATAAACTGGCTGATAAGATTTTTCCAGTTTATGATCTACGGTGCGATATATTTCCTCAATGGCAGGAATTTATTACCGGCTATTATCGCTCACTCTGCATGGAATATGATATTGCTTAATCCAGTGTGAATTTTTCGTCTGAATGATAGACCAGCAAGTCCCTTACATGGAGTTGGACGGTTGAGACAATGATGGCAGATCCTCGTCATGCGTTTCTGGTAGTGGGGTTGATAGGCAGTTGATATCAATCCCTCTTGTAGGTGCATAGTTCACAGGGGTAAGGTTCAAAAATAGTTGTCAGATATCCGGAATATACTCATGGCGCACTTGTAACTCTCTGGTAGCAACCTTCTGAAGAACAATTTATGCAGATCTCAAATCTAGGTATCGTTACGTCGAATGATTTGCATATGGGAGGTATAGAACGCATGATGGTTTCCTTGTCGTCTGAAAATACTTTCATTAACAGTGCGAGAGTTTGCTTTGAATTATTCTGCATTTGCAGAACCTGTGCCGCTCCGATATTGTTTTCCCTCATATAATTCTTGCATTTCCTCATTATCTGACGTTTTGCCTGTTCATTTATCGTCGCTTTTTGATCCTCGTAGGGAACTCCTTTTCTCTGGCTCACATACCTGATCCATTTGTCATAAGCACGGTGCTGATGCCGGTAGTGCGTAATCATATTAGCGAACCATTCAGCTCCTATGTCATCTGAAAATACGGTCTGAAGATAATCTGATGTGGGAAATTGCTTATGGCAGATAGGACAGTACGCTAGTCTCTTGTTAGAATCTGTTACTATTGGTTGAGAATCCGTATTTGTCATATCTTGTACAATTTTTTCATTTTCCGTTTTTTTCGTTGTCATTTTGTAAACCTCCATCTAATATTGCCGCTTTCAGAAGCGGCTACACAATTTATTTTTCACAAACTTGTGATTTTTTCATGCCCTTCTGCAATCAAATCACAAATGTAATCCAACGGCACCGGGGCATACTTTGTCAATTCTACACTGACGTTAATTCGCTTCTTCTTCGGGCAGAAAAACGGGAAACGTCTTGGCTCATTATTATGGAAATGTCCGTGGGTTGTCCAGCCGTCAAAATTTTCTGGAATGTCTTTCGGGTTGTGGACGAATAGAAAATCTATTCCTCGATAAGTGAGAGGAATAGATTCATAGTTTCCATCGGGGTCTGATGTAACATCGTGGTTACCCCAAATAAAAAAAATATTCCCGTTCAAAATATGGATAAATCTGTCAGAGTTTCCCATTGCCATATCACCGACAAAATAGATTGTATCGTCAGGTTTTACAACATAGTTCCAGTTTTTGATTAAAACCGAGTTCATCTCTTTTGCTGAGTTGAATGGTCTCCTGCAATACGCGATTATGTTTTCGTGTTCCAGATGTAAATCCGAGGTCACAAATATGTTTTTTCCGGGTAGATGTTTTGGTAGGGTTAGTTCTAGTCCCGACTCTATGCGTAGCTGTTTTTGAGTCATTTTATCACTTTTTTTATTTTTTGGGCGGGGGAGATCCCTATCGAAAAAAGAATCTATTTTTTTATAGGGGTGGGCAGATTATATACATTTTGTAGCTTACCAGATGCTCCCCTCCCATCCACAACCTTATCCTCCACCACTACGACACCATACTATGCCAGATGCCCGTGACCTCCCAAACAAGACAGTTGAACTTGCCGAAGCCGGTCAGTACGACGAGGCACTCGCACTCGTGAACAAGGGTATCAAACTTGATGCGAACAACGCAAATTCGTGGTATAACAAAGGCATAATTCTTTTCAATATGGGCAGATACCAAGATGCCCTGAACTCATTTGCACAGGCCACGGATATCGACCCCGAATTTACCGAGGCGTGGTACAACAAAGGCATGGCACTTATGCACCAACAGAAATATCTTGAGGCAATTCGTGCGTTTAACAAATTATTGAAGATCCATCCACATGATGAAAGGGCACGTGACCAACTGGATCAGGCGCAACAGAAGATTGTGGAGTCCTGTAGACACACTGAGCCGTCTACTGGGAAACAAACGAAGTTGGGAGAGTGATGGTATTTTCTGCGGCGTTGAATGAGGCTGTGTGTTGAACGGTTATTTGATGGCAAAGGTCAGGATATAGATCGTCTGTTCCAGAAAGCATAAACGTACTAACGTATATGAAAGTATGACGGCAGAACCGCCAAGAAGCACAATTGAGGTGAAATGAATGGTCAAACTTACCGCAGAGATGAAAGAGGTGTTTGCAAAGAACAAGATCTTTGCCGTTGCCACCGCATCAAAGGCCGGCATACCCAATGTTGCACCAATGGGCTCTATCCAACTGGTGTCCGATGACACCATCTGGCTGGGCGACAACTTCTTGAATAAAACCCTTGCAAACGTAAAAGAGAATCCTCATATGGCAATATATTTCTGGGAGCCGGAAAAGAAACAATGTTTCCAGATCAAGGGGTTGGTCACGGTGAAGACAAGTGGGCCCGATTATGAAAAAGAAAGGGCACAGATCAAGGCAAAAGGCCCCCAGTACCCGGCGAAGGGACTGCTTGTGCTCGCCATCACCGAGGTATTCGAATGCACCCCCGGTCCAAACGCAGGAAAAAAGATCGGATAAGCCGCCCGCTTTAGACTTTTATTTTATTTTTCTGGTCATTGCTCATATCCGAAAATTACCTCTGGATTAAACAGGGATTTATTTCAATTTGCATGCTCCCTGTGGTAATTTGGTCTCGCCATTCACGTTTCCGTCGTCAGTTTGTCCTGTTGCTGAATGGAAATGCGTAAAAAATAAAAGACGGGCAGGTTTGATTCTATTATCCCAAAAAATATTCGTGGGGATTTTCCTCCGCTCATATCAGACCCACTTGCCGGTCACCGGTTTATCACCGGTTGAACCATAGGTAAAGGCGATGTCCGCGTTACCCGCGGTGTTGGTGTTCCTGAGATAATACACTCCGTTGCGATACATGCCGATGGAGGTGTACCCCTTGTCAGTCCAGTCACCGGTTACCGGGATATCGCCGGTTGAACCATATACAAAGGCTATGTCAGCATTACCAGCGGTGTTGGTGTTCCGGAGATAGTATGTGCCCCCGCGGTACATACCGATGGTGTCGATCCCATCACCATTCCAGTCACCAGTTACCGGAATATCACCGGGTGATCCAAAGGCGAATGAGAGGTCAGCATTCCCGGCAGTGTTCGTGTTCCTAAGATAGTATGTGCCCCCGCGGTACATACCGATGGTGTCGATCCCATCACCATTCCAGTCACCAGTTACCGGAATATCACCGGGTGATCCAAAGGCGAATGAGAGGTCAGCGTTACCTGCGGTGTTGGTGTTCCGGAGATAGTATGTGCCTCCGCGGTACATGCCGATGGTGGTGTAACCCTTGCCAGTCCAGTCACCAGTTACCGGAATATCACCGGCACTGCCGTACGTAAAGGCAAGGTCAGCGTTACCTGCGGTGTTGGTGTTCCGGAGATAATACACTCCGTTACGATACATGCCAATCGTTGTGTTGGCGGTGGTCGGTGTTGATGTATAGGTAAATTTGTCAGCTGCTGAAATCGCCGATGTGCCGGAGGGTGTGGTGACAGTCACGTCGACGATACCGACTACATGTGCAGGGCTTTTCGCGGTGATTGAAGTAGCGCTGACAACCGTCACACCGGTAGCTGCAGTAGAGCCAAACTTTACTGCAGTTGCTCCGGTAAAACCTGTCCCGGTGATGGTTACCGGAGTGCTGCCGGAAATCGTGCCGGAAGACGGTGAGATGCCGGTGACGGTCGGGGCTGCCGAAGAAGGTGCAAACTTCTGGATCCGATAGTTGCCCGTGTCAACGACGTAGACATTACCCGATGAATCGACTGCGACATTGTAGGGAGTTTTGAACTGCCCGTCTCCTGAACCAAATGACCCCCACTTTGTTAAAAATGTCCCATCTGAACTGAACTTCCAGATCCAAACACTGCCAACTCCGTAAATGTTGCCCGATGAATCTACTGCAATATTGCCAATATCGCTGTTAGACCACTTCGCTAAAAATGTCCCATTTGACCAGAATTTCTGGATCCGATAGTTGCCCGTGTCAACGACGTAGACAATGTCCGACGAATCGATTGCGATACCCTTAGGAGCTATGAACTGCCCGTCTTCTGACCCCTCAGATCCCCACTTCGTTAAAAATGTTCCGGATGAACTGAACTTCTGGATCTGATTTCCCTCGATATACGCGTCTCCTGTGTCAGTCACGTAGACATTGCCCAACGAATCTACTGCGAGATATTGAGGGTGCCAGATATTCACTTTGTCAAAGTCTTCAGAAAATGTCCCATCAGAATTAAATTTCTGGATCCGATTGTTATCCGTGTCAGCGACGTAGACATTACCCGATGAATCGACTGCGACACCGTAGGGACTTTTGAACTGCCCGTTACCGGATCCATAAGATCCCCACTTCGTTAAAAATGTTCCGGTTGAATTGAACTTCTGAATCCTTTGGTTGTTAATGTCAGTGACGTAGACATTACTCGATGAATCGACTGCGACACCCATAGCCAAGTCGAACTGCCCATCTCCGGTTCCCTGAGTTCCCCATTTGGTAACGAACACATACGATCCACTGCCGGAACTAACCGTGATGTAGTTAGCAACCGTCTTGGTATTCGACCCGGCTGCATTCGTTGCGGTCAGTGCGACCGTATAGGTGTTGGCGCTGGCATATGTGTGAACAGGGTTCTTCACTGTGGCATTCACGGATGAACTATCCCCGAAGTTCCATAACCATGATGTCGGAGTGTTCGATGAGCTGTCCGTGAATGTGACGGTTAATGGTGCGGTGCCGGAGGTGGGAGTGCCGGTAAAGGAGGCGACCGGAGGGTTTGCCGAAGAAGGCGCAAACTTCTGGATTCGATTGTTGACATGGGTATAATCGCCAGCATCAGCGACGTAGACGTTGCCCGACGAATCAACCGCGACACCACTGGGACTGATGAACTGCCCATCCCCAGAGCCCTTAGTTCCCCACGTCGTTATGAATATCCCTGCCGAATTGAACTTCTGGATCCGATTGTTGTCATTGTCAGCGATGTAGACATTGTTTGACGAATCAACCACTACACCACTGGGATATCTGAACTGCCCGTCACCCGACCCCGAAGTTCCCCACTTTGCTAAAAATGCCCCGGTAGAACTGAACTGCTGGATCCGATCGTTGTCATAGTCAGAGACGTAAACGTTGCCCGATGAATCAACTGCGACACGACTGGGGACTTTGAACTGCCCGTTACCGGATCCATAAGATCCCCACTTCGTTATAAAATTCCCGGTTGCATCGAACTTCTGGATTCGATTGTTGCTGTAGGAGGATTCCAACCCCGAGTCCGCAACGTAGACATTGCCCGACGAATCTACTGCCACACCCCCGGGATAATCGAACTGCCCGTTACCGGATCCATAAGATCCCCACTTCGTTATAAATGACCCGGTAGAACTGAACTTCTGGATTCGATTGTTTCCCTGGTCAGCCACGTAGACATTACCCGATGAATCAACTGCAACTCCTTCGGGACTGTCAAATTGCCCGTTACTTGATCCTGGTGTTCCCCACTTCGTTATAAAATTCCCGGTTGCATCGAACTTCTGGATTCGATTGTTGTCCTTATCAGTGACGTAGACGTTGCCTGACGAATCTACTGCGACATCTCGGGGAGAGTATGTAGCGAACTGCCCGTTACCGGATCCAACAGTACCCCATTTGGTAACGAACACATACGATCCACTGCCGGAAGCAGGTGCGATACCGGCATGCGACGTGCTCTGGACAGGACTGTTCAATCCATCCTGAACATAATTAGAGGGATCAATTATCCCATCGCGAGTCAGGTTTATCAATTCTAATGGCGAACTATCTGCCTGCGCAGAAACGCCAGCTATCAGACTGACAATGCAGAGAAAAACCAACGTTAACAATACAATCTGTTTTTGTGAACTGGATTTTTGCATAAGACACAAATCCTATGTAAACCAAAATATTTTCTGACAAGATATATTTTCCTATTTGTGATTGCCCATACACATCAACAAACCCTCTGCATATTCTCTCACAGGTTTTTGCACGGTTTTATGAAGTATTTAGAATTAATTTATGTCTCAAAACGAGTGATTCGGGGAAACGGGGAAAATAACCCCATTCCAAGTCTTTTTAACTATTTCAGACACGCAGATGGGATATTTTCGCGGTCATACGATTGCAACCCAGTGGTGTGTCGATAATATCGCGGGGTTATTTAGTTCACGGACGTGTGTGCCCCAATCCCGGACTCACAACATTTGTCCTCACTGCCGACGTAATGTTCCGCGCCAACCCAGAGCACACAGGAGTTTTTGCCAATGGTGGGATTGTGCCAACCAATAATGAGTTGTGGCGGTACAAGACGGGAGGAGCAGTGGTTTCATCTCCGGCGGTGTTGAACGGAGTCGTCTATATAGGCAGTGATAAAAACCTATACGCAATCGATGCAGTGACTGTAAAGGAGCAGTGGCGGTTCCCAACGGGAAATATTATATCGTCATCACCAGCAGTGTCGAATGGAGTCGTCTATGTTGGGAGCAGGGATAACTACCTGTATGCATTCGATGCTGTAACGGGCAAAGAGAAATGGCGGTTCGCGACAGAAGGTTGGGTGGATACATCCCCAGCGGTGTCGAATGGAGTCGTCTATGTCGGGAGTGATGATAAAAATCTGTATGCAATCGATGCTGTATCTGGGAAGAAAAATTGGGAGGCATCTCGTGCAAGGCGATCACCTACCCAGCACATAGGACAAGTCCGCCATTGTGTTTCTGTTGGCAGATCTCCAGTGTGATGGGTGAATGTTGCGGATAAACAGAAGGGCATAACATCAACCAGACAAAATACATCATACCGTGCCTGAGGATAGTCCACCATTTTTGACAACACTTCTTTTCCTAATCAACATCGTTCTTTCTGTGGGTGTCGTCGGATTATGGATGTCCTTGTACTCGTGGAACACGAATTATTTGGCATGTGCCTTCATTCTCCTATTCAGTATCGTTATCGTGTATTCACTTTGGAACATTCATTTTATGTTGTTCTCACAAACAACGAGATAGACCTCGCCATTGCGGTTCTGTTGTTGTTTCCTAAAGTCGATAGATACTTCGTTGAGTATAGACAATATTCGATAATTTGAGGTACGAGTAATGAACAACAACATCGAAACGAGAACCATAATCGGATGGGTTGTTCTCTTATTCGGAATTTTAGTTATCTACTGGTTCTTTTGGAGGAGAAGAAGGAAATGAAAGTATCAAGTGTCGTGCAGGGTGATTACCTGTCCAGCATTGATGGCAGACCCCGTCAATGGGGTTGTGTTGGCAGGTCGTCTTGTTGATGGGGGAATTATGAGAGTGTCAGTCGTTAATTAAAATTTATTGTTTCATAAAACTACATTTAACATAGTGTTACACGAGACACATGAAAAATATCTCTCCATTTGCTTATATTCCGGTATAACCCATTTTTTGGAGATGTTTGTATTCGCCCATCTGGTTAGCGGTATCCTGCTTGGATTAGGTTTCTGCTTCCTCACCCATGATCGCCGGGCAATTCCACTCTGTATCATAAGTTCCCTCATCCCCGACCTTATTGATAAACCGTTGGGAATAATTTTTCCTGAACTGGTCAGCGGGAGGACGATCTTTCACTCCCTGTTCATCGTTCTCATTGTTGCAATTATCGTACTTATAATATCAAAAAACCGGTATATGCTTTACGGAGTAGCGGTTGCATGCTGCATTTTTATCCACCAGTTACTCGACGCCATGTGGCTAAACAAAAACATTTGGGCGTATCCGTTGTTCGGTCAGTTCCCGTTAGTCACCCCTCCGGATTATACCGGCTATTATCTCTGGATTGAAATTACTACACCGTCTGAATGGATCTTTTTACTCGTCACAGTAGTGATGTTGTTTAAGATTTTTTCAGAGCGACACGGTACTCCAAAAGATGGGTCTTACCTCTGGTCAGTGACAATAGTGCTACTCGCAGGAATGGGAATCCTGATGGTTGCTGCAAGCCTTTTTGGTGTTGGCAATATTTTTTTTGCTCCCACTTATTCCCAAGTGACAACGTTCATGACTGGCATTCTGGCATTAGCAGGAGCAGCTGTCATGTGGCAATGGCACCGATTAAAACCTTGTAATTTTTTTAAGAATCGAACACTGGGATCGGGTCGTGATCAGTAAAACGTCCGGAATTTGTAGAGTTCATTTCATTTTTCAGGATATCCCTCGCTGCAGGAATACCTTCCACCACCCTTTTCCTTCGACCAGCGTCCGTACGCAGAGAGACCCGGAAAGAAGAAGGAAACCGACCAGAAGCACTTCGCCATTCCCGATTCCAAGGATATTCGGGGTCTCGGTGAAGATGCCAATTCCGAAGCTCTGCAAAGATACCGGCCAGAAAAAACTATAGGCCGGATTTGCCCC
>Ga0194040_1000703_pt1 | contig 10127 bp, 8 predicted proteins | sample JunL2210m_MetaG_FD_148973 | JGI IMG/M metagenome (GOLD analysis project Ga0194040, IMG submission 148973) | Anoxic zone freshwater microbial communities from boreal shield lake in IISD Experimental Lakes Area, Ontario, Canada - Jun2016-L227-10m | ecosystem: Environmental > Aquatic > Freshwater >... | reverse complement strand
CGCGTTGGTTTCGAGCCGCTCGCGCAGGCGCTTCATATCCTCGCTGATGTAGAGGAACTCCGGGTCGGCGGCGATGCGGGCTTGGGAATGGGCGCGGAGCTCGTCCAGGAAGAGCGGCGACGCGAAGGGCGTGATCTTCACCGGGGCGACCTCGTCGTATTCCAGGCGGTTCTTCAGCGAGCCCTCGCCGATCTCCACGTTGTCGGTGCGCGACGGGAGGACGACATCCGACTCCACGCCTTTCAGCTGCGTGGATCCGCCCAGCACCCGGTAGAACTTCTGGATCGTCATTTTGAGCCGCCCCGCATCTGCGGCCCCGAGGCTGAAAAACGGCATGACCTTGCCGATGTCGAGCACCGTCTGCACCGTGCCCTTGCCGAAGCTGCGCTCGTCTCCGACGATGACCGCGCGCCCGTAATCCTGCAAGGCCGCCGCAAAAATCTCGCTGGCCGAGGCGCTGAGCCGGTTCATCACGACGACCATCGGCCCGGGGTAGGCGATCTCCGGGTTCGTGTCGCTCGCGACCGTGATTTTTCCGTCCGGGCCTTTCGCCTGCACGACCGGGCCTTTGGGGATAAAGAGCCCGGTGAGGTTGATCGCCTCCTCGAGCGATCCGCCGCCGTCCTTGCGGAGATCTATGACGAGCCCCTGGATGTCTTCCTGCTTGAGGCGGCCGAGGAGGGCGGCGATATCCTCGGTCGTGCTTTTGGCCGGACCGCCGCCGTTCATGTTCGCATAGAACAGGGGAAGCGTGATCCAGCCGATGCGGGTCTTCTGGCCGTCCGCTCCCTCGACGTCGAGCACCTCGGCCTTGGCCTCGGATTCCTTGAGCTTCACGACGTCGCGGGTGATTTCAATGATCTGGCTCTTCGAGGGATCCACGGCATCGCCCGGAAGCACCTGCAGGCGGACGAGCGAGCCTTTTTTCCCACGGATTTTCTCGACCACCTTGTCGAGCTTCATGTCCACGACGTCCTCGAATTCCCCCGAGCCCTGCGCGACCGCGGCGATCCGGTCGTTTTCTTTGAGGCGCCCGTCGAGATCCGCCGGCCCGCCGGGGACGAGCTCCATGACGCGGGCATACCCGTCGTCGCTGCGCAGGACGGCTCCGACCCCGACCAGCGAGAGCTTCATGGTGATGTCAAAATTGTCGCTCTCCTCCTTGCTCATATATTCCGAATGGGGGTCGTAGGCCTGGGCGAGCGCGGTGAGGAACGCGCTGACCACGTCGTCGCTGTCGGTCTCGCGGACGTTGCGCAGCGCCTGGTCATAGCGCTTGGTGACGGTCTGCTCGGGCGGACGCAGGGGGAATTCGTTCAGGTGCTCCTGGAGAAGCTCGGCCTCGACGCGATCCTTCCACAGCTTGTCGGCCTCGGCTATGTCTTTCGGCCATGACGCCTTCTGGCGGTTCACCTGGACGGACTCGTTGCGGGCGAAGTCGTATTTCTTCTGCGCGAGCTTCTTGTTGCTGGCGACGCGATCCTCGACGCGCTGCCGGAACCGCGCATAGATCTCGTGCGCCGGACTCAGGTCGCCGCGGAAAATATATTCCCCGAGGTTGTCGCCGAATTTTTTTTGGAATTCGTCGACGTCCGCCTGAATGAAATACATCCGGTTGTAATCCAGGGTGATCGACTCGAGATACGTCGTGAGCAGTTTTTCGGACATCGCGTTGTCGAGCTTCTGCCGGCTGTAGTGCCCCTGCTCGAGCCAGCGCGCCACCGCCAGGGCGACCTGACCGGAATCCGGCGATGCCGCGGCCTCCGCCGGACGGAGCGAGAGCCCGGCCGCCAGGATCGCAACAAGCCCGATCGCAAAAATTTTTCTCATAGGCACGTGGGAAACCTTGCAGAGATCGCTTGGAAAATCAAACTTCGTCATCAACATTCTGACCACACGACCATGAATCAGTTCAAATCATTTACCGGCGGGCCACTCGACACGAACGCGTTTTTTTTGGAATCCGCCTCCGGCAATCTACTCTTTGATGCGCCCGAGGGGGCCGACGGGCGGTTTGCCGGGGAGAAGGTGGACTGGATCCTCCTGACCCACGGGCACTTCGACCATGTGGCCGACGCGGCGAAAATCCAGCGCCGCCACGGATGCCGGATCGCCTACCATCCGGACACCGCGCCGATGGTCACCGACGCCGGGTTTTTCCGCCGGCACGGTTTCGAGATCGAGATCGAGCCGTTCCATGCCGACCGGCTGCTGGAGGAATCCGACGCCTGCGAGGTCGCCGGAACGAAAATGCGCATCCTGCACGTCCCCGGCCACTGCCCCGGAAGCCTCTGCTTTTATTTTCCGGAGCTGCGCACAATGATCGGCGGCGACGTGCTTTTCCGGGGCGGGGTCGGGCGATGGGATCTGCCGGGCGGCGACGGACCGCTCCTCTTCGAGGGCATCAGAAAAAAGGTGTTCGCGCTCGACGACGACGTGGTCGTGCTGCCCGGACACGGGCCGGCCACAACAGTCGGTTTTGAAAAAACACACAACCCCTACGTCGCGTGACTATTCTATAATTTTTCTTTGCTCGACAGGCCGTCCCCGTTCAGGTAGAGGTTCAAACTTTCAAGTCCCTCCGTTATTTATGTCAAGATACTCGTATGTTGCGCTGGACTCCCGCGGGCAGGAATCCTCCGGGGTCATCGAAGCCGAATCTCAAAACGACGCTCTGGGACAGCTCCGGCAATCGGGATACTTTCCGAAGAGCATCGCGGAGGAAGGCAAGGGGCCGAAAATCAAATCCAAGAGTCCGGAGAAGGGCAAGTCCGTCGGGAAGAAAAATATCACGATCTCCTTCCTGCAGAAGAAGACCATCAAGCCGAAAACCCTGATGATTTTCACGCGGCAACTGGCGACGCTGATTGATGCGGGCCTCCCGCTGCTCCGCGGCCTGACCGTGCTTTCGAAGCAGGAGCCGGATCCCGTGCTCAAAAACGTCATCAACAGCCTGGCGGAGTCGGTCCAGGGCGGCGGGACGTTCTCGGAAAGCCTCGGCGGCCACCCGAGGATTTTTAACAAGCTCTACGTGAACATGGTCAAGGCCGGCGAGCTCGGCGGCGTTCTGGAACTCGTCCTCCTCCGCCTCGCCGAGTTCCAGGAAAAGGCGCAGAAGATCAAAAACAAGGTTGTCGCCGCGATGTTCTATCCGGTGATCGTGCTGGTGATCGCGATCGTGATCCTCGCGTTCCTGCTCGTCTTCATCGTCCCGAAATTTGAGGCGATCTTCGCCGACATGCTCGGAGGCAAGCCGCTCCCCGGCCTCACGCTGTTCGTCATCGGCGTGAGCAACGCGGTCAAGAACAACTCGCTCGAGATCGCCGGCGTGATCGTTGGCTTCGTCGTCCTCTATAAGTTCATCGGGCGCACAAAAAAGGGCACCCGGATCATCGACAACGTGAAGCTGAAGGCCCCGCTGTTCGGCGACCTCACGCGCAAGAGCTCGATCTCCCGGTTCACGCGCACGCTCGGAACCCTCGTCACCAGCGGCGTCCCCATCCTCCAGGCGCTGAACATCACCCGCGAAACCGCCGGCAACATGATCATCGCCGACGCCATCTCCCAGGTCCACGACAGCGTCAAGGAGGGCGAATCCATCGTCCATCCGCTCGAGGCCAGCGGCGTCTTCCCGCCCATGGTCATCAGCATGATCGACGTCGGCGAGGAGACCGGCCAGCTCCCCGAGATGCTGCTCAAGGTTGCCGAGGTCTATGACGACGAGGTGGACAACGCGGTTGCCGGCCTCACCTCGCTCATGGAACCGATCATGATCGTCTTCCTCGCCGTCGTCGTCGGCACGATCGTCATCGCCCTCTTCCTTCCGCTCATCAGCATCATCACCGGCATGCAGGCGCAGACATGACGAAGAAAAAGCTGAAAGCTGAAATTGGAAAGCTGAAAGGGCAGGCAGGTTTGCGCAAGCCTTCATCCTTTTCTTCCGGCTTCACGCTCATCGAGCTTCTCGTCGTCATCGCGATCATCGCGATCCTCGCCGCGCTGATCCTCAGCACGGCGGGCTACGTCCAGAAAAAAGGTGCCACCTCGCGCGCCGAGACCGAAATCGCCGCCCTCTCGGCTGCTCTCGAAAGCTACAAGGCAGACATGGGGGATTATCCGACCAATGCCAATTCGGGCACCAACGCCAATTCGCTTTACGGAGTCCTCTCGCCGGCCAGTGGAAATGTTTACTTCGAATTCAACAAGAGGATGACCAATGCCAACGGCATTGTGGATCCGTTTGGGGCGACCTATAATTACACCTATCCGGGAGCCACAGACCGCAACGGCTCGAACTTCTTCGACATCTGGTCCACCGCCGCCAGCACAAACACCAACGCATGGATCAAAAACTGGTAGGGAAGCGTGAGGAAGTAGTTCAGCGCAAAACTGAACCGCTAGCTATCTGGGCTCTCGCTCTCGGCGTTCTTGGCATTTTCGGCTTTTCCATCATCCTCGGTATTCCTGCGGTGATTTGTGGAGTCGTAGCGAGACGCCGTATTCGCAATGGATCTGACTTAAACGGGAAAGGCATGGCCTTCGCGGGCGTGATTATGGGATCGATATCAATCGTTATTTTTATTATCTCCGTCATTATCTTCGTCACTTTTGGTCTTCCATTAATCCAATCTAAAACTGCAATAACAAGGGCGGAAGCGGAAATCGCGGCCCTTTCGGCCGCAATGGAGAGCTACAAGGCGGATACCGGAGATTATCCGACTTGGACGAACAACCCTGGCGGCAACAATGTCTTCCTTCTAACCCTTCTCATGCCAGAAAGCGGCAAGGATTACTTTATATTCAACAAGGGGATGACGAATACCAATGGCATCGTGGATCCGTTTGGGACTACCTATGGGTATACTTATCCGGGAGCTACAAACCGCAACGGATCGAATTCCTTCGACCTCTGGTCCACGGCTGGATCCACGACCAATTCGACCAACGCACCCAAGTGGATCAAGAACTGGTAGGCTGGGTGCTGCCTTTTTTCTAAAGGGGCAACAGTCACGCATCGGCTGGAAGCCGATGCCACGAACATTTTTTCCATGACCGCCGAGATCGAGCAGTTTCTGATGTATCTGGCCACCGAGCGTGGGCTTTCGGTGAACTACCAGCTCACGGTTCAGCGCAGCCTGGAATCGCTTGCGGATTGGCTTCGCGCAGGGGACGCGGGGGCCGGCTGGAAATCGCTCGACGCTTCGCGGATCACCGACTTTCTGGCCTTCCGCAAGCGCTCCGGACTCCAGGCCGCATCAGTTCGCTTAGATGCCGTCGCCATCCGGATCTTTTTTCGCTTTCTGGTTGCCCGGCTGGGCTGGGCGGAGAACCCGGCGGAGACGATGTCGCTTCCCCGACCGGAAAAGCATCTGCCGGAGACGCTCAATGTCGAGCAGGTCCGCCGCCTGATCGAAAGCATCTTGCCGACGGATCCCCAGGGCCTGCGCGATCGGGCGATGCTCGAGCTCCTCTACTCGAGCGGGCTCCGGGTCTCGGAACTCTGCGCCGCCCGTCTCGAAAACCTCGACCTCGACGCCGGGTTCATCCGGGTCACCGGCAAAGGCGCGAAGACGCGGCTCATCCCGGTCGGCGCACCCGCCGCCACCGCGATCCGGTGCTACCTCGACGCCGCCCGCCCGCCGCTCGTCCGGCGCTGGACCGGTGCCGAAATTTTTCTGTCTGTGCGGGGAAAAAAGCTGACCTCCCAGCGGATCTGGCAGCGCATCAAGCAATATGCCGCCCGCGTCGGCATCGAGACGAACGTCTATCCGCACCTGATGCGCCACAGCTTCGCGACCCACCTGCTCGGCGGCGGCGCCGACCTGCGGATCATCCAGGAGCTTCTCGGACATTCCGATATCTCGACCACCCAGATCTACACCCACGTCGAAAAAAGCGGGCTCCGGGCCGTCCTCAAAAAATTCCACCCCCGCGGGTAGCCGCCATGCTGTGCGCTTTGCAGTGCACTTTTCAGATACCCCGCCGGTTCTTTTGATATTTTTCAGTTGACCGGCTAAACACAACGACCAACATAGTCGCATATTAATTTCTATGAAATTACTCCTTATGCTTGTCCTCGCGGCGGCACTCCCGGTTGGCGCGAAGACCACCGAGCTGCTCAACGTCTCCTACGATCCGACGCGCGAGCTCTACGCTGATTTCAACGCGGCGTTCGCCGGGCACTGGAAAAAAACGACCGGGCAGGACATCCGGATCAACCAGTCTCACGGCGGATCGGGCAAGCAGGCGCGCTCGATCATTGACGGGATTGAGGCCGACGTCGCCACGCTGGCCCTCGCTTATGACATTGACGAGCTGGCCGCCCGGGGCGGGCTCGTTCCGGCCGACTGGCAGAAGCGGCTTCCCCACAACAGCTCGCCCTACACCTCGACGATCGTGTTCGTCGTCCGCAAGGGAAATCCGAAAGGCATCAGGGACTGGGGCGACCTCGTGAACAATGGGGTGCAGGTCATTACGCCGAACCCGAAAACTTCGGGCGGGGCCAGATGGAATTTCCTCGCCGCCTGGGCGTGGGCACTGAAGCACTACGACGGCAGCGAGGCCCGGGCGAAAGAGTTTGTCTCGCAGCTCTTCAAAAATGTCCCGGTGCTCGACTCCGGCGCCCGCGGCTCGACGATCACGTTCTCCGAGCGCGGGATCGGTGACGCGTTCCTCTCCTGGGAAAATGAGGCCTTTCTCATCCAGAAAGAAAAACCCGGCGAATTTGAAATCATCGCCCCGTCGCTCAGCATCCTGACCGAGCCTCCCGTGACGGTCGTGGACAAGGTGGTGGACAAGCGCGGCACCCGGGCGGCCGCCACCGCCTATCTCGAATTCCTCTACTCGGACGCCGGGCAGGACATCGCCGGAAAACATTTCTATCGCCCGATCTCCGAGGCCGCCCGGGCGAAATATGCCGGCCAATTCCCGAAAATCGATCTGGTCACGATCGACGGCCAGTTCGGCGGATGGGCGAACGCACAAAAAACATTCTTCGCCGACGGCGGCGTCTTCGACCAGATCTACGAACCGTCAAAAAAATAATTAAGCGGACGTTTTTTCCGGATGTCTTGCATCCGGATGACTCCCTTCCATCAGGGATTCGCACTCGGAGACCGATTGATAATAACGATCTATAATGTCGTTTTAAAATCGGATGAAGTAGAGATCTTTTCAGATTTTTCTATTTTCGTCTCGTAAGTTAGTGGCATATGTCATTGCCGGACATGCATTAAAAGATATTCATCTTTTTCGTTTTTTTTCGTTGACGGCAGCAGGAGATTGAATAACGATCAATTCAGTCGTCATAAAGGCGACGAAACAAAAACAAAAGAAAAACAAAAAATGAACATCAAAAAAATCCTATGGGTTGCTGTGGCCGTCACGGCGACTTTTTCACCGGTCGTCCGAGCTGGGCAGACCGACAACAAGAAAGTGATCGTCAAAGAAGAGGTGGTGGCTGAGAAAGGGGCGCCACTTCCCTTGCATCAGATCGAAGGGAACGGCGGAGTGCTCACGACGCTTTCGGCCTACATCGTGAACCCGCCGCGCAAGGGGGAGCTCGTCGGGCGTCCGGCCATTGGCGGGGGGCTGATCAGTCTGGGGGCCGGGCGCGTGCTGGTTCCGACGACGCTGACATGGAGTCCATGGGAGCGGATCGAGCTCGGGTACGGTTGGGACTGGTATTCTCTCGGGAGCCTGACGGGTGCGATCCACAACGCAACCGGGATCAACCTCGGGACGACATCCGTCTCCCTGCACAACTTCAACGGCCGTTTCCAGTTCATCAAAGAAAACGACTGGGGCCAGAAGTGGCTTCCGGCGATCACCGGCGGCGTGCATTACAAGGTGAACAGCGGGATCAGCTCGATCAACAGGGAGCTGGGCGGTGCACTGTCGTCCATCGGACTCGGGTATAACCAGGGGGTGGACTTCACTCTGTATGGGTCGAAGCTGATCACGTTTCTGCCGCGTCCGGTTTTGTTCAATGCCGGCGTCCGCGCCACGCGCGGGGCCGAGCTGGGCCTGCTGGGCTTCTCGCGGGACTACAGCTTCCTGTTCGAGGGCAGCGTCGCGATCTTCCTGACCGACTGGCTGATTCTCGCCGGGGAATACCGCCAGCAGCCCAACAACTACACGCCGATCCCCGGCGTGGTCAACAAGTCGGGCGACTGGGTGACGATTGATCTCGCTTGGATCGTGAACAAGCACCTCACGATCGCCGGCGGATACGGATATTTCGGCAACGTCGGCGACAAGATCGCCAACGGCGTCTGGGGATTCACCGCGAAATACGAATTCTAGCAGGAGGAAGAGCAGCGCCTCCGGGGTCTGTGTCCCGGAGGCGTCTCCCATCCACAAACCAACAAACCTCAAATAATAAACATCATGTCCAAACAAAACATTGAAACGCTCGCGCTGCATGCCGGGCAGGTGGCGGATCCGACAACCGGCTCGCGCGCGGTGCCGATCTACCAGACGACGTCGTATGTCTTCAAGAGCACCGAGCACGCCGCAAATCTTTTTGCGCTGAAGGAATTCGGGAACATCTACACGCGGCTGATGAATCCGACGACAGATGTCTTCGAGAAGCGGATTGCCGCGCTCGAGGGTGGCACCGGGGCGCTCGCGGTCGCATCCGGGCAGGCGGCGACGACGTTCGCGCTTCTGGCCATCACGCAGGTCGGCGATGAGATTGTCGCGGCGAACAACCTCTACGGCGGAAGCTACCAGCTCCTGCACTACACGTTTCCGAAGCTCGGCCGCACGGTCAAGTTTGTGGACTCGAAGGATCCTGCGGCCTTCCGCAAGGCGATCACGCCGAAGACCCGCGCGATCTACGCCGAGACGGTCGGCAATCCGAAGCTGGATGTGCCGGACTTCAAAAAGATCTCGGCGATCGCGCACGAGGCCGGGATTCCTCTCGTGGTGGACAACACGGTCGGGGTCGGGCTGGTGCGGCCGATCGACCACGGCGCCGATATCGTCGTGCTATCGGCCACAAAATACATCGGCGGCCATGGGACATCGATCGGCGGAGTGATTGTGGATTCTGGAAAATTTGCATGGAACAACGGGAAATTTCCGGAGTTCACCGAACCGGATCCGAGCTACCACGGGCTCGTCTATTGGGACGCGCTCGGGGATTTTCCCGGACTGGGAAATGTCGCGTTCATCATCAAGGTGCGCGTCCAGCTCCTGCGCGACATCGGCGCGGCGCTCAGCCCGTTCAACGCGTTCCAGTTCCTGCAGGGCCTCGAGACCCTGCCGCTGCGCATTGCGAGGCATTCGGAGAACGCGCTGGCCGTCGCGCGCCACCTGAAAGCCCATCCGGCGGTTGCCTGGGTCACGTATCCCGGACTGGAGGACGATCCGAACCACGATGTGGCCGCGAAATACCTCAGGGGAGGATTTGGCGGGATCGTCGGATTTGGAATTAAGGGAGGGCTCGAAGCGGGGAAGAAGTTCATCAATTCCCTGAAGCTCTTCTCGCACGTCGCCAACATCGGCGACGCCAGGAGCCTGGTCATCCATCCCGCATCCACAACCCACCAGCAGCTCACGGCCGAAGAGCAGGAAACCACCGGCGTCACGGCGGATTACGTCCGCCTCTCGGTCGGCCTCGAGAACATCAACGACATCACGGCCGACCTCGACCAGGCGCTGGCTGCGGATTGAGGCCCATCCATCCGAACATCACCATCAAAAAACCAAAACCATGCCAATCCATAGCAACATTATCGGGACAGTCGGCCGCACGCCGCTTGTCAAACTCAACCGCATCGCGGCCGGATCCCCGGCGACGATCGCTCTCAAGGGGGAATTTGCAAACCCGCTGGGCAGCGTGAAAGACCGCATCGGGGCCGCGATGATCGAGGCCGCAGAGAGAGACGGACGGCTCACGCCCTCGACCACGATCATCGAGCCCACGTCGGGCAATACCGGGATCGCGCTGGCGTTTGTCGCCGCAGCGAAGGGCTACAAGCTGATCCTCACGATGCCGGAGAGCATGAGCATCGAGCGGCGGACGCTCCTCGCGCTTCTCGGAGCGAAGCTGGTGCTCACTCCGGCGGCGGAGGGAATGAAAGGGGCGATCGTCCGGGCCGAGGAACTCCATGCGGAAAAAA
>Ga0194040_1000702_pt1 | contig 10143 bp, 13 predicted proteins | sample JunL2210m_MetaG_FD_148973 | JGI IMG/M metagenome (GOLD analysis project Ga0194040, IMG submission 148973) | Anoxic zone freshwater microbial communities from boreal shield lake in IISD Experimental Lakes Area, Ontario, Canada - Jun2016-L227-10m | ecosystem: Environmental > Aquatic > Freshwater >... | reverse complement strand
TTGTTATAGGTACCCATAGTGTTTATCCTCCTGTATTGTAGCCTATGCGGCATAGCACTTATTAATGAATCCCTTTTTGTCGGACACTTGAGGGAACGGAGGCCGTGACGTGGACGTATGAAGGGGGTTGTGAAGTGCTTATGGGATAGGGGGTTTGAGGTTAGCTGTAATGAGGGGGGCCATACTCAAAGTCCAGCCTTATATCGAGTATCCACAGAAAAAAAATTTTGGGATATGAAGAAGAGTTAGCCGGACAAAATCAGGCAACCTGTCCAAGGATATGCCCGATCAGCCGTTTCTCTGCTTTATGGATATGTTCCAGCAGCGTGGTTTTGTGCATACCCATCTTCTCTGCCAGTTCACCTGCGTTAATCCTTCGGGGATGATCGAAAAATCCACACCGGTACGATTCCACCAGGATCTCTTTTTGTTTTGGAGTGAGGACGTCAAAAATCCCGTTGACATGGGGATTGTAATCACAGACCGAGAGGATCTCGAGTCCCCACCCTTTCTTTGCGGCATCGGTAACGAACATATTGAGGTCCTCCGGGTTTCCAACCATGTTGAATGTCAGGCAGTCGTTCTCAAAGACAATCGGGGGCTCGAACTTTGATCCGTATGTACGGAGAAACTGGGTAATATCATCGGAAAATGTGCCCTTGACAAGACAGGTATATTCACGGCCCTTATTCTGGAGCACAACAAGATTCGAGACATAATTGCACTTAATCTGATCGACAGGGACCCCTTCCCTGATGGTAAACTTGCACACTTCGCTGTGCATGTCGTCAACCATATTAAAGAGCGAGATCACCTCGAACCGTTCGATGACCTGGCCAAAGGATTTGCAGTAATCGAAGATATCAGCGGAAAGCCTAACCATCATCTTCTTCATGACCCGATCTGGTATCCGGAACATGATAATATATATGGCCATACATGTATGGCTCAATTCATAACATTGCTGCCCTCCTTTTCATTATCAGATTTCCTGAGGTGTGAAACATGAAAATGGAAAATTGTGCTGAAATCACTGATGCAAAACGGATTGAACTGAAGAGCGGACTTACGGAACCGGAAAAACAACACCCGAACAATGGGTTCATCGTTCCTGCCGGCATCCTGATTGGCCTTGGAGCGGGACTGCTTGTCGATCACCTAGTGTGCGGCTTCCTTATCGGGCTCGGGCTCGGACTTATCGGTTCGGAACTTCTCCAATTCGTCAGGAAATCCCAAGAGGGTGAGTGCACGCAGCCGGGAGGCGCAAACGTGACGACGCTCATTATCGGAGCCTTCCTGGTCTTCATCGGGATCGGCATTGTCCTGGTGCCGGCCGCAATCTGGCCGTACTCCATTGCGGGTTTTTTAATCCTCACCGGCATCTGGGTCCTGGTACGGGGATACTACAAGATTCCATGAAGACAGTATTACAGGATAAATCCGGGGTTGACTACCATGATAGAAGCTGCTCTTGTAACTATCCTTCCCGTTGGCTTTCTGATCATTATTTTCGGCGGAGGGGCATACTTCCTCCGAAAAAAGATCGAACAGGAGGGGGAGGCTCCGATCAACAGAAACCAGTTTTATGCAAGCAAGTACTCGATTATCATCATCTGGGGGGCCATGGCCCTTGCGAGCTGGGGGATCGGATTCTCTGCTGTCGAAGTACCCCGGCTCCTGCAGCTTATTGCGCTCGCATTCTGGTTTGCCGGATTCGCTCTTCTGTATCTCGGGCGATTTAAAATGGGGGATTCCTTTCGTCTCGGAACCCCAAAGGAGGACACCAGCCTCAAAACTGACGGGTTATTTCGGCTGAGCAGGAATCCGATGTACGTAGGCGTGTATGCAACAATCGTGGCATCTTCCCTCTACACATTAAACCCGGTCGTTATTCTGCTGGGGGTGTTCGTGGTTGTCGTCCACCATTCAATCATCCTTGCGGAAGAGAAAAATATGCAAACTTTATTCAGCCGGCAATATTCGGAGTATTGCAGCCGCGTACGGCGATACGTCTAACGTTCTGCAATGGATGATTCTCTCATTAAAACGATATAATGAAAGTGATTAGAGTCTCTTATCCTTGTTTTTTTAAGTGAGTTTCATGAAGTACGCGAGCTGTCCTGTCCGAGGGACTGTTTTGGGAGGTGAAGTTGATGTAATGACCCGGTTGATCCAGCCGGGGGGTCTTATTGGGACCGATGGAAAAACAGTCCCCGGTTATTTCATCCCAGCCAGTCGTACCGCAACAGCACACGACAGCCAGCCGGCATCGGGAGTTAAGAAGTACCTGCAGGAGCCGGTTCTCTTCCGCTCCATCACATCCATATCGAAATAACTCCAGGAAAAGTCCGGACCCAGCATCGCAACGATCTCGTCCTGTGAATAAGTTGTCATCCGGTCAAGAGCGGTATAATCACGGACATGGGAAAAAATCCTGTACGGAATTGATCGCCGCTCCTCGTTTACCAGCCTGCACGGTTTGAGATGCTCAAAAACAATACTCATGTCCGTAAAAAGACCTGACAGGGATGCAAACACCCGCTCCATTGCAGGCCTTTCAATATAGTAGCTGAGCCCTTCCATGACAACGATAAGCCTTGTGGCTGCCGGATCACCCAATTGTTTCATGAGAGCGTCTGCAAGGTGGGCCGTATCCGTAATGTCAGATTCGATGCAAGAGATGAACCTGCTGCGATCCGGGACCAGTTCGGCATACCGCTGGTGCTTGTGGCTCATATTATTCCTGTCGATCTCAATGAAGTGGACACGATCGCAAAGCAGCGGTGAGAGTTCGAGAGCGAGCGGCGAGAACCCGGCGCCAAGGTTGACGATGGTTGTTGGTTTTTTATCGGCTTTGACCAGTTCTTCAACCGTATTTTTAATGAAATGCTTCCGGTTGATGATCACTTCCGAGTACCATGGACATATATCGTTATAGCATTCCAACAGTGACTTGCCTGCTGACAGATCAAGTTTCTTCAGATACGGACCCGTCAGGGGCTTTGGCTCGTAATACCTGCTCGCCCAGAGCATGACAAGTGCCGCGGTATCAGATACCGGATAGGGCTTTTCGTTTTCTATCATGATGAAAAAGAATTTCCTGTATCGTGTTTGTAGTATATGTACAAAAAATCACCGGCTCACCCGTCCCATCTGATTACAACAATGCAATGATCGTACTGGTACAGGATAGCAATTAAGGCAAATAAAGAGAAGAGATCCTGTACAATGGCAGGAAATAAGGGACGTACCGGTAACAGCATTCACGTACCCGATCCGCGCTCTTCTTTTGTGAATCAGCCGGTATGCACCCCCCTCACAGAATCCGATGTGGAATCCGCAGCCCGGCTCTATACGGAAGTCTTCCTTGCTGATGAACCGACCTCACACCGTCGCGCACTTGATCCGGCCCTGTTCCTCCCTTATGCACGGTTTTATATCGGCTCTCTGGTCAGAAAAGATCTCAGTTTTCTCTCACGGCATGAAACGACACATGAGCTTGCCGGGTTCATCTTCTGTTTCGATCTGACTGACGACCCGGAGAACGAAGGTGCAGTGATGTCGGAATTTATTGCGCATTTCAAAGAGGCTGTCGCCATGATCCATGAACTTGAGGACCGGCATCTCAACCGGGAAGAGATGAAGGCCGGGTCGGTTCTGCATATCTTTCAGATCGGTGTCCGCCGGCAGTACCGTGAAACGGGGATTGCCCGGGCCATGATCCAGCGGGTGCTTGCCCATGCCCGGGAACGCGGATTCCGGCAGGTCATTGCCGATTGCACCAGCCCGGCTTCGAAAAGGGTATTTGAGCAGTGCGGTTTTTCTGAAATGGGATTTTCTCCCTATGAATCGTTCAACATGGACGGGATCCGCTTTTTTACTGGCCTTAACGGGGGCATTTCCCTGATGGTGAAAAATATCTAATCTGTCCGTTTTATCATAACCACTTTGTTTCCTCTATCAGATGCGAAAAATAGTTTCCTTTTTAAAGAAAAGATATACCGGAGGATGTTGCTTTTCACGGCGTCAGTTTGGTACCGGGCAGTTATTCGCTGGAAAACGATTGTCCCGGAGCCTGTCCGGTATTGGGCGTAGAGATGTGAAGCTGCTCGACCAGCCAGCGATTCCCGGTATTTCTCAGCCCCAGGGTCATCCTAACTTTCATCGTCTGCTTGTCTTTTCCCTCAATCCCAAACGTACAATTGCAGCCGCTCTTTACCCAAGCGATCCTTCCATCACCAACAATGTTCAAATCCGTAAATTCGAGAAAAATCGATTTCGCCTGGATCAGATCACGCTTTAGTAACGGTGCGTATTCTTTACGGTTCCTGAAAATTTCATCCGGCCCGGCACCGTATCCGCTGATATCCGGGGATAATAACGCCAGCAGCGCTTTTAGATCCTTTCTCTGGTATGCCGCACAATACCGGCAAAGGGTTTCTTTAACCTCTGCCTTCTGCCCTTCTGTGAGAGTCATAGTAGTGATACTGGTTGACATTCAGATATCTTTTTTTTGAATCCCTCTGTGTGCCTTTCTAGGATGGTCATGGGTGAGTAAAATTCCCCCCCGCTCACTTAGGCTTGTAGTATCCCCACTTCTCAAGCGCCCCGGCAAGTTCCTTTGACTTTTTTGCCTTCTCATCAAGCGTGATGCCTTCCTGCCACGCATCAATCGCTTGCATGGTTGCCTTAGCACCTGCCCGCGTACCTTTCGGGTGGCCGTGGATGCCGCCACTCACGAGCAGCACCAGCTCACAACCATAGATGTCCAGCACCTCAGGAACAAGGCCAGGGTGCAGGCCTCCCGACGAGACCGGAAATGCACTTTTTATGGAGCCCCAATCCTGGTCGAGTGCCATATGCTCAACACCTTTCGTCTTTCTCTCCCGCAGCACATCGGCAAGCAGCATGGCTTCTTTTTTTGTGCCAACCAATTTTCCTACTGCGGTGCCGGTATGAATCTGGCTGACTCCAATAAGCCGCATCAGCTTTGCAAGGAACAGCATCGTGAGCCCGTGCTTCTTGTTCCGGTCAAACGTTGCATGCATGGCCCGGTGTGCATGGATCGCTAAGCCGAGATCGGAGCAGTAGTCCCGCATGGTCATGACGCTTGCCGTACCTGCGACAACCACATCGATCATCGTAAAGTTCCAGCCATTGTCCGCCAGCAACTGCGCTCGCTTCTTCATGGTCTCGACATCTGCGGTGATGTTGAGGTACGCGGATTTCCGCTCGCCGGTCTCTTTTATGGCCTTGTCCCGAAGTTTTGTCATGAACTTCACGCGGTCTTCAAAGCGGTTGAATGAAGTCGAGGTCAGGTTCTCGTCATCCTTGACAAAATCAAACCCGCCCATCCAGGTCTCGTACGCAATATCGGCGTGCTCCTGCGCAGAGAACCCGATCTTGGGTTTTGGCACAGCACCGGTAAGGGGTCGGTCGTACACCTTCATCATCTTACGGATGCCGTCATTGCCAAAGTGCGGTCCCTTGAAATGTTTGATATATGCAGAAGGGAGCGCGACATCGATCAGCCTGAGATTTTTTAGCGCCTTCATGCCAAAGATGTTGCCCGCAATCCCGCTGAGCAACTGCACGGTATTTCCCTCTTCCCAGAGTGCGAGCGGGTACGCGATCTTTGTATAGTTCCCGTTGATCTCAAAGACGGTTGCCTGCAATTTTTTCATCCGCGGGGGCATTGTAAAGAGCGTTGTCCACGTTCCGGTCGAACTTTCAGAAGCGATCCGCCCGGCTGCTTCTTCGTGGCTGATACCTGCTGCCGGTTCGAAATAAAAGAGGCAGACGAGTTCATCCTTTGCGGGGGTATACCCGATGTTTACAAATTCCTTATACCAGTCAATTGCCATCAGAACACCATTAACAATCAAAGGAGAGGATGATTAATAATCTTGCAGTAGGGGGAGGTTAAAACCTCCACTCCATTATCCTTATCCGCTTCCCGCACCAATCTCCGGAGGTAACGTTATGCTCTACCGCACCGTCCCAAAAACCGGCGACAAACTCTCCATTTTGGGCTTTGGTTACATGCGGCTGCCGAAGAAAGAAGGCGGTGGTATTGATGAAGATCGGGCAATCAGCCAGCTCCGGTATGCGATCGATCACGGTATCAACTATGTTGATACTGCGCCAATCTATCATTTCGGCAAGAGCGAACTGATCCTAGGGCGGGCTTTGGCTGATGGCTATCGGGAAAAAGTACGGCTTGCCACTAAACTCCCGCCATGGTCCGTCTTTTCCCGTGCGGACATGGATCGGATTCTTGCTGAGCAACTTCAGAAGCTAGGCACCGATCATATCGATTACTACCTGCTCCACAGTCTCGGCAAAGAGTCCTGGGATAAACTCCTGCGTCTCGGGGCGCTGGAGTTTCTTAACAAGGCAAAGAAAGATGGCAGAATAATAAACGCCGGTTTCTCGTTCCACAGCAACACTGACACGTTCAAGGAGATCATCGATGCGTACAACTGGGATTTCTGCCAGATCCAGTTTAATTATCTCGATGAACATAACCAGGCCGGAATTGTGGGGCTTGAATACGCGGCATCGAAACAGATTGCAGTCATGGTGATGGAACCCCTGCGCGGTGGGAACCTTGCCGGTCATGTGCCGGATGATGTGCAGAAATGCTTTGACGCTGCGCCAGTGAAAAGGAGTGCCGCGGAGTGGGGACTGCGCTGGGTGTGGAACCATCCAGGGGTCACTGTCGTCCTCTCAGGTATGAATGAGGAGGCGCATATCGAAGAGAATCTCCGGGTGGCAGAGACCGCGTTACCAGATTCCCTTACAGAAGCGGACTTAACCGTGCTCGAACAGGCCCGCCAGACTTACCGACGCTTGATGAAAGTGGACTGTACCGGCTGCCGCTACTGCATGCCCTGTCCTGCAGGCGTCAACATCCCGGAGTGCTTTGCTTTCTACAACAACACCGCATTCTTTCCTCACAACCGGGAGAACCGGATGCTTTACATCATCCGTCTTGGGGGGATTATCGGGGATGTTCCTTCGTATGCCGGGCTATGTAAGCATTGCGGGAAATGTGAACGGATCTGCCCCCAGCACATCCCCATCCAGCAGCGTCTAAAAGAAGTCTCGGAATCTATGGAGGGCAGTGGGATGGGTGCCCGGCGGTTTGTGATGAAGGGCGTGATGGGGGGTGCACTGCGGATCCAGAATATTATTGGAAAGATCAAACGGATGGTTTCGGGTCGGAAGTAGATGCAGTGATGAGAATGCCAGAAGTTTTTTTTTCACACTCCGCTAAAAAGAGATCGCGGTTTGTCCGGGTCCCTGACACATACCTTTTTCCAGTTTCTTTTTGAGACAAAGTAGTATAAAGGTGCAACAACTGCATGGAATCCGCAACAGCAGCGCCCGGACTTTCCGGGGAGTACGCAGAGGAGTCCGGTATGATACGGGACACAAGCCAGCGTATCCGCATTGCCCGGACACGCGGGGAACTCGGCACCATTCTTGTCCATGAAGTGCAGCAGTACTCCCTCTTCGATCTCCAGATCATCGGGGGTCGCCTCTACAATGAGATAGAAAAACTGCCATCCCCGTACCGCGAGGCGATCCGCCCGTACTTTAACAAGCAGCTCTTCGGAAAGCATCATGAACTCCTTGCACTGCACCGGAGCGGGGCGTTTTTAGCGATGAATACACCTCTTACCGATCCGGAAACCGTTCAGAAATTCTGCGATATGCTGCCGGAAGGATGTTTTGCCTGGAATGATGCAGGAGAGCGCAACCCGTACTTCCGGAACCCGAAGAACCGGCTCTTCTATTACCTGATCGCCGCGTTTTCCATGTTTGTGCTCGATGAGCCGGGTCACCCGGTGGGCATGCCTTTTCCCGGGGGGTTTAAAGTTGAACAGCGGGGGTGCGACTACTACTGCCTGATCCGGGACAAGGAAAAGGAAGTTTACTCTTCAATCTGTAACTACTGCCCGGCAAAACAGACGGAAGAGTCTTAAAGGATTTGCGCCCCGTCACTTCAAAAAAATGATGATGGCCTGCGTTTTTTCTAATCCGGGACAGTGGAATTTTTATTCTTCTGGAACACCAAAGCCTTGAAACCGTGGTAGTTTCCTGGCAAAAACAGTTGGAAAAATTTTAAATGAGTATGAAAAAAAACCAGTTTTCAGCTGTTCAGTATCCTGTGCTCTTCGAGTCCCCCATCATAATATACTTTGATGGTGATCTCATCTCCTTTTAAAAATCCCCTCAGCCGATCGTCATACACTTTCTGCACATGGCGTAGGTGGTGGCGGGCGAAGTAGTGCTGCATGTATTCGAGGAACTGAATCTCCTGCGTGAGAAATGCGTTCTCATACTCCTTTGCCTCACGAGCGAGATCGAGGCTTTCCTCGTTAAGGATCGTGGCATCATATTCCCCGTGCTGGTCAAGCCCGGAGAACTGTCGCCAGTCCACAGTACCATGTTCATCAGGTTCCCGGTGGAGCATGTACGGGTACACGCGGCAGATGGCAAACCTGTTGTCATAGATGCGACATTTGCCATCTTCTAAAAACCAGCAGGACCCGGTCGCATCCTCCTTTGTCCGCAGGGCATACCCGGAGACATAAAATATCCCGTTCTGGTCGCAGAACTCTGGTGACGGGGCCGGTTCGAGTGCATCCGGATCAATGGCTTTTACTGCCGTTACGTCCCGGTCAAGCAGGAATACATGCCCGTTGAACTCTCTTGTGCAGCACTTTGCACAGGAAGTACAGCGGAATTTGATCTCCCGTATTATGCCAGCGAAACGTTCTATGGGATACTCAAAGAGACTGTTGCGCTCCTGAGTCAGCGCAGCAATGCGAAAAGGAATGGGGGTTAGGGAAATGCGGATCACCACATTGGTTTTTTTAAGAGACTTATGATGGCAGTGTTTATTGCTCTTTTGAAGAGTTTTTAACTTCATCAGTGCCCATCTCATGAAACAGCATTTTTTATCCACGGTGTTTGTAACAGTCATGGAACCCATGCGTGAACTCCCGCGCTACAGGGAAACAGATGACGGTACTTAATCGTGTATCGCTCACGCTGCACCGTCAGGATTTCCCGGCTTCTTAAATTCCGGTATGGTCCGGTTTATTCTGACCGTTTCGTAAACGGTGTGAGTACAACTCCGGGCAAAGAAGTCCTTTTTTACTTGTACTTCACATCCTATCATAAGGAGGGGAGTATGCAGACCATCTTAAAAGTGATATGCGTTTTTGTCGGATTGTTTGTAATAGCAAACGGTGTCTGGATAGTATACATGCCGCCATATGGCGATGAGCCCATTGGGCTTGCAATTATTGCGGTGGGTATTTTTATCCCGATCCTCACCCTTTTTGTGGCAAAGATGAGCGAACGCCGATACGAGTAATTAAAAGCGCAGGAACACTTTGCCGGTAATAACCGGCACACAATTTTTAAAAAAATTAGTTGTACGTCCGGAACGGTACGTACGCATCGAAGATCTTTACTTTATCGCCTTGGGGTGTGTATGCCCAGACCTCAGTCCGGTCAACGTATCCTGGCTTTGTGGTACTGCGCAATGATACAGAACTTCCTTTATATAGTGGCTTTTTGATGGAACCTGTCTCTACTACGCCATCAGACCGTGTGACGATCACATCAAGTTGCGGGATCACATTGAGCCCTTTTCCACCAGTGCAAGTCACTGTAATCTGTGGGTCGACGGCCTCACCATTGCTCGCTACCTGAACATCTATGCCCCAGGCATCTGGCAGGGACTGGGTTGGTCCGGGTGTTAACGAGGCGAGTGTAGTGGTTACAGGAGCCGGTGTGGCAGTTGCAATAATGGTTTCAACAGCGGTTGGCACCTGTGTTACAGGAGGTGCTGCCGGTTGCTGTGTGCACCCTGCTGCTAATAGCAGGAGTACAAGTACGAAAAAGAGGGAAAAAACCCATCTGGTGTTCATATACACACATCTCTTTGAGAAATATTTGAGTGTTATGATTTCAGAAAAAAAAACAGGGGCGTTAATATGCCCTCTTGCCCGCGGCCGGTTCAATGCCGGTTGGCTGGTTTCTGATGGTGCGCTCTTTCATGATGGAATAGACTTCATTGGCGTTTTCCTTTGGAATCTCGACAAAGGAGTAGGAGTCTAGGAT
>Ga0194040_1000698_pt1 | contig 10188 bp, 13 predicted proteins | sample JunL2210m_MetaG_FD_148973 | JGI IMG/M metagenome (GOLD analysis project Ga0194040, IMG submission 148973) | Anoxic zone freshwater microbial communities from boreal shield lake in IISD Experimental Lakes Area, Ontario, Canada - Jun2016-L227-10m | ecosystem: Environmental > Aquatic > Freshwater >... | reverse complement strand
TTGGTTACACCTTACGACGAATATGACAAGCTTGGATTTATCGTCTCTGGTTCTTTAAATCCTCAGAAGGCCCGAATACTGCTTATGCTCGCCTTGACAAAGACAACCGATTTGAAAGAAATTCAGCGGATGTTCTACGAATACTAATGAAATCAACCGCGATAAATAGCAGGGCGTTGCTGGCGATGAAAAGATTATTTTGCTCCCTGGTTGGTTGAGTATTCGGCATTGTTGGGAGGCGCGACTCCAAATACAAAGCGATAAAGGAAATTTTATTTCATAAAGCTGAATTGCGATAGAAGCATGCATATTTTGGAAGTTGATTTTTCCGAGGACAGGTATTGTTTGCCTCACTGAAAGAAATAAGCCGCATTCTTTCTATTTTTCATAGATTTCAAAAGATAATCGTGATACAAATGCCCTATACTTGATAAACAGTTGGATCGGTCCCATCCATTCTACAATGTAGGAGGGAAATATAGACTAGCTGAAACTTGCCCCGTTTCTTAAAAAGAGCGGGGTTTTTATTACTCATTAGGAGTTTGCAGAGGGTCTCATGCCGATCCATATGAGACGCCACGAAAAACACAGTAAACAGACACATAAGTACTATATAAACTTATTTATGAGCGATGAGATATCTTTCCCACGGACGTCTTATATGGCAAATAGTGCTGTTTTTTGGTTTTTATACGGATACATATAAAAATTATTGGCCGTCAGGAGCGAAGGACCACATGTGAAGATCATCGCCATCATCTGCAACGCGCTCCTGTACTTGATCATTCTTTAACTAATTGTATCTAGGCAGAAGGAGGACAAAATGAGAATAGGCACAACGTTGTCAGCATTGGCTGTTGTCATCTGCGTCACATTGTTTGGTCAGGCTGCGATTGCTGATGTAACGATTCTATACAACGATTACAGCGGCTCTCCAACCATAGGGCGTGGCAACGGGACTTCAACGGATCCAAACAATCCGGATTACGGCGCCATGCGGATATTTATAGAGAAGGTTATCGATTACACCGATGAACGCGGGCCGGATGCATTACCCGCCGGACAGAAGATCATCTTCCAACGAAACCAGAGTACCAAGCGCACGGTGAATGCCCTCAGGGCCGGAGTGCAATTTGCGAGCGCAAATACCCAACCGCAGCCGGCCGTGTCAGATCCCAGCTGGGGCTTTATTTTCAATTCAATGCCCTTTGGGATCAATTTCCGGCAGACGCTTGGATTTCTCTACGATGCGAAGCTCGATGGATTCGGGGGGACCGGTATCGAATTGGCACAAGCGATCCTGGATAATCGCGGGGGAACTCAAATTGTCTTCCCCGTCGTGGGAAGCACCATGCAGGGTTCGGGTTATTTTCCACAACCCATTGGCAAGCCGGTCTGCAACGCTGGAGACACAGATTGTCAAAACCAGGGCAGTGGGATCGGCCTGGCCGGTCTTTGCACGTCGGGCTGGAGAATTCGCTATTTGGCTCCGCCGCAGGATATCGTGGATCGTGCATGTGACCTATTGGTGAAAAGAGGTGTCATTCCTGCCAAGACTCTCACGTTCTATCCGCCCGTAGGCGGCCAGTCTGTCCTGTTGCCCATGCAACGAGCAACTATTCAAGGCTTCGAATACGTCACGCCGTTTGATGACCTTGTCGATTTCTTTCCAGTAAAGGATGCGACTCCTGCCAATCCCCTTGGTAACCCCGATAAGGGCAATCTGAATTGCGGTCCCGTGCTTGCTTTCCCTATTCCGCCCGGTACCAAAGAAAACTGCTCGCAAAATATCGGCCAAACAGGTGCGCGATATGCCCATCATCCCTCTTGGCATCAACCGTTCCTGTTATCGTGGATGCACATTGATAAGACTGCCTGGAACAGCTTGAACGCCGCCCAAAGAGCGGCTGTACTAAGAGCAGCCAAAGACTCCGTGATCGGGTCCTACAATGCGACCGAGTCGGTTCAGTGCAAAAAGCTGAAAGCCATGCTTGACTTCAATAAAGGCATTAACCAGCGAAACCCGGACGGTACGCTACGATTGATCGCTGACAAACCTGTCAGTGCGGAAATCACTATCGCCAGGTGGCCGGAAGATGCATTAAAGGTTCTTCTCGAAGCCAGAGATGATTATTTGGCATCTCTCGCAGGACCTGATAATCAGAACCAAAAGACGGACGCGCAAAAGGACTTTTCCACCATACTGAAAGCGGTCAAGCAATATGCCGCAAGTATAGGCGCCGGCACCTTTGATCCGGGCAAATTTCCTGCAAAAACAGGCCTGATCAAAGGAGAGGATTGCAACCTGGTGAAAGACTAACAATCGGAGAGGTCGCTTTCGATCGATTGCTCATAGCATTGTGATTGCCCGACATGAGCGGCATGCCGTGTTTACCGCTGACGAAAGAGTAGCTTATGCGCAAGACCTCCGACCCGCACTGCTCACGCAAGCTGTGCTTGACGTCCTGGTATCAACGGCGCGGATTTATCGTGCATCGGAACAGTTTAGACGTCGTGGAGTTCTGGTACGCGCGAGTGCCCTACGGTGCCCAACCACCCGTTTCAGCAGATGTGCCGCTGAACGGGATGAGTTGCAACTTTCCTTCTTTAATAACTTAAACACATCCGTGCAATGCCATAGCCAGCAGATCACCAAACCGATTATCAGATAGATAATCCATTTTCGATACGACTTCTTCATGGTTTGATACTCCTTTCAGGTTTAGTTTCCTGAATGATTTTTATATTCAACGGAGTAATTATCAGAAGGAAGTCAGGGAATGATTGATGATGGGTTTTGTTAGCGGCAAAAAATCAATGGTTGCATAAAAATTTAGATAACGATCATCAAGATTTTCATATCATCTCTGCATAGGCAAAGACGGCGTTGACGTAGGCCTTTTCATGGTTATAACTATAGACTGCTCGACGCATTTTCTTCTCGTTGCCGGTTTTCCAGCCCATATGATGAAGGTAATTTGCTATGCTGGCAAAGGCATCGGGATAGTCATACAGGTCGGTTTTCCCGTCACCATTATAATCCACAGCAAAAATAACATACGAGGACGGCATGAACTGGGGAATGCCAAAGGCGCCTGCCCAGGAACCTTTCATATCAAAAGGATCCATGTCCTTTCGCTTGCACATCCTTACCCAGGCGACAAGCTCTCGATTCGCCATTTCAACACGCTTCGCTCTTTTATCAAGCATGCACATCGTATACAGGGCGTTGAAAACACTGTATTTCCCGAGATGCTTTTTAAAATCCGTTTCTATCCTGATAATTGACACAATATAATTGGCCGGCACGCCATAGAAACTTTCGATCTTCCCAAAGAGTTCTTTATTATCCGCTATTATTCTTTTCCCAGATTCAATGGACTCGGGTTTGAACAGGCCGAACTCCTCATCGAAGTAACTCAGCTTCTTCTTTTTCTTCTCGCCCTCTTTCAGTACCGGTGGTGTATAAATACTGTAGTATAACTCGATCCGCTCGTCTGAAAAAATATCATCAACATCATCCTGACTAATTCCGGCCCTTCGGAAGGATACCTTCAGAGCAGCCTTTCTTTTTTCAATGCTCCCCATAACCACCGGGTTTCTTTTTGTCCCCTTACCCTTCTTTTTCCCGGTTTTATCTTTTTTGATCTCTTTGTTGGTAACTTCCTTTTTCCAAACAACCTTACTCTCCGCAGCAACAATATTACTGACAAGACATGCAACAATAAATAATGCCGCAACAGCAATACCCATTTTTTTCACAATGTTCACTTTTTTCATAACCATTCCTTGAAGAGTAGCTTACAGCATATGCGCAGAAAAAATAACTGCCTGCACGGAAAGCAAGCGCATTGTCGAAGTCAAGTTCATTGCCGATACCACAGCAAAGTGGTTAAGGTTGTTTTTGAAAATTATTGACAGATGACATTTTCAATTTCAAAAATCCGACACCTCATACGGATCTTGCCGCATCCCCAGAATATCTGAAGGTCAGCCATACCGCAAATCTAGACAATATCTTCATTCCTAAAACGCTGGAAAAGCAATGCGCCAAGAATAAGGCAATAAATAAGGATATTGATTAGTGGATTTATGGGTCCAAATTCATGGAATGATTCGCTCCCAATCAACGAAGATGCTGACTGCTGAACACCTAAGAGCTTAGGCCATAAATAGTATACAACTTTCCACCATGTCAAGTCTGACTGCGGGTGGGCAGCCGATTGCTGCATCATCGACTGTGCCATCTGGCTTTGACTAATGGCAGCTACACCGTCGGCCACAAATCCCACTACACCAACGATCAGAACAAAAAGAAAAGAGAGAATGTCGGGCATCAGGAGCGACAAGAGAAGCACAGCAATAACCACAAAGAGCAGGTTTACAGAACACAGCAGTGAAGCAGCGAGGTATTCTGGCATGAAAACCTTCAAATTGATGGATGTGATCAAGAACACAATGCTATGCAAGATGAACATGAATAGCACCGATAAGGCCCATAATCCAATTGTCTTTCCCATGACATACTGCCAACGGGCTATCGGTTTTGACAAAATACACGATTGCATCCCTTCATTCCGGTCACGCCTGAACATTCGCATCGAAAGTAAAGCCGTTATGATCATCACGCCGGCACCAATGATGTGGAAGGTCACTTTAGATAAAGCTCTGACAACGGTTACGGCATCGAGATACTGGCCGTTAACCATGTAATTGCCTTGATAACAACCGCGAATAAGAAATACGCAGATAGCGCAGATAACAAACATAATGACGAAACTTTTCTGCCGCATTTCATCAATAAGCGTATATTTTGCAATCCTGATGATGGATGGAAGTGCTTTCGATGTTTTCATGTCAACCTTTCACAAGTCTTACAAACACATCTTCCAGCGTATCGCCGTCCTTGACAATGGAGGAAATAGAGTCTTTTACCAAAAGCTTGCCGCAGTTGATTATTGCGGCGGTATCGCAAATCTTTTCAACTTCCGACAGCTGATGTGAATTTAGAAAGATGGTCATGCCTTGATTTTTAAGCGAATCCAAGAGCTGGCGTATTTCTCTGATCCCGATGGGATCAAGTCCAGCAGTGGGTTCGTCGAGAATTAACAGCTTTGGATCTCCTATGAGTGCAGCGCCTAATCCGAACCGTTGAATCATCCCCTTTGAATATGTGCCTACCTTTGTATATTCCCTGCCTTGCATTCCGATCAGTTCGACGATGCCCTTGCATTGATCCATGGCATCGGACCGGTTCATATCCAACAGCTCCGCACAACGTAGCAAGTATTGCCATCCTGAAAGGTATGGTGGAATATGATTGTTCTCGGCCAGATAGCCAATTGTTGTTCGACATACTGCATCTGTACTTGGGAAGCCGTCTAACGATAAGCTTCCCGATGTAGGTCGTGTAAAGTCGAGCAGCATCTTAACGATTGTCGTTTTCCCCGCACCATTGGGTCCAAGCAGAGCGAAATACTCTCCTGCCTTGACAGAGAAGGAAACATTGTCAACAGCCATAAGGGAATCGTATCGCTTGGTAACGTTATTCAGCTCAATCATATGACGCACTCATGTTAAATCTTTGGTAACCTCTCCAGCAAAGATGTTTAGACTTTTAATCGGCATACGCTTTTAATTGCAAGCAAATATTGAGAGATTTATCCCTTAAATAGAGGCGTATATATTTTATCCAATTGGGTGCAAACTCTGGATAATCTTTATCCATATTTCTGGTTATCTCAAAAAGCCAAAAACATTTCCGATCAACCTTCCCGCATATAATCGTTGATTATCAGCATGATATACTCATGCCAGCTCACTTGGCATGGCATATGCTGTATACAAAGCTAAAACAAATCAGAAACGAAAGGAGAACTCTAACCATGAAAAAAATAGCCATGACATTTGTTACAATTTTCATTGTAACGGTTTTTGCAGCTTCTGTTTTTGCATTCGGACCGAGCTGGCAAAATGGTAACAGCTATGGCAACAGAAGCAGATATCAACCTGCACATTTCCAATTCGACAATCATCAGCGTCAAGATTATCAACACCAAAAAGTTGTCTATGTGCCTGTCTATCCCACTCCGGTGGTTCATTTTCCACAGCATGCAAGGCCTGAAATAGCCATCTCCGTACTAAATTTCAGCTTGTGGATTCGTTAGGAGATTGATTTCCGTTTCAACGATGCTACCTGAATAGGTATTGTGAAAGCTTGAGACCAAGAACAGCGACATAGGATCTTCCAGAGAATTCGTTTCCGGGAGCAGTCATACAGGGAGGCTCCCTTTATTCTTCCCGGCAGAAGACCTTTTATGTTGTCGGTTAATGAATGTGCCCACCGGGAAGTGATTCTCAATAAGTAATCTTGCCAGTTCAAAATCCGTTTCTACTTTCCCCTTTTACCCATATGGAAAAGGAGATTTCTTTGATCATGGAGGTTGATTTCAAATATGGATAATGATGCAAAGCCCCAATCAATCGTCTCCACCTCCGCCACTATCACCTCCACCGCTATCCCCGCCGCCAAAGTCTCCGCCGGCTCCACCTCCACCGCTATCCCCACCTCCGAAAAATCCGCCGTCTCCACTGCTATCTGAACTTCTATCCGTGGAAGAGTCACTCATACTGGTACCGGATGAACCAGTATCCAAAGAAATATGCCCCTCATGACGCCCTTCTATTGCACATAGAAGGATACCCGCTGCGATTGCCATTCTCTTGTCCAGACGACCATGTATGTCATGGGATAAATCGATGGAAAGCTTTGTAACAAAAGGGTTAAATTCAAATTCAAAAGAACAAACCTTATTATCGTTCATCTCAAGAGACAAAGACTCCGGTATCAGATCCGAAACAACACGTCTAATGAGGGCCAGAGCCATACTGTCTTCCTTGATGATGCCTATTTCATGGTCACGGGGATCCATCATGATCCATTCATCTTTGATCATTGATTGGAAACCACGTCTTTTTAAAGCGCCTATCTTTTCATTGGTCGTGCTGTCTTCAACATCGTAAGTGGCAGAAAAATCCAGAATGTCTCTTGCCTTGATCACCATCAATTCATGGAGCATATCCTCATTGCTGTAGAGACGAATATCTTCTTTCAGCTTGAATGCCTTAAAATTGGCATATAGAAAGCTTACTCCTTGCGGATCGAGAACATTGAAGGCAGCGCCCAGAAGCTTCAGAATATGTTTTCTTACCGTGTAGCTTTGGTAAGTAAGAATCTGTGACAAAGAACCAGCTTCGACTGTTGCTGCTGCCGCATATTTCTCTATCTTGGCGTATATCATCCCACATTTGGGACATTCTGTCTCAGGAATGATACCTTCATCTATTGGCCGTCTTTCAAAATTACAATTGGGACATATTTTCATATGAATGCTCTTTCTGCGGGTGATTCATTCGTTGGATAGTTTACTGTAATCTTGCCGATATTTCAAGAAAAGTTATGATTCGACTCCAGTTCATTAAGAGATCCTCATTGGGCTATATTTAACCTTACATCATCCCCAGATGTATGAAACCGTGCATTACCAGGTAGACCGTAATTACAGCGAGGACAGTATTGTTGAGCATTCTCTTGTTCTTTTCGAGAAAGCGGCTGGCCGGATTGATCAAATCAATAGCCTTTTCCTTGTTAACTAGGAACAACAGCCAGGGGATGATCATCGGGGACATAGATATAAGAATAATCAGTGAGCATAAAATCACCGATGATTCGATAGACAGATGCGCTCCCAACACGTCCTTGACGGCGCCAATAAATGGTGGAAGTGTATTGGCGCTAACTATACGCATCAGAGCTCCCATACCTAAGTATGCAAATACACCTCCCAGCATTTTGGTTTCCTTTTTCTTCTCAGCATCATCCTTTTTGAATAAAGCTTTGATAACAAGCAGAAAGCAAAGTCCCGCAAGTATGAAATCCGTAACTGCGTATATTTCAGCATGCTTTGGCGCTCCGGCAGGAGCCGCTTTGCTGAATGGAAGCAAGACAAATATTATGATTGCACAATAGGCAAGAATGCCTCCGACCATGAAGGCAAAGCCGTTTTCAAGCTGTTTTTCCTTTGCCACCATGATAGTGAAGAAACCAAGAATCGATGACACGCTGATTGCAGCAGCCAAAGAAAGGGGCAGAGTCAGCTTAATGATTTCAAACATGTCAATTTTATTCAGTCTTTGTAAGTGGCTTGAAAAGGTATTCAAGCCCATTGATTTTTATTTCATGAACCATTCTGAGTAGCTCTCCAAGCTCACCTTTAGGAAAACCCTTCTGGGGAGACCATACAACATAGGGTTCTGGAAGATCCACAAGAAGATAGCCTTCGTATTTTCCAAATGGCATTTTTGCTTTAGCCAGCTTCAAAAGGATGTTGTTGTCGGGATGAACAGGATTTTCAGTCAATCTTAATGAATTTCCCTCTCCAAATCATCAATAGTTGCATTCCAAAAGAGATCCGTCCATCCGCTGACCACTCCCTCATCACCGCATGCCGGACATAACCAATAAATTTCATCGTCAGAAACCATTTTTATATCCAGCCGTCCTTTACAAGGCTTCCTTACAGGTCTTTTGACACACTTCGGATAATAACTCACTGGGACAAGTGATTCTACCGATGTTGCAAATACTATAATCTCTTTAAGTTTCTCAACCTTCTTTTTCAATTATGGGAAGCTATTTCATTTTTGATGGCAGCTTGATCGTTTCACCGGCAACCATAAAAACACCTTTCCCAAGATGATGAATCGTCTTTGGGTCTTTCCTTAATGGATCAATCCAAGCTTTGAGCCCTTTAAGGATAAAGAGGTTGTATTTATTTGCCATTCTCGTGTCGATGACCTTGCATTCAATATTGAGGTAACACTCGTCAATGAGCGGGGCCTTAACGCAGGCTGCAACCATTGGCGTTAGAGCAAAGGCATTAAACTTGTCCACCTTACGTCCAGATGTGTTTCCACATTTTACTGCCTGTTCAGCCAGTTCCACTGTCGGGATGTTAAGTACACATTCCTTGGTCGCCTTCAAAATCTCGAATGTGTAGTTCCGGTCACTGATCACACAACCAATGATCGGCGGGTCGATATCTATAATCATATGCCACGACATGGTCATAATGTTCGTCCGTTCTTTGTCGGCGGTTGTTAACATTAAGACCGGACCCGACTCGAGCAAGCGATAAACCTTTGACAATGGGAAAGATTTTTTCTTCATTTTGTTACCTCCGTTAATGGCAGCTTCTCGATCAGATCAGTAAAAACATCGACTGGTTGAGCGCCAACTATCTTGTGTTTTTAATTTATGATGAAGGTCGGCACTCCCGTCAATTTGATCTTAATCCCTTCTCGCTTTGCTTCGTCCAATCGCGATTTGTAGCGGCGATCCTTCAGGGCATTCATCATGCCGATAATGTCAAGGTCACACCTGGCGGCAACATCACAGAGTTTCTCTATATTTCCAATGTCGATAATTTCGGTAAAATATGCGTGGAACACCTGCTCATGAAAACTTTCATATTTTCCAATGTCACGGGCATATTCAGAAGCTTCCAGAGCAAAACGCGAGTTAGGCAGAATCGTTCTATCTCCAAATATAATCCCAAACTCCTTACCACGCTGGCGTAGGTGCTCGTACATCTGGGAAACATCATGACCCCTGAATCTTTCAGATAGCAGTATCCCTTCGGGAGGCGTTTCTGGATGGAGTTCGTAGCTGATTTAGGTATCGTGAATGTCGTATGTCTGCTTGAGTTGATCGACAATGCCCTTGCCGATATAGCAGAATGGTCAGATGTAGTCGGAAAAGATTCTGATTTCGGTGCTCATCTCGTGTCCTCATGACAGATTTTGCAGATAACATGTGTCCTTTTTTAGTTGATCACCCTTTGCTCAATAAGATGCCTTTTCGTATAAACGTTGGAATATCCAGAGAATAGTCTTCTGAAGAAGATATTAGCAATTTAGACTGGCGTCTTTGCTCAATAGTTTTACCAAAAGCCGCAAAGTGAATCTTGTCGATGATCTCTTTCAATTCCTCATAATCAAGGGCTTCCAAAGCTCTCGCCGCTGTAAGATAACCATCAATATATTGCTGACGGTCTTTAGACTCCGTATCCTTCCGTTTAATTTCATCGTAATGCTCATTTAAAATCTGAGCGAGTATGTCAATATTTT
>Ga0194040_1000694_pt1 | contig 10216 bp, 12 predicted proteins | sample JunL2210m_MetaG_FD_148973 | JGI IMG/M metagenome (GOLD analysis project Ga0194040, IMG submission 148973) | Anoxic zone freshwater microbial communities from boreal shield lake in IISD Experimental Lakes Area, Ontario, Canada - Jun2016-L227-10m | ecosystem: Environmental > Aquatic > Freshwater >... | reverse complement strand
TACCCGAGCGTTGAGAGGTCCTGGCCCCATTTCTCGTCAAGGCCGCTTCTCTGGGCGAGCGAATCAGTGAGCGTGAACTCCTTTGTTACCCACGGGTCTTTCATCTGGAAATCCGGCACATACCGGATCACCGGATCGTTCCAGTTCATCCTGCCACTGTCCACTTCCATTGCAACGAGTGCGGCAGTGAATGCTTTTGTTGTGGAACCTATCTGGAAGACAGAATCCGTTGTGACGGGACTGGAACCTCCGGCAGTTTTCACGCCATATCCTTTGGCAAAGACAATCTTCCCGTCTTTTACAATGGCAACCGCCATACCCGGGACGTTCCATCTCTGTCTCGCCGTCTCAGCGTACGTATCGAATGTTGCGAGTGTCCCGTTGAGTTCCACAGGAGTAAAGGAGCCGGGTGACTGTTGTACTGTATAAGCGGGGTACGCTGATATTCCTCCTCCGGGAGGTGGGGTTGTTGTGCAACCGGCAAAGCATATCCCGGCTGCAAGAAGTGCAAGAAGGAGAACGAGGAGAAGGGATCGTTTCATTTAAGTTTCGTTGATGGTGTTTCATTTTTAAACTTTCTACTGGTATCGGGAATTGTTGCCGATGGCGGATGATAAACGCTCACTCTCCAAAAGCGCCGGTACGTGCATGTCCGGAGCCCGTCCTCCGGACACCCGGCCAAACGGGGCGGCACCCCCACTCGTGAGACATCAATTGAGAAGCGGTCTCATTTATCCTGTCAGTGCCCCGGGACCTGTCTGCCATAATACTATCAGAATCCTTAAAATGTCTTCATCCAAACAGCATACTACGGTGAAATTTTTATGATTCACAACTATCGACTCCCGCTTTGTTTTATAATGATTGTACTTCTGCTTACCGGGTTCATTCTTGTCACCGGATGTACCAGTACGGATACGGGTTCCGGTGTTGTCAGGACAGAATCCGGCCCGGTCTCCGGAACCACCTCAAGCGGCATCCGGGCTTACCTCGGCATACCTTATGCGGCGCCCCCGACCGGTGACCTCCGGTGGAGACCTCCGGCACCAGCCCAATCGTGGCAGGGTACCCGCCCGGCAACCGCATATGGGCCGGCATGCCCGCAGCTCGTCCAGTCAGATAGATCTTCAGAAGGCCAGCCGGGGAATATGAGCGAAGACTGCCTGTACCTGAACATCTGGACCCCGGCCCGGAACCCGGATGAAAAACTTCCGGTCATGGTGTTTATCCACGGCGGATCGTTCCTGCAGGGAGCGGGCTCCATACCTCTCTATAACGGGACTAACCTTGCAAAGAAAGGCGTTGTTCTCGTCAACCTGAATTATCGCCTGGGACCGCTCGGCTTCCTGGCTCATCCTGCTCTCGTAAATGAGTCCCCAAAGAACACTTCGGGCAACTACGGGTTGCAGGATCAGGCTGCCGCCCTCAAATGGGTAAAGAACAATATCGCAGGATTCGGTGGGGATCCAAACCGTGTGACGATCTTCGGGGAATCTGCCGGTGCTACAAGTGTTCTTGTCCATCTCGCGGCCAATGACACGAGAGGGCTGTACCGGCAGGCGATTGTCGAGAGCGGGCCCCTGTGGACAAACGGGTCCGCGTTAAATATCATCAGCTCGAAGGCAGAGGCCGAACAGTATGGCATAGAATATGCAAAAAGCCTCGGGTATGACGGCCCGGATGCTATCCGGAATATGCGGAGCCTGGATGTGTGGACCCTTGTCAATGCAACACCCGATCCGGCATCGGCATTCTGGAAGGTCCACACGCTCCGGTTCAAACCGACTATTGACGGTGTCCTGATTCCTGAGGACCCGGAGAAGATCTTCTTTGAGAAACGGCAGAACCCGGTTCCCCTTATTATCGGAACCAACACCAATGAAGATTCAACGCTCGCCGCAAATACCGGAATGAACGTAACCCAGTACAAACAATATATCCGGGACCATTTCGGCGAGTACGCCCCGGAAGTCCTTCAAAAATACCCGGCCACAACTACAGAAGATGTCCAGCACCAGATGGGGCGAATCATGACGGATATTGATTTCAGCGCTGCGGCAAAGTTTGTTGCCGGGTCGCAATCGCAGCTGAACCCGAACACGTACCTGTACCGATTCTCCTATGTGATGTTGCCGGACAGTTCGCTTGGCGCATTCCACGGCAAAGAACTCTTCTTCCTCTTCCACCCTGCTGCGATTGTGCCGGATCCCGCGGGCGCATGGGTCTCCGATACGATGATGGATTCATGGGTGCGGTTTGCAAAGAATGGCAATCCGTCAGGAGGCAATGTCACGTGGCCACAATACTCCATGGAAAAAGGCCAATATCTTGATATCGGGGTAAACCCTGTTGTGAAGACCGGATACTAATTTTTTTTCATAGGAGTTCGAATTCGAGCTCCGCTCTAAAAATACCGACGCGGCAAAATCCAGTTTTGCGATCTCTTGCGTAATGCAGTAATGGTGGATGGCTGATGAGTGATTGGTTTTTTCCCCGCATTTCAGGCACATTGTACCTGAGTTCCAGAAAATCCTACGATAAAAATTTTCAAAAAATAATGCGGCTCTGTTGAAATCCTCATCAAAGGGATTCAACCTTTTGTTAAGGGAAAGATAAGCGACAACCACTATTCTTCGGCATTTTTTAGCAGAGTCTGTTTTTCCTTATGAAACACTTTTTTATTATGCTTCTCGTTCAAATTTCAATAGGAGATTAGGGCTTTCCTTTAGTGAGGTGACGTCCAGAATCCTGGTTCGAAATGTCATAATATGTTGACGAATAACAATGATTGACGGTAATTACCTGACAGCGAACGGGAGAGAAAATCCCGCACCCGTGGAATTCTGATTGAGGAGACAATTGTTATGGGAGAAGCATATGTTTACCGGCCATTCCGGTTTTTCCTACTTACCAACGTGATAACCTGGATCGCCTTTTTTATTGTTGCATATTTCAGTTATCAGACCGGCGGTGGACCCGGTGGATCCCTGTCTGCAGCATTCCTCCTTTTGGGAATGCTTGCCCCTGCCCTGACCGCGGTATGGATGATCCAATCCTCAAAGAACAGGGAGTTAAAGAAAAATTTTCTTGACAGGCTCTTAAACCTGAAGTTGATCAAACCGTGGACTGTTCCTGCAATACTTCTTATCATGCCTGCGACCGTTATTGTCTCAGTGCTGTTGTCCTGCCTGTTTTTCGGACAATCAATGGATCAGCTCAGTATACCTCAGGCATTGTACTTCTCTGCAGGATTAGTTCCGGTACCGGTCATGCTCTTTGGAGCAGCAATTGTTGAGGAAATTGGGTGGAAAGGGTACGGGATGGACAGTCTTCGTAGTAAATATACCCTTTTTATTGCATCACTGGTTTTTGCTGCGTTATGGGCATTCTGGCATTTTCCCTTGTTTTTCATCAATAGTTATTACAATAACATTCTTTTAAAAACGGAACCGCTGTTTGCCGTAAATTATATTGTTGCCCTTTTCCCCCTGGTGATTATTATCAACTGGTTATGGTTTGCCAACAATGGTAGTATTATAACTGGAATTCTTTTTCACGCAGCCGCAAATTTCCAGGGAATCCTGGCAATGGGGCAGATTGCAAAATGTATACAAACAGTGGTGCTGGTTATTATCGCAATCGTCGTGATTTACGCAAACAGGGAGATCTTTTTCGGAAAATTACCCACAAAAATCGGAGAGTATGGTAAAGAGTCCTACATCAATACCCGGGGGTCCTCCCCGCATACAGATCTCTAAACCAATCTTTCCCCCATATCTGAATATCAAAGATTCTCTACCGTACTCCAATCCTATTTGGTATACGGCTGCACTCCCGGCCAGACACCAGGTTTCATGGTAATACGGTATTTCACTTGTCAGATCCGGTTATAAGTGAAGAACCTTCATCACGAAGCATTCCATATTCTTAGCAATGGACTTTGCACTGCTCATGGATCCGGGGATTAATGTCGTAGTCCAGACCTTCTCCCCGCCGGTCACCGCGTTCTTCACCAAAGGGGAATTTTTGGATTCGATGCCGTGGTACTTCCTTCTCATCTCAATAATCACGTTCGGGTTGCATCCCCGGTACGGGGTCCGGCTTGCTACGGTCTTCGGGTTGAACGTCGGACTCAACGAGGCAGTCAAACTGGCCTGTCACCTGCCCCGGCCCTACTGGGTTTCGGTGGCAGTCAAGGCATTTTCTGCCCATTCATCATTCGGGTTCCCTTCTGGTGCCGCCATGTCCGGTATGGTCATATACGGGTACATCGCGGTGATAGTCCGGCGCTACTGGGTCGTCATTATCTGCGGCATCCTGCTCCTCGCCACAAGCCTTGTGCGTATATTCTCCGGCATCCACTTTCTCTTCGATATTCTCGGGGGCTGGCTCCTCGGTCTCCTCCTCCTCGCCGGCTTCCTGCTCGCAGCGCCCAAGGCTGAGGACTACGCCGGCAGGCTGTCCCGGCCCGCTCGTCTTGTCCTGTTCGTTATTGTTGCAGCTATCCCAATCCTGCTCGTGGTCCCGGCCTACCTCTCACTTGGTGGATGGGAGGTGCCGGGTCCGTGGATCGAGATGGCCCGCCAGCAGACCGGCGCGGTGATTCATCCGGTACGTATCCAGTTTGCATGGGGAGCTGCCGGAATTATTCTCGGGAGTCTTACCGGCTACGAGTATCTCCTTTCCCGTGGCGGGTGGAGCCCCCCGGCAAACTGGAAACGGCGGGCGGGAGTCGTCCTTGCCGGAACAATATCTGTTCTTCTTCTTAACGCGGCAATCCCAAGTGTTTGGGTGTTCCTCGGCATCACGGCCCTGTTGCCTCCGCTTGCGGTTTTCCTCAGCATGGCAGTAGTAACCTTCTGGCTCGTGGCTGGTGTACCTTCCCTTGCTGCAAAGGCAGGGTACACATAACGGTAGATTTTTTGAATCCTGACGATGAGATCATTTTGGAAAGTGTCCAAATGGCAACGTACGTTCTTGTTCATGGCGGCAACATGTCGACAGAAACATGGAACAGACTTACGATTGGAGAGCCTGTTCACACGAAAGACGGTACTCTGGGAGCCGGATACTGGGACGGGACCGTTTCTGCGCTCCGGGCACATAACCATCGCGTTTTTGCACCGACCCTCATAGACGAGAATCACTGCCACCTGACCGATCATATCGGGCAGATCTGCTCTTTGATAACTGAAAATAACTTGCGGAAGATTATTCTCGTCGGGCACAGTTATGGCGGGATGGTTATCACCGGTGTTGCAGATAAAATGGCTGACAGGATTAGCCGTCTCGTGTACCTCGATGCCGCATTGCCTGATCCGGGACAATCACTCTATGACCTTCTTAACCAGGGTGTGTCTGGCTCCTCCGACACCCGGCCTTTTTTGCCGGAACCGGCTCTGCCGTACGTGGAAAAACTGCAGTTTGACACATCGAACACAGAACCACTGCCTAAAACCTATATTCTCTGCACAAAAAGCGAATTTATTGATGTAACCCGCATAGCCCGTGATAAAATTACTGCCGCAAAAAAGGGTTGGACCTACATTGAGTTGCCATCATCCCACGTGCCTATGGCTGACATGCCGGATGAGTTTTACCGGTTGCTGCTGGACGCTGCAAAAAATAACCGGTTTTTCGCAGTCGCAATCCCTACCACCCCACACACCGGTAACGATCCCAGCTGCCCGGGGGATATGGAGCCCGCGCAGTGAAATTTTCAACAAGACGCTGCCCCGAAAAAAAACTGTATTATCATGATCCCCTGGATTGCGGTGGCGTATGAGTTCCTGCCGGCCCGGATGCCCGTTTTTTGTATCGTCAGGAATCCAGCCGTTATTGGAAAAGTCCCAATTCGTCACACCATGCAGCCAGTAAAACCCGCACCAGAGTAGTCAGACCCTCTTCCAGATAAAAAACAAAATCCTTTATCCACTCAAACGGATCAGTAATAATTATGGAACAAAAAGAACAGGAACTACAGGTTAAAAAAGATCTGCAGAACCTGACCCGGACACTTACTGGAGACAATCTCAACCCGGATGAGATGTTTTCTAAGAAACGGGGAATACGGTCATGCACCCCCCCGTTCAAGAGTGCAAAAGAAACCGGTCAGTCCGTCCGCGAGCAGTTAAAGCGCGTCCAGACCCCGGAATAATTTTTTTAAAAGTCTTTACTCAATGTGCGCTTCGCACACCCATAGATCGTAGATGGGATCTGCGGGATTCTCCGTAACCTCAACCGTGCGCCCCATCTCTTCACCCCATTCGGCCACGAGCCGGGCTTCGGGCTCTGTTCCCACCGTGATTAACGTCTCTCTGGTGGCAGTGAAGAGTTCCCGCACAATCGCTTCCCACATATCCTGTGAAAAACTGTTGATCTCGCCCATCATGATCCCGATACCCTTTTGGGACGGCTCCACATACTGCGAAGCGAGCATCGCATTAATGCACATCGTCTCTGCGGGCAGAAGCCGGCCGGTAAAAAGCCCCCGTGACAGTAGCGACACATCGTTGTCATAGGAAAGCGGGGAGTAACCGATATCCCGTAGCACCAGCGAACCGACACCGGAACCGCAGCAACAGTCAACGCAGGTCTCGCCACTTCCACTTCCCCAGAGGTTCTCGATCAGCGTCCCTAAAATACCTCTCCGGGCGGGATTGAGATCTTCAATCGCAGGAGGGGCTTCAGCGGTGAGGGCTTTACTGAAATATTCCCGTACTGCTGCGGCAAAGACCGCCCGGTTCTCCTGGAAGATCTCGCCGTTCACGCTCTCGAAGAGATCGATGAGGGCAACCGAAGGGTTCCGGCAGAGAAACGTGCCGGCAATCCAGCCATCCGCGCACTGGAACGCGAGGGCAAGCGGCTCTTCTGCCTCATCCAAAAGGAGGCGCCCTTCTCTGGCACCCTGTTCTGTCAATATACGATTGAACCTGCTGTCTGTAAGATCAGCAAATGACTGCTCAACCAACCGGAGGTCTTCGAGCTCAAATATTTCTGTGATGTTCATGGTCCTCGCTCGATCCGCATCCCGTGCGGTGCCTGGATCATCCCGTCAACCTTTGCCTCTTCGTGGAGCACGATCGCCTTTGCGATCACATTTCCCAGTATATGGGCGCCCTTCTTCACATAGACGGTACTTCCGCTCTCCACGTTACCGTGAATTGTGACCCCTTCAACCACGCGGATCTGGTTCTTTGCCCGCAGGCTTCCAAAGATCACGCTATTCTGCTGGACGTCGATTGAACCAGCCCGGATATTCCCATGCAGCCGGCAGTTCTTCCCAATCTTCATAGTGGAGGGGACGGAAAAGAGATTCATATTGAGTTTTGAGCGGGCAGGGATCATAAGCGGGATCTCTCTCTTCCCCTCCTCTTCTGAGAAGAGATTGTCAATGATCCGGTCGAGTTCTTTTTCGTTCTGGATCTTTAACATCGTCATGAAGTAGATGAGAATGAACATGAAGACAGGCATCGGGTTTCTCACCTCGATGGCACCAGTTGCTTCAAACCCTTCCTTGATCTCAACTTTTTCACCGATGTCGAGGGCGCCGGAGACTACCAGCCGGCCGTTGATCTTCACGCCTTCACCTATGTACGCATCCTGCTTTGCGATGACATCGCTGCCGATCTCGCAGAGGTTGCCGATCCGTGCATCGCCATTTGCCCAGACATACTCGCTGATCTTTGAGGATTCGCCAACATAGACATCCTCACCCCTCAGGCCATAATCGATCTGGCAGAACTCCCCGATCACGATGTCCCTGTCGGTTTTAATGCTGTGCTCCTGAAGCTCGGTACCATCAGGAAGCAGGCAGTGCTTATGCCAGTTTTTTACGGCTCTCTCTCTCATCCATCCCCCGCTAAAATGCCTTCAGGCTCCGAATTTGTGCGATTTGTTGATCAGGTCGAGTGCGATCGGTAACAGGTCCGTTCCCCGGATCCGGTTGAGCCCGCCCTTCGCACAGTGGTATTCATCGTAGTGGAATATGTCATCCATCCTGACGCCGTCGCCCCGGATCAGGACGGGCACCGGGTCGGCACTGTGGTCCTTGATCGTGCAGGGAGTTGAGTGGTCCCCGCAGATGATGATGATGGTATCTTTAAGGCCCAGCAGGGGTTCGAGCAACGGATCGATCTTTTCGATGAAATCCCGCTTCTGTTCGGCAAGTCCATCATGGCCGGACTCATCGGCACCCTTGATGTTCAGGAGCACGAACTCTTTGGTCTTTAACTCGTTAAGAGCAGCCGAGATCTTGCCGGCAACGTTGCTGTTCTGCGAGCCGGTGGCACCTAGGACCTCAATATGCGGGAGGCCGACTGCCCGGCCGATACCGGTAATGAGGCTTGCTGCGGAGATGACAGATCCCGAAATACCGTATTTCTCCTCGAACGGTTCGTACTTCCCCATCTCTCCTGCGCCCCGCATCAATACAATATTTGCCTGTCTGAGATTCTGTGCAAGGCGGTCCCGGTTCATCGCATGATCAAAGAGAATCTTTGTGGATTGCCGGACGAATTCATTACAGACTGCGGCGGTCTTTTCATGGGTAGGCGTCTTTTTTATCGCGCTCACTGTGAGCGGTCTGACTCCTTCTTCCTTGGGATCATTGGACGTGACACAGTGGCCAATTCCCTCTCCTTTGAGTGCGAGTGCTGCACGGTGCCCGGCACCGGAGCGGAATACAAATTCCACACCGAACTTCGAGAGATCAACCCCATCTTGTATCGCACCGCTTAAAAGTGCGGTATCATGGATACGTCCGGCACGGCGATCGATGACGAAACCCTCTTTTGAGATCGTGGCATAATTGCACCGGAACCCGATCATACCCGGCTCCATGTGAATACCCGAACCTTCACATTCGAGCGGTCCCCTGCCTGTGTAGTACTTGTAGGGATCATACCCGAGGAGTGCGAGGTGTGCAGTATCAGAACCCGGGCGGATACCAGGCGCGATGGTATCCATGATGCCAGAGCAGCCTTCCTGTGCAAGTTTGTCAAGAACCGGTTTTTTTGCTGCTGCGAGAGGTGTGGTACCCCCTAGAACGGGACAGGGGCGATCGGAGATTCCATCGAGAACAATAAGAAGAATCCTGCTCGCGGTCATTGGTATGGAATGTTGGACGGGCAGGGTAATTAGGTTTCTTGGTCGTGGGGAGATGCAATTTCGTTTATGCGATTCTCATTACGGGGAATGAGTACTTTTTATTGGGGCTTCATTTCCTCAAGGAACGAAAACCGTTGATCTCTGCTTCTATTTCCTGTTCTGACATTTTGTCAAGACCTTTTTCACAGGAAGAGATCCAGATCTTTTCAAGCGCTGCAAAAAGCACGTGCCCTCCTCACGATTAAAAGCATTTCTTCGAGATTGTCGCCTACGGCGAGGACTATCGCCCGGGGTTTTCCGTTCACGGTGATCACGGTTTCATCGTTTACGGTTAATTCCCAGAGGCGGGCCGGGTTTGAACGGATCTCCCGACTTGAAATAAATTTCATGGCAAGGCTCCTGAAATGCGCTATACTCTATCTTGCACTTGGTAGGAGTAATAGTTGCGATTGCGGATGTTCTAAAAAAGACAACCCCACGGATACTGCGATGGCAGAATGTCGGCAGATTTTTTCCGGGAAGTATACGGAATAGTGTAAAACCCGGCTGGCGTTCAGGCATGTCGGAATCATGTCAGAATTTAATCCAATCAGAAGGCAATGAAAAAAAGAGATAAAATTATGCGGTTGAGATCCGTGCTGCTATTGGCTCAACCTTGGACTTGATGATCTCGACCCTGCGGGTGGGGTAGATGATCTTTACTGCCTTGAAGAGATCCCGTGAGATCTCACCGGACACAATCACGTTGACGAGCGTGGTTAAGTCCCACGCGGATGCCTGTGCAGTGACAGCTTCTGTGATGATCTTGCGTATTGCGCGTTCCTGCGAGATGTTTGCACGGGCAAACGTGTAGCAGCTGATGGTCAGATGGACTTTCTTGCCATCTTTTGTGACCAGCGGAACATGGCAGTCCACGCGGGAGCTGCGGCGCTTGACGAGCGAGCGGAGGTAGTCCCTTGTCACGTCGTGACCAACGAATTCTGTGTAGGCCGAGTCGCCGGCTACGGAATTGATCTTAAAGCTCATCTTCATGTGCTGCTTGGCGTAATCATTGGTGATCTCGCCGAGCGTTGACGTCATGATCCTGCCGACAACGCTCTCAGCATCG
>Ga0194040_1000692_pt1 | contig 10234 bp, 9 predicted proteins | sample JunL2210m_MetaG_FD_148973 | JGI IMG/M metagenome (GOLD analysis project Ga0194040, IMG submission 148973) | Anoxic zone freshwater microbial communities from boreal shield lake in IISD Experimental Lakes Area, Ontario, Canada - Jun2016-L227-10m | ecosystem: Environmental > Aquatic > Freshwater >... | reverse complement strand
GGGCAGAAGGTGTCGGTCGGCGGGAGCTTGCCGGCCTCGAGATACCCCAGAACCGGCGGCAGCGCACACGCCGAGTAGATGCTGGCGCCGTGTCCGATTCCCTGCCACATCACCCGCTTGCTGGTCGCACCGGCGTTGATGACGGTGGCCGCCGCCGCCGGCACCCCCTGAGCGCCCACGATCGGATCGTTTTGCACGCCGAGCAGTAGCACGTTGGCTTTAAGACCCTTGGGGTCCTTGGGCGGGGAGCCACTCGGCCAGTTGAGGCACTTGACCATGTTCAGCGCGGCGACGGTGCCGAACTGTGGGTAGAGCTTGCCCCAGGCGACAACGAGTTCGCGCACCCGATCCGGGGTGGGGCGGCTGAGCGCGTCGCTGCAGGTGTTGACGAACTGTCCGTCGGTACCGCGGATGGCGTCGGCCTGGTTGATCAGGCTGTTGAGCTGGTTGGTGTCACCGGTGCGGGCGGCGGCAAGGGTGTTGGCCAGCTTGACGGTGCTACCGACGCGATCACCACTCGGGTAGCCCAGTGCGGTGATGATGGCGTTGGCCAGGACCGCAACCGATGCGCCCCCCGGGCCGCGGCCGGCGCGCGCGCTGTTCAGTAGCGCGTCGACGGCGCCCTTCGGGTCGGGTCCGAGCGCACAGTTGACCGCGACGCACTGGACGGCAAAGGCGTCCAGAGCCCCCTGCTGGGCCTTCGCCTGGTCCTCCGCAGCAGCTTCGGCTGCCACCGCGGGCGGAATGGGGGAGTCGAGCACCAGTCGCACCACCTTCTCGGGGTGCGAGCCGGCGTAGGCCAACGCCACTTGCGCGCCGTTGCCGACACCCAGCAGCGCCAGCCCGGGCACGTCCCAGGTGCTGCGCAATCTCTCGAGGTCCTCGGCGGCGCGAGCGTTGTCATACGCCGAGTCGCCAGGGGCGATCACATCGGTGCACCCGGTGGTGGCCGTCGTCGTGATCGCGCCCAGGCTGGCCACCGGGTCGTCGCCGGAGGTGAACTGTGCCTGTTCGCGCATCTCCTGACGGTCGAATTCATCTCGGCAGTCGATCGGACTCGACATCCCCATCCCGCGTCGGTCCACCGCCACGATGGGCCGGGTTTTGAGAACGTCGGCACCGGAACGCGACAGCCATATCGGCAACTGCAGTGATGACGGCAGATCAGTCCCGGTGGTGAACACCAATGGGCCCGCATCCGGTGGAGTCTGCACCGATCGGGCCCGCACGACACCGATGCTCAGGGTGCCGGTCGCCCCGCTGACAGGGTCCAGATCGGCGTCGTAATCGGCGCACTCCAGCACCACCCCGGGGATCGCCGGGGTGCCCGCATCCCCGAATTCCTTGGCGGTGCAGTCCTTCCACACCAGATCGTGTTTGGGGGCGATGATCTGGGTTGGCCCATCGGCCCCCGTGCTGGTGGTGGGACCGGCGCCGGGATTTCGGGCCGAATCACTGGCGAACTGTGGATTGGCCGCCAGCCATGGCGCACATCCGCTCAGCAAACCGGACATCACGGCGCCTACGGCAACCGCGGCTGTGACCCGAGGATGCCGACGCATGACCCCCACAGTAGCGACCCGGCATACGCGCTCAGTTGGCGCGGATGTAGCGCGTGTACAGATAACCGTCGGCGTCGGCGATGACATGTGCGCGGCGCATGCGTATGAGCACGTTGGCGGCTCCGCCGGTGATCCGCACCGCACCCCCTCCCACGACCACCGGAGCCGACGTCAGGCACATCTCATCGAGGAGATCCGCCTCGACGAAGGCACCCAGCAGAGTCGGTCCGCCCTCGTTGAGGACCCGCCGCAGGCCTCGCTCAGCCAGCCTGGTCAAGGCGACGGCCAGGTCGACCCGCTGCGGGTCGGCACCGGAGCACTCGATGACCTCGGCGGCGGATCCCAGGCGTGCGCGAGCACCGCCCGCATTGCCGGCACAGGTGAGGACCAACGGTGGAACTTCCGACAGGGTCAGTACCGGCAGATCGTGTTCTACGACACCGGAGCGGGTGACGAGTGCGATGGGAGGGACTTCTAATTGGCCGCGACGTTGCCGTCGCTGACGCTGGGGCGCGGTCATCCGCGCGCCTCCGTAGTTTTCCGCTCTGGCGGTACCGGCCCCGACCACGATCACGTCGGCCAGTTCCCGCTGCACGGCGAACAGGCGCCGATCGCCGGCCCCGCCGAGACCGCCGGAAGTGCCGTCGGTGGTGGCGCCGCCGTCGAGGCTGCTGATCGCATTGCCTCGCACCAGTGAGTGGTGTGACTCGGGGTAGGCGTACAGCTGATACAGCCGCTCGTCGTCCACGGGTGCACCGTCACCAAGCAGCGTGAAGGGTGTCCCGTCGGTGTCATCCATGCCGATGATTGCAACACGTCCTCCCGAGTCGCGTCGATACAGTGCCAGCTATGCCGCCAGCTATGCCGCCAGCTATGCCGCCAGCTATGACGTCGCCGGCGACCGGGCATCTGGTGGACCGTCACCCCACGGTGTCGCCGGAGCGGCTGATCGCCCAACTCGTGCCGCCACCGACTTTCATCGACGTCAGCTTCGCCAGCTACCGGCCCGATCCCGCCGAACCCACCCAGGCCGCGGCCCTGGCGTCCTGCCGCGCCTTCTGCGCGGAGGCGATCCTTCGCCGGGCCGGACGCCAGAAGCTGTTCGGCCGCCGCGAGACACTGCCCGGTGTCGGTCTGTATCTCGACGGCGGATTCGGGGTCGGAAAAACGCACCTGCTGGCGTCGGCCTACCGCAGCCTTCCCGGCTCTCACCTCAAGGCGTTCGCCACCTTCGGTGAACTGACCCAACTGGCAGGGGTTTTCGGATTCGCCGAGTGCATCGAGTTGCTGGCCGACTACACCATGGTGTGTATCGACGAATTCGAACTCGACGATCCGGGCAACACCACGCTGATCTCGCGGCTACTGGCCCAACTGGTGCAGCGCGGTGTTTCGATCATTGCGACGTCGAACACCCTGCCCGAACAACTCGGTGAGGGCCGGTTCGCCGCGCAGGACTTCCTGCGTGAAATCAACACGCTGGCAAGTATTTTCACCACTGTTCGGATCGAGGGCCCGGACTACCGACACCGCGACCTGCCCCCGGCACCCGAGCCGCTGTCCGATGACGAGGTGAGATCGCGGGCCGCGCGGGTCCCTGGCGCGACGCTCGACGATTTCGACGCTCTGTGCGCCCACCTGGCGACGATGCATCCCTCTCGGTACCTGGCTCTCATCGAGGGGGTGTCCGTTGTGCACATCACCGGTGTGCACCCGATCGATGACCAGAATGTCGCGCTGCGACTGGTCTCGCTGACCGATCGGCTCTACGACGCCGGTATCCCGATGGTGTCCTCAGGAGCCAAACTCGACACCATCTTCTCGGCGGAAATGCTGGCGGGCGGGTATCGCAAGAAGTACCTCCGGGCCACCTCGAGGCTGTTGGCCCTGACGAATATGACCTAGATCGCGCGCACCATGATGAAGTCGCTCTCCAGTGCCGCGCCCACCTGGAACGCACGCGTGCCGGTGATTTCGAAACCATGCTTGCGGTAAAAACGCTGCGCGCGAGGGTTGTTCTGGTTTACCCCCAGCCACAGGGCTCGCATGTGCTGCGCGCAGGCCCAGGAGATCCCGGCTTCCATCAGCTCTCCCGCTGCACCGCGGCGATGCCACTCGGGCAGCACATACATCTTGGACACTTCCACCGCGGGCCGGTACTCGACGAAGTCTGCTATATCGGCACTGATGCCGCGAATCAGCATGGCGTAGCCGATGATGCGCTCCTCGTCGACAGCGGTGAGCACCCGACAGTCGGGATCGGCCAGATACTCGCCAAAGCGCTGCGACGAAAGGTTCGCGGCGACGAAGGCCTCGATATCTCCGACGGCCACTGACGGGGGACAGGCCAGGGGAAAGGTGATTGCGGCGATGTCGGCCAACGCGGCAGCGTCGGTGTTCGTGGCGACGTCGACCCGCACCGGCATGTGCCCTCCTGTTCCCATCATGATCGGGCCGATAGGACCAGGTCAAACGGTATGTATCGGTTGAATCACCGTTCGGCGCGGCTGCCGGGAAACCGTGTTCAGCGACGTTACGGTGCAGGTCAGCGCACAGATCGGAGGGATGATGAGAATGCAGAGCCACGGCAGATTCTGGGTGGCCATGTGCGGTGCGGCGCTCGGCGCGGGAGCACTCCTCGTCAGTGTCCCGGCGGCCCCGGTCCGCGCCGGCCAGACCTGCCCCGTCGGGCAGATCGAGGATGCCTCCACCCCGGGCTTCCAATGCATATCGTCCTGCCCGCCCGGCATGCTGGTCGACGCGGTGACGCGCACGTGTGTGGCCGCTCCGGGTTTGCCGCCACCGCCGCTTCCCTGAGGCTGAGTCCCTGTTTGGCGATCCGCCACACCGACCCTGCTTGGGTTTCATAGACTCGAGCCATGGCAGGCCTGCGCAATACCCAAGAACGGCTCAACACCGGCACGATCGACCGTCGGGCGCCATCGGTTCCCCGCATGTTCCTCGACCGTGTCGCGGCCACCCCGGCCGCCGAGGCGTTCCGGTATCCCGAGAACGGCGGATGGACCAGCGTGACCTGGCAGCAGGTCGGCGACCGGGTTGAGCTGATTGCCGCGGGCCTGATCTCACTGGGTATCAAGCCCGAAGAGCGAGTCGCCCTGGCTTCGGGCACCCGGTACGAGTGGGTGGTCGTTGACTTCGGCATCCTGGCGGCAGGGGCGGCGACCACCACCGTGTACCCGACCACCCATGCCGAGGATGTCTCGTTCATCGTGGCGAACTCCGGCAGCCGGATCGTCGTTGCGGAGGATCAGAAACAGGTCGATAAGCTCATCGCCCACCGGGCCGAGCTGACCGCCGTGGACAAGGTCGTGGTGATCGACGGTGCCGGCGACGGTGACTGGGTGATCACCCTCGACGAGCTTGAGCAGCGAGGTAAGCAGTTGCTCGCCGACTCACCGTCGGTGGTGGCGGATCGCATCGCCGCGATACGACCCGATCAGCTGGCGACGCTGATCTACACCTCCGGCACCACCGGAAAACCCAAGGGCGTGCGGCTGACCCAGGACTCCTGGACCTACACCGCTGCCGCCATGGATGCCCTCGGCGTGCTCTCCGATAAAGACCTGAACTATCTGTGGCTGCCACTGGCGCATGCCTTCGGCAAAGTGATGCTGTCGTTGCCGCTGGCGATCGGATTCACCACCGTCATCGACGGACGAGTGGACAAGATCATCGAGAATCTCACTGTCATCAGGCCGACCATCATGGGCGCGGTGCCACGCATCTTTGAGAAGGTCCACGGCCGTATCAATGAGATGGTGGCCAAGGAGGGCGGTTTCAAGAAACGCCTCTTCGACTGGGCAACCGGTGTGGGCGTGCAGATGTCGCGGGTAAGACAGGCCGGCGAGCGTCCGTCGCCGTTGTTGGTGGCGCAGCACAAACTTGCCGATCGACTGGTGTTGTCGACCATCCGGGATCGGTTCGGCGGTCGGATGCGGTTCTTCATCTCCGGTTCGGCCGCGCTCGACCGAGAGATCGCCCAGTGGTTCGACGCCGTCGGCGTCATCGTGCTCGAGGGCTACGGTTTGACCGAGACGTCGGCCGCCTCCACGATCAATCGGCCCGCCGCCTACCGGTTCGGCACCGTCGGGTGGACGCTCCCGCAGACCGACGTCAAGATCGCCGAGGACGGCGAGATCTTGTTGAAGGGTCCCGGCGTGATGAACGGTTACCACGACCTACCGGAGGCAACCGCCGAGGCCATCGACGCTCAAGGCTGGTTCCACACCGGTGACATCGGCGAGCTTGATGCCGAGGGGTTCCTGCGGATTACCGACCGCAAGAAGGACATGTTCAAGACCTCGCAGGGTAAGTACGTCGCCCCGTCGGCCATCTCGGCGAACTTCAAGGCGGTCTGCCCGTACGCCAGCGAGATCATCGTCTACGGCGAGGGCAAGCCGTACTGCGTCGCGCTGGTCAGCCTGGAGGCCGAGGCGATTCAGGAGTGGGCTGCCGACAATGGGCTGGGCGGCAAGTCGTTCAGCGAGATCGCCCGTGACGAGAAGACCCGCGAGATGGTCGACGGCTATGTCGAGCAGCTCAACAAGCACCTCAACCGCTGGGAGCAGGTCAAAAAGTTCTCGATCATCGACCGGGAACTGACGGTCGAGGCCGGCGACCTGACGCCCAGCCTCAAGCTCAAGCGCAAGTCAGTCGTGGACAACTTCCACGACAGCATCGACAAGCTCTACGCCTAAGCTCCGCCCGGAGACTTCCGGTCTTTGCGGCGGCATCGTATTGTCGATACGCACTAGGCTGACGTGGCAGTTGGGGAATACGTGATAAAGCGGTATCGCACCGTGGTTTCGGCCTTTGCGGCTGTCGGAGTCGCACTTTCGCCCGCGGTCGCCCACGCGGATGTCATCACGCCCGAGCTGGCGAGTCCGTGCTCGGCTGATCTGGCCGGCGCTATGACGCTGCTGCCCGACGGGCAGACCTATGTGGTCTGTCAGGAGGAGATCGGTTCCAGTTTCGCCTGGCAGGCGGCGCCAGTGCCGTTCGAACCGAGTACCAGGTGGCTCAGTTACGGGCCGGGAATCAATCTGCACGGTCAGGCAATGCGCAACCCCAATCTGACCTCAGGCCCATGGACTGCCACCCCTCAGGGTCCTGAGACCGCATGCCGCGCCCAGCAGCAGACCGTGGTTGCAGCCGGGGTGCTGGCTGCACCGCAGGTTTTCCAGGGCGAGCCGGGCCAGCCGATGTCGGTGGAGATGCTGCCGCAGCTGTTCTACGTCGAACTCTCCGGCCAATGCCTCTGGACCAAGGACTGACCCCGGCAGGACATGTCGGCCGCGGTAACTTTCACACCTACCGAAAGGACGCGCGGATGACCGATGATGCGGCACGCTTTGGCGATCCCCGGATTCCGGCTGAGACGATCACCTCTCAATCGCACCTGTTTCATCTCAGCGCCGTTTCCCCGACCTTCTATGACGGCGGTTCGTTGCAACAGGCGCACGAGGACAACTTCCCGATCCTCAAAGGCCAAGAGGCCAGTATTCAGTTGATCACTTTGCAGCCCGGGGGTATTCGAGAGCCGCACTGGCATCCCAGCGCGTGGGAGATCAATCTGGTCACCAGTGGAGTCGCTACCTGGGTGCTCATCGACGGCAACGGCAACAACGAGAGTTTCGAAGCCCACGTCGATGATGTCGTGTTCGCGCCGCAGGGTTCGTTCCACTATTTCGAGAACCGCGGCACCGAAGACCTCAACGTTCTGATCATCCAAAACACCAGCGCGCCTGAGGACAAGGACAATATCGGCATTGGTCAATCTCTGAGCACGATCCCACCGCGGGTGCTGTCGGCCGTCTTCGGTGTTCCCGCCGAGACGTTCGCCTCGTTGAAGAAAATCAACGACGCCGTCGTCATCCTGCGATCAACCTAAGCGAGAGGGTGATTCCACGAATGTCGGTCAATCGGCGCAAGATACTGGGTGGAGCTGGTGTCGTCGGCGCGGCCGCTGCCACCGGGGCCGGTATTGACCGGCTACTCATCGGCAGCCCCGAGAGCTATCGCACCGGACAGGGGGAGTCCCTCGCCGACGACGCGGCACGCTTTGCGAATCCGCGCATTCCGGCCGAGACGATCACCTCGCAGTCCCACCTGTTCCATCTCGGGGCCGAGCCGGCTGAAAAGCACGACGGCGGCTCGTTTCGGCAGGCCTCCCAGGACAATTTCCCGATCCTGAAAGGCCAGGAGGCAAGCATCGTGTTGCTCACGCTGCAGCCCGGTGGAATACGCGAGCCGCACTGGCATCCCAGCGCCTGGGAGCTCAACATCGTCACAAGCGGCGTCGCGGCCTGGGTCGTGATCGATGGGAACGGCAACCATGAGAGCTTCGACCAACATGTCGGCGATGTCGTGTTCGCCCCGCAAGGTTCATTCCACTATTTCGAGAACCGCGGCCCAGCCGACATGAAGATCGTGATCATCCAGAACACCAGTGCCCCCGAAGACAGGGACAACATCGGCATCGGTGAATCGCTGAGCAAGCTTCCACCCAGGGTGTTGTCGGCTGTCTTCGGTGTTCCCGCTGAGACCTTCGACTCCTTCAAAAAAATCGACAAGTCGATCGTGATCCTGCGCGCACCGTAGATCGTCGGTCCTATCCGGGAGCGGTATCGGGATAGAACTGGTCGTTGTCTTTACAGATCGCAACCCACTCCTCGGGAGTGAAGGCCACCCGGCCGGCTGCGAGTTCACCGAGGAGTTCGAAATAGCCCTCCCGAGGTGCACCGGGGGTGAACAGAATCAGCATTGACGCTGGCCCGTGGTTGTTGCGGAAGCTGTGGATGCCGCCCTTGGGCACGAACAGGAAGTCACCCGGCCCCGTTTCGTGTTCCTGGGACCCGTCGAACAGGGTGACGATTCCGGACAGCACGAAGAATGACTCTGAAATCGAACGGTGGAAGTGCGGCGCGGGACCCGTCGCCTGATCGCCGAAGTCCCAGCGGTACAGCCCGAATTCCCCGGCCGACTGCGCGGCCGTGGCGAGGTAGGACACTCGGACGCCGCTTTCCATGAGGATGTTTGCCTCAGCAGTGGCTGGGCGAAGTACGGCACTGGTCTCACCCGTGTCGCCGAAGTACACGGACTCGGGGTAACTCATTAACGGATGCTAGCCGGGGTCGCAGCGATTACGATCACCGCAGCAGAAACACGGAGACGTGTAGTGATCGCCGTGCAGGTATCCCTCAGGAGGTATGGATGAGCAGCAATCTCGAGGACAGCCCGGGTGCCGTCCCCGGTGACCATCGGCCCACTGAGCGCGACAGCGCGAAGTTGAAGGCCGGCGCCGTCGGCTTGTTCGGCGTGCTGTTCATGGCGGTGGCCAATGCGGCACCCATCACGGCGATGAGTTTCAACGTCCCGATCGCCGTCGGCTACGGCAACGGAATCGCCGTCTCGGGCGGCTATCTGTTCGCCACGATCGTCCTGACCATCTTCACCCTCGGCTTCGTGGCGATGGCACGCCACGTCACGACGGCCGGCGCCTTCTACGGCTTTATCTCCCAGGGGCTCGGCCAGATCTGGGGCATGGCGTCCGGGCTACTCGCCACGGTCGCCTACGTCATCTTCGAGGCATCCTTGATCGGCGGCTTCGCCTACTTCGCGGCACAGTACGTCTTCCAGCCGCTGGGGATAACGGTCAACTGGCTAATCATCGGGATTGTGGCGGCCGTCATCATCGCGCTGCTGACCTACTACTCAATCACCCTGGCCGCCGGTTTGCTCAGCGTCACCCTGGTGGCAGAGGTGCTGTTGCTCTTCGCATTGGGCGTGTCGGTCCTCTTCAAAGGCGGTCCCGACGGCTTTGCGGCCGGCAAGACGGTGAACCCGGCAGCGGGCTTCAGCAACCTTTCGGAGAATGCGTTCGGTAGTGGTGTCACCGCAGGCGTCGCCGCCATCGGCATCTTCTTCGCCTTCTGGTCCTGGATCGGCTACGAGACGACCGCCGTATATGGCGAGGAGTCGAAGAACCCGAAGCGCAATGTTCCGCGAGCCACGATCATCGCCGTGGTGGGCCTCGGCCTGTTCTATACGTTCATGTCGTGGATGGTTGTGGTGGGCAATGGTTTTCAGCAGTCCGTCACGGTCTCGGCTGGCACCACCCCGATCGACCTATGGCTCAACCTCGTCCACGCGAATCTGGGCGGGCTGCTGGAGAACGTCTACAAGCTGCTGGTTGTTGTCGGATCTTTCGCGTGTGCCATGGCGTTCCACAACGCAGCGAGCCGCTACATCTACGCGATGGGCCGGGAGAGCATGACACCCTTCGTGCGGACGTCACTGGGCGCAGTCAACACCAAGCACGGCTCTCCTGCTAACGCCTCGTTGGTGCAGACCGTGATCACCATCGTGCTGATGACTCTGTTCGCTTTTTTCACCAACGTGTATGTACCTGACGACAGTGGCACCCCGGTGGCCACCCCGGATCTGATTCCCTACGTCAACGTCTATGGGCTGCTGGCTCTCATTGGCACCGCGATGGTGCTGATCGTGCAGACCATCACGTGTTTCGCGGTGATCTGGTACTTCTGGGTTAAGAAGGTCCACCAGGGCAACGTCATCACGTCGCTGATCGCCCCGATCATCGGCGCGGCCGGCATGATCTACGCGCTGTACCTGCTGTGGTCCAATCGCAA
>Ga0194040_1000688_pt1 | contig 10254 bp, 7 predicted proteins | sample JunL2210m_MetaG_FD_148973 | JGI IMG/M metagenome (GOLD analysis project Ga0194040, IMG submission 148973) | Anoxic zone freshwater microbial communities from boreal shield lake in IISD Experimental Lakes Area, Ontario, Canada - Jun2016-L227-10m | ecosystem: Environmental > Aquatic > Freshwater >... | reverse complement strand
TTTTCAGCAAATGATTTTTCGATGATCTATCTAGTCACATTGATGGCTGGACTTCTGTTGTGGATTGTGTATGGCCTAAGCCTAGACGATCTACCGATAATAATAGCTAATATAGTCGCAATAACATTTATCCTGTCAATTGTCATTATTAAGGTAAAATATTAAGAATGTATTTGTAATTATTTGTGAATGTTAGATAATATAAATGAGGGTTTGGAGGGAAATGCGTTTTAAAAATCACATAAAACAAATTATTATAATAGCTTCGGTTTTTATTTTATTCGCAGTTGCTATTTTTTTGTTGGCGGACCGAGTCATGATGAGTGGCTTCAGTACTGTTGAAAAACAAGATTACGAGACAAAAATGACAGTTCTTCAGAACGCAATCAAATCGGAAAAGGAATCGCTCAAAGGACAAAACTTAGATTGGACAGTTTGGGACGACTCATATAACTTTGTTAGTGATAAAAACCAAGAATATATCGACGTGAACGTTAATCCCGAGATGTTGGCAAATCTGAAAATAGACTACTTCGCCATCCTGGACAAAAGCTTCAACATAGTATTTATACAAGCGCATGATAAAGAAGGAAAAGAAGTCAGAGAAAACGTAGATGAAGCATTAATCACAAAAATTAAGGAATCTGCAAAATATTTTGAAGACAACAACAAAGCAGAAACCGATACAAGCGAATTCTTCTATGATTTAAATAATGTTCCTGTTTTGACTACCGTTTCTTATGTTCTAAAGAGTGACTCAAGCGGCCCACCCGCTGGATACATGTTGATGGGCGAGTTTTTTAGCGAAGATAGAGTTAAAGGACTCTCTGAAAGAAATAGTCTCTCTCTGAGTGTCAGTGACATCAAATCATTGGAGGCCAAGAGTCCAGAAGTAGTAAAACAGCTCAAAACTAATGATATGTACTTTCAATATGAGGCCAATAAGGCATACGGACATTATCTGATAAAGGATTTTGACGATCAGACAGTTGGTGTTTTTACGTCAGCCTTTGACAGACGGGTTAACCAGACTGCGCAAAACACTAAATATTTCTTTTTGATATCAATATACGTTGTCGTCTTTATTGCTATGGTAGTAGCCATATTTATTCTGACCCGGCTGGAAGCATCCAGAAAGAAGCAGTTTGAAGGGGAAGTTAAATACCAAACGCTTTTTGCAGAAAACGCGATACCAATGTTTTTAATTCAGATGGATAAAAATCTTTATATGGAGAAGATAATCGAGATCAACAAAGCGGCAGCTACTTTGTTTAGGTTTGAGCGAGGCGTTTCGGAGACGCTTGATCCTACTAGGATTTTTAATGGAACCGACCGACTTACATTGAAGGAGTTTATGAGGAATTTGGCCATAGAGGGAACGGCGAATATACAAGGAACAATTATTTTGGACGAGAACGCAAGGACTACAGCCGAAATTGGGGGTCGTTTGATAAAAATTGGTGAAGAAAGCTTTTTACTCTTGTCGGTCAAAGACCTTGCAGAAAGAATCAGTTATGAACAAAAACTTAAGGATTATGCCACAAACCTAGAAAAAGTTAATACGTTGATGGTGGGAAGAGAGCTAAAGATGGTTGAGCTAAAGTCTAAGTTAACTGGTCAAGGCGAAGGCATTGATAATATAGAGACTTCATCGGAGATACCTTCTATACAAACACCTACTATGCCAGAAGATTCAACTCAGAGGCTTAATTCATATTACCCGGAAACTAGCAGGCAGGCTGAAGCAATCACACAAGGGAATGAAGAGGAGACTCAAAAGAGTACAGTGGAAGAGCCTACTATCGAGGGGTCCAACAATAATTTAAATGAAATGGATTCAGGAAACGATTCGGATCAGATTGATGCTAACAATCCAACCGACGCAATTTCTCAAGGAGATGAAGTTATCCAATCAGATACAAATATGACTGATAACATTTCCAAAAACAGTGACCAGGAAAACACTTAAAGATGGCCCCCAAACTCAACATAAATAAAAGTATAAAGAAAAAATTTTACTTTCAGCTAGTTATAGTCTTGGCAGTCGTTTTTGCTTTATTTGCCTTGGCTATTTTTGTTATATCTCAGGTAGTAATCAAGCCTGTTTTTAATAAAGCAGAAAAGCAGGAGCTCGACACTAGAATGTATGTTTTAGATAACGCAATTGATACTGATAAAGAAAAACTTCAGGGACAACTTTTTGATTGGGGGCATTGGGACGAAACATACAATTATGTATTAGGACAAAACCCATCATTTATTAGTACTAGTGGCATGGAATCAATTTTAACTAATTTAAAGCTAGATTACGTCGCTATCCTAAATACACAAGGAGATATAGTCCATCTAAGGGCCTTTAATAAAAAAGGCGAAGAAACAGACACCGACATCAGTCCAGAACTAAAGGATCAAGTGAAAAGGATTGCTCAGGATTTCAAAGAGAGCAAACCTAGCATAACCTCAACTATGGATACATTTTTCCCCTACAAATCAGAGGCCATGTTGGCAACTATTGGTAATGTTATCAAAAGTGATAAAACCGGTCCGTCGGTGGGATATATGCTAAATGGAGTCCTTTTTAATGACAAAAAAATAGAATCTTTATCAAAAAGAACTGGTTTAAATATCAAGATAAACGAATACGAAAAATTTAATAAAGAGAATCCCGGTTTGATCGATTCAATTAAAAAGGACAAAAATTATTATATTTATGCGAATAATGATAAGGCTTATGGTTATAGATTGTTATCTTCAGAGAACGGCAATCCACTCTCAGTAATAACCGTTTCGTTTGATAGAAATGTTAATAAGTTAGTTTTAAAATCACAAAACTACTATTTAATCGAAATATACATAGCGGCTTTTCTCGCTGTTGTGCTGGCTATACTCATGTTAAATCTATTTATGAATAGAGTAATAGTAAACCCATTGAAGTCTATACTTGTAGCAATAAATAGTTATAGAAGAGGGACGCTAAAAGACCGAATAACGATAACCTCTCGAGATGAGCTTGGAGAATTGGGTGTCGCTCTTAATCAAATGATCGATGAGGTAGAAGTCCTAAACAATGCCTTAGAGAAAAAAGTTGAAGAAAAAACTCAGGAACTAGAAAGAGAAGTATTAGAAACAGAAGGTAAAAACCAACTTCTAGAGCAGTCAAAGGTAGCTATGACAAATGTCTTGCAGGACGTTGAGCAGGAGAGAGACAAAACAATTTCTCTAGCCAAGGATCTCAAAAAATTTCAGCTAGCCGTCGAAAATGCTTCTGACCACATTATTATAACCAATCCTGACGGTATCATTCTTTATGCAAATAAAGGCGTGAATAAAATTACGGGGTTTGATGTTGCCGAAGTGATTAACAAAAAGGCAGGTACAAAGGAACTTTGGGGCGGTCTGATGGATCAGGAATTCTACCAAAAATTATGGCAAAAGATTAAGATTGAGAAAAGGCCATTTGAAGGAGAATTCAAAAACAAGCGCAAGGATGGTGACGAGTATGAGGTAGCAGCCTCTATTACGCCGATATTAGATGAATTTGATAATGTAATATTTTTCGTTGCAATTGAAAGGGATATCACTAAGGCAAAGTCTATTGATCGGGCAAAGACAGAATTTGTCTCGTTGGCTTCTCACCAGCTCCGCACTCCGCTATCAGCTATAAATTGGTACACAGAGATGTTGATTAAGGGAGACGCCGGTCCAATCAACAAAGAACAGGAAGATTATTTGGGGGAGATAGCTAGGGGTAATAAGAGAATGGTTGATCTTGTAAACTCATTGCTAAATACTTCAAGGCTTGAGTTGGGAACTTTCGAGATTAACCCTGAGCCAACCGACTTAAAACAAATCGCTCAAGAAGAGATCGTTGAGATGAAACAAGTAATCCTGGACAAGAAGCTTAAGATTGTAGAAGACTATGATATTACATCAAAGATAAGTGTCGACCCGAGGCTTCTGAGAATATTCTTCCAAAATTTAATATCAAATGCGGTTAAATACACTCCAGAAAATGGCAAAATTACCATTGAGATAAAGCTTGAAGATCCAAATGTCAGGATAACAGTAGCAGATACGGGGTATGGGATTCCGAACGATCAGCAGGACAAAGTCTTTAGCAAACTTTTCAGGGCAGACAATATTCGAGCACTTGACACGGAAGGCACAGGGCTAGGCTTATATATTATAAAGTCAATACTTGATGCCTCAGGTGGTCAAATCGACTTTACTTCAAAGGAAAATGAAGGTACGACCTTCAACATATTGATACCTTTGACTGGCATGAAAGAAAAAAGTGGTTCTAAAAAATTAGAATAAGTTGTAATATGATAATTAACAGAAAGAGGTGACATAATGGGTAAAAGAATATTGATTGTAGAGGACGAGAATTCCTTAAGGAAGGCAATTAGTGTGAGTTTAAAAGCTCATGAATATGAAGTTTTGATGGCAACATCAGCGGCTGAGGCAGCAAGTACCTTAAAGGCTGTTGGCACAGTTGATGCGATCTGGCTTGACCACTACCTATTGAATATTGAGACAGGTCTAGATTTTCTCGAAAGAATAAAAAAGAATGATGAATGGAAACAAATACCAGTGTTTGTTGTGTCTAACTCCGTAGATGACAATAAGGTCAGCGCCTATTATTTGATGGGAATTGAGAAATATTATGTAAAGGCTGAAAACAGTCTAGATACGATTATCCAGGATATCAATAACCATTTAAATAAGGTTGAGTAACAATGGATAAAAAGAAGATTCTCGTCGTCGAAGACGAGACCCCCCTATTAAATGCCCTTTGTGACAAACTTAATAAAGAAAACTTTGATGCATATGGAGCAAAAAATGGTCTTGAAGGTTTGGAGATAATCAAAACAAACAAGCCACACTTAATTATTATGGATGTAGTGATGCCTGTTATGGATGGCTTAACGATGCTATATAATCTAAAAACAGATCCAGAGATGAAAGATATACCGGTTATTATACTATCTAACCTTAGTGACAGTGAGGATATCTTAAAAGCAATGGAGAGAAGCACTTACGACTATCTAATAAAATCAGACGTTTCTCTAGAGGAAGTGGTCACTAGAATAAAGAATAGGTTGGGAATGATCTAAGAAAGAACCTAAATAAAGATCAAAAATGCACTAGTCTTGGTGCATTTTTTTGCTTCTCACGAAACCATAAAGAATCTATAATATAGATATCATTACATGGAGGGTTTTAGCTGGGGGAAAAAGAAAAGAAACTGAAAAGGTAATCGAAGAGGATATCAAAAAAGAAATAAAGGACTTATAATTAGTATCGTAGCTACTTTTAAAACTTGGCGTAATTTGAGAGGAGGAATATGGGAATATTTGATTTTTTAAAGAAATCTGGAGCCGTTCAAGCCGGAGGAACTTCTTACACAGTAGAGGGAGGGGCTCAGGGCCCAGAGTATAAGGATAAAGAAGGCAATGACGTCACGGGCCAGGTTATGGAACAAGACCTGAGGAACAATGATGCTCAAACTACCGAATCCCCAAGTGAGACAGAGGTTGGATCTGACCTGGACAATGGTGAATCAGAAGAAAATTAGCCTGTATACTAATATAAAAAGTAGCTATTAAATAGTAGATTTTGTGGATATTAAAACACTTGCATCAGCCCCTATGTTTTGATACAATAATTTACAGCCTTTACAGACGGGAAACATTATGAAAAGACAACTACAAATTAAATGGTGCGGAATATACTAAACTCCTAATTTAAGTTGTGTCTAATATGTCCCGCATCAGCGGGCTTTTTTATGCCCCTTTCCTCTTTTTCATTGAGTTCATCATGTTTTGATGAATTTATCGAAAGGATGAATAAAGAACTTTGACAATTGAATATCGATTGATGCTACACCCAATCAGAAGCATCAATTGAAGATATTAGGGTAAACACTGGTAGTTATAAACTACCAGTCGACATGATGCTATATGCAATAGCAAAAAAACAAGAAAACGAGAAAAGAAACTCATGACAAATTAAGTCAATCAAGAGCATATGATGGATGCCTTGGAGATTCAAGCCGAAGAAGGACGTAGTAGACTGCGATAAGCCTCGGGGAGCTGCCAAACAAGCTTTGATCCGGGGATTTCCGAATGGGGAAACCCGGCTGGAGTAATGTCTAGTCAACTTAAACTGAATACATAGGTTTATGTGGGGCACGCGGTGAACTGAAACATCTAATTAGCCGCAGGAAAATAAATCAAACGATATGCCGTAAGTAGTGGCGAGCGAAAGCGGCGGAGCCTAAACTTTTTACATGTATAAGCTTACGGGCGTTGTGTAAAGAGGGTTGCAAGATAAACACACTCGGAATTAATTTTCCGAGCATGGAGTAAAGGATGGAAACTGTAAATTCTACTGTCCTTCACTCTGTGATCAAGAGCCGTAATTCTTGAGTAAGGTTACAAAACAAAGTGTTATTGGAATGTTCCTGGAAAGGACAACCATAGAGGGTGATAGTCCCGTACGTTAAAATACTTTGTCCTTATGTGTTTATACTTAAGTACGACGGAACCCGTGAAATTCTGTCGGAATCTGGGTGGACCACCATCCAAGGCTAAATACTTGAATCTACCGATAGTGTACTAGTACCGTGAGGGAAAGGTGAAAAGAACCCCGGTGAGGGGAGTGAAATAGAATCTGAAATCATATGCTTACAATGAGTCGGAGCCTCAATTTATTGGGGTGACGGCGTGCTTTTTGTAGAACGAGCCAACGAGTTAATTTGTGCAGCTGGTTAAGCCCAGGGGGCGGAGCCAAAGTGAAAGCGAGGATGAATAGTCCGAACAATAAAGTTGCACTGATTAGACCCGAAACCAGGTGACCTAACCATGGGCAGGCTGAAGCGACTGTAACAGGTCGTGGAGGGCCGAACCCACCAGAGCTGAAAATCTGGGGGATGACCTGTGGTTAGCGGAGAAATTCCAATCGAACTTGGAGATAGCTGGTTCTCTCCGAAATAGCTTTAGGGCTAGCGTCGTATATTAACCTTTGGGGGTAGAGCACTGAATAGGCTAGGGGGCGCAAGCTTACCAAACCTAAATAAACTCCGAATACCAAAGGCCATTACTACGGCAGTCAGAACGTGGGGGCTAAGCTTCACGCTCAAAAGGGAAACAGCCCAGATCGCCATCTAAGGTCCCTAAATCTATGCTAAGTGGAAAAGGATGTGGAGTTGCATAAACAACCAGGATGTTGGCTTAGAAGCAGCCATGCATTTAAAGAGTGCGTAATAGCTCACTGGTCTATTGTGATTCTGCGCCGAAGATATAACGGGGCTAAGCATAGTACCGAAGGTGCGAACTTCGACGTTACGTCGGAGTGGTAGGAGAGCGTTCTATACTGCAGTGAAGCTGAACCGGGAGGTTTGGTGGAGCGTATAGAAGTGAGAATGTTGGCATGAGTAACGATAAGGCGGATGAAAAATCCGCCCGCCGTAAATCCAAGGTTTCCTGGGCAACGTTAATCGTCCCAGGGTTAGTCGGTCCTAAGCCGAGGCCGAAAGGCGTAGGCGATGGACAACAGGTTGATATTCCTGTACTGCTGCAATTGTTCCCTGCATGACGCCGGGCAAAAAGCTGAGCGGATCCATGGTTGTATCCGTTTAATCCAACTAAGTTGGAGAATAAAATCGTGTGTAATGCACGAAATTCAGCCGAAGACACGGACTAGAAAATCTGCAGATTAATAGATTGTAGCACCCGTACCGCAAACCAACACAGGTGGATGAGTAGAGTATACTAAGGCGCTCGGGAGAACCCTCGTTAAGGAACTCGGCAATACAACGGGCGTAACTTCGGGATATGCCCTACCTCGTAGCAATACGAGGTCGCAGCGAAAGAACCCAGGCGACTGTTTATCAAAAACACAGGTCTCTGCTAAATCGTAAGATGAAGTATAGGGGCTGACGCCTGCCCAGTGCTGGAAGGTTAAGAGGAGAGGTGCAAGCCTTGATTTGAAGCCCCAGTGAACGGCGGCCGTAACTATAACGGTCCTAAGGTAGCGAAATTCCTTGTCGGGTAAGTTCCGACCCGCACGAATGGCGGAACGGTCTGGGTACTGTCTCAACGAGGGACCCGGTGAAATTGCATTAGCGGTAAAGATGCCGTTTACCCGCGACAAGACGGAAAGACCCCGTGGAGCTTTACTACAGCTTGGCATTGGATTAGGTCTTATCATATGTAGGATAGGTGGGAGACTTTGAAGGGTGGACGCTAGTCCATCTGGAGTCAACCTTGAAATACCACCTTTGATATGGTTTGATTCTAACCTTGACCCATGAATCTGGGCAGGGAACAGTGTCTGGTGGGTAGTTTGACTGGGGCGGTCGCCTCCTAAAGAGTAACGGAGGCGTTCAAAGGTAGGCTAGGTCCGGATGGAAATCGGATCGATAGTGCAAACGCATAAGCCTGCTTGACTGCAAGACTGACAAGTCGCGCAGGGACGAAAGTCGGAGTTAGTGATCTGCTACACTTCAAGTGGGAGATGTAGCACTCAACGGATAAAGGCTACCCCGGGGATAACAGGCTGATTGGGTCCAAGAGTCCACATCGACGACCCAGTTTGGCACCTCGATGTCGGCTCGTCGCATCCTGGGGCTGAAGCAGGTCCCAAGGGTTTGGCTGTTCGCCAATTAAAGCGGTACGCGAGCTGGGTTCAGAACGTCGTGAGACAGTTCGGTCCCTATCTGTCGTGGGCGTTGAAATTTGATGGGAGTTGCTCCTAGTACGAGAGGACCGGAGCGAACGAACCTATGGTGTATCGGTTGTTCTACCAAGGGCATTGCCGAGTAGCTATGTTCGGAAGGGATAAGCGCTGAAAGCATATAAGCGCGAAGCCCACCCAAAGATTAGATTTCGTTATAGACCCCTTATAGACCATGAGGTTGATAGGCTCTACGTGTAAGTGCGGTAACGCATTAAGCTGAGGAGTACTAATAGGTCAATGACTTAATTTGTTAACTGATTTTGTTCTTAAATCTTTTAAGGGTTAAATCAGTTGTCGACTGGTAATTTATAGCCATCAATGGTTATATGACTGCGCTTTAGTCGCTAGTCACCCAGCCCTTTGCACGTTTAGGCAGATGGTTTACGAAGCTAGAAATAGTCTTAGTAAGCTCTCTAACAAAACAAACAAAAGGCTGGGTGTCTGGTGGCTATGGCGAGGAGGTCACACCTGTTCCCATCTCGAACACAGAAGTTAAGCTCCTCTGCGGCGATGATACTTGGGTCATCAAGCCCTGGAAAAGTAGCACGCTGCCAGTTTATGAAAAAAGATTCCGTAAGGAATCTTTTTTCTTTTAAAGCTTTTTTCTTAAGATTGAATTAATCGGATATAATCTTGAAAGCTTAACAACTGCTTTTTGATTTTTTGTACCTGGGTTAATCTCATTCAAGCCATGATTATTCATATCTGATAAACCCAAGATTTCTTCTTGATGAAGCTCTGACGGAGTTAGGATCTCTATTATATCTCCTACTATCAATTTGTTTTTGACAGTGATGATATTGTTTTTATCGACTATAATGCCAACATATTCCCAACTATTTTTTTGATTACGGTTATCTGATGTCTCACCTAGCTTGGCATCATTAAATATAAACCCAGTTGTATATTCTCTGTGATTAAGTTTTTCTAGCTCTATTTCCAGGTTCTTTTTGTCTTTTTCCCGATATTCACCATTTTTGATTAATAATAAAGCTTCTTTATATGCTCTAGCAGTAGTAGCAAGATAATATTCACTTTTGTTCCTACCTTCTATCTTGAGCCCAGTTACTCCTGAGTCTAAAATTTCAGGTAGATGTCTTATCAACCTTAAATCCTTTGATCCCATAATATTGGTGCCACTCTCGCTTTCCTCGATTTGATGAAATTGTCCTGGGCGCATCTTTTCTTCTAAATACATCTTATATTCCCACCGACATGGCTGAGCACATTTACCAAGGTTGGCCGAACGACCACTCATATAGGAAGATAATAGACATCGGCCGGAGTATGAAATACACATTGCTCCATGGACAAAAATCTCCAGTTCCATCTCTGGTACTGATTTATGTATCTGTTTTATTTCATCGAGACTTAGTTCACGGGCCAAAACAATTCTCTTTACCCCGTTTTTTTTCCAAAATTTTACACTCTCGATATTGACAGTATTTGCCTGTGTGGATAAGTGTATCGGAATCTTAGGAATTACTCTCTGAGCAATAGCAAAAACACACC
>Ga0194040_1000687_pt1 | contig 10255 bp, 14 predicted proteins | sample JunL2210m_MetaG_FD_148973 | JGI IMG/M metagenome (GOLD analysis project Ga0194040, IMG submission 148973) | Anoxic zone freshwater microbial communities from boreal shield lake in IISD Experimental Lakes Area, Ontario, Canada - Jun2016-L227-10m | ecosystem: Environmental > Aquatic > Freshwater >... | reverse complement strand
ATATAAATCTAAGCTTTTTTATAAAACACCTATTCACATTTCCGCCGTTTCACTCAGGAATAGAACTGATTGCGTAGAAATTATTCCCCTTTTTTTGGGGGGGGTCAGGAATAGGAAAATCAAGATCAGAACGTATGTATTTGAGGTGGTAAGGCGTTTGGTTTGTTCTGAGGCAGAGTTGCCGGAATTATCTTAAAAAAAGAGGAAACTGTTGTCTGGAATTAGCCCTTTTACACCTCTTCCCTGGCGATCGAGCTCTCATGGACCTGTGCCTGTCCAATCAGATAGATTCCGGTAGCCATAACCCAGAAGATGGTAGGGAAAACTACCATTCGTTCCATGCCACCTGCACCGATCCCCAAACGGATTTTGTCCGGCGATCCTGACACCATATTGAAGATCACGAAGGAGATAAAGAACACGACAATTATCCCCATTATCAGGAAAATGTAGGAAGTCGGACGCTTATAGAGTACCTTTGTGGACCAGAAGATGGCGACACACCCGCCAATGAAGACGGTGAACGCACAGAGATAATGAATGACAAGAATAGTGCCTTCATTAAATACCCCAACACCGATACCCCCGGCTCCTGCCAGAATGATAAGAATGCCCAACCACTTATCAAGTGTTGTCCTGATGATCAGACCGGAATAGATTGCCAGGGCGCCGAATATTATTATTGATGCATTGAAGATTACGGCCGGGACCGGGTGATTAAAATTCCCAAGATCGGAGATGTAATTGTTGGCCATATTGTAGTTGCTATAAGTAAATTCGGCAAGCATCATACCGAATAACAATATCAGGGCACCAGAAAAGAGCAATAGGCCCGCCGTGCCGTTCTCTTTCATTGTTGGGAACAATACTCGCATGCATTGTATCGCTGAAAGTAATATTAAAAACTGGCGATCCCATTTGAAGAACTCATCGAAACACAATTAGTGGAAATTGTGTTGCAAATACCGAAATTTTTTCGTTGAATGGATAAACAAACGGGTCTTCTATTAGACATTCTGAAATAAATTTTCCGTGGCTACGTTTTTTTTGAGTTGATACCGATTTTTGACAGATCAGTTGCAGCCCTTCGCAATATGAGTACTCGCAATCCCTGAACAATTCTGATATCGTACGTTTCGATACTTCGTGCCGTCGGTTGTTACCGTTACATCGCCATTCAGGTCGGTGCGATATACCGCCGATCCCACCTGAGCCAGGCGGCCAAGCGTCGCTGATGTTGGATGGCTATAGGGATTCCCGGCCCCCACCTTGATGACGCGGGTCTTTGGTTGGGCTTTGGAAAGGAAGGCTGAGTTGGATGATGTGGCGCTGCCATGGTGCCCGACTTTGAGGATATCTGCCTGAAGATCCGTTCTGCTATTGGCAATACGGCTTTCGGCATCGGCCTCACCCACGAATAGGAATGAAACGCTTCGTCAGGTCATCTTCAGGATGATGGAGTTCTGGTTGAGATCGTCCGCAAAGGTGGCAGTTGGGTTGAGAACCGAGATGGGCAGCCCCGAAAACCGCTTCAGCACCTCCCGGGTAAAAAGGCCGGAGGTCTTCTGTATAGCCATGGATTTTTCGCTGACGAGTATACACGGACGCCACTTGCACCGGAAGTAGGAGAACCGCCTTTCAGGATGAACCCGTCAACCGGGGCAGGTCGTCCAGAAAGCGAGGGGTAAAGTCGGTCGTCTCACTGGTCACGTCGCGTTCAGTAGCGAGCTGGATGAGATGATTGACCCCATCTATCTGCACGATCCTGACCGTTGCCCGCGGGATAACCAGTCCGATCTCAACCTCCGGAAAGACCGGCATGCATTCAGCATGGGCTTTCAGGCGTGCCACGGTGGGGAAAGGTATCTGATAGCCATCGCAGCGGCACGGGTCAAACTCGATACACCAGCTGATCACAATGTGGGGACGTGGGTAATCTCGTACCATGGGGAACACTCTAACTTCTGAATTGAGGAAGCATAGATATGAATCCTTGTGCTTTTGATCATCATTATTATGCTCTTGTTCAGTACCACTATATCAAAGGAATAATGATAAGAATGGATCCGGTAAAAATCCCCAAGATGCCCAAAGCCGAGTATGATGCCCTGATCGAACGCCAGTATGTGTCAAGGATTTCTTTTGGTGCATGTGACCATCCCTACATAGCACCGTTCATGTATGTCTTTGACAAGAAGTACCTCTACTTCATTTCGACAAAGTACGGCAGGAAGATGGAGTATTTTGCTGCAAACCCGAAGGTATCAGTCGAGATTGAGGAGTACGCCCCTGATATGTCAGCCTTTACATTTGTGAGCCTGCAGGGGATGCTCGAAGAGGTGAAGGACCCGGCACAGAAAAAGAAGGTCCGGGAGCAGTTCGTGGAGATGATTGCAAAAAATCGCCTTTCAACACGCGTACTCACGGCCCTGGGTCACAACCCGGGTGACAGCCTGGATGTAATTGTCCGCGAAGAGCGTTCAATGGTCTGGAAACTGGTCGGTGTGAAGGATATTGTTGCCCTGAAAAACGGGTAATCCTAAGCTCTTTTATTCCCCTTTGGTCCACCGGTTACTGGTGGAAACATCGGGATACGGGAATACCCATATGATATTTTCAGTACGGGACAAGGTACTGCTTTCGGCGGCGTCCCGGGATAAACAATCCGATCCCTTCATGAGCGAAACATCCATAACGTCCCGGGGGGATATACCGAGTAGCGGAGATTACACGATTATGGCGGATACAATATCCTATGATATCACCGGGAAAGAAGGAACTATTGAATACAGGCACTACCCCGCAATGGTGCTTGCTACCGTGGATAGTCCCGGGAACGATACCGGTTTCAACCTGCTCTTTGCCTATATATCAGGCAGCAATAAAGCCCGGAGTAAAATCCCTATGACCTCTCCCGTCATAAACTCACGGACGATACCGTTGACGGCACCGGTGATCTCCGGTGCGATGTCGATGTCGTTTGTAATGCCAGCAGGAAAACCACGGGAGGAGATCCCTGATCCGCTGGACGGCAGGGTGTGGATCACAACACTACCCGAACGGGAGATCGCGGTTATCCGTTTCCGTGGATATGCCCCTCAACAAGAGGTGGATGGGACCATGTCACTGCTGCAGGAAGGGCTGAAAAAAGCTGGCATCGCTGCTGTGGGCCAGCCGTTCCTGATGCGGTACAATCCACCCTGGACTCCCGGCTTTCTCCGGCGGAACGAGGTTGGGATAGAGATCCGGCGATAGGTCCATGGCACTTACAGTGGGTCTCAATCCACTGATCCGGGTACCTGGGACGGGTAGCCCGGGGTCAACGTAAGACAACGGTCCACTAGACCATTGTATCGTCGGAGCGGGTTCCAGGGAAAAAGGGAGCGACATTCCTGCCCGGGTGAATTCATCCAGAACACTTTTACGATAAGATACGGAAAGGTTCAGGTCAGAACTTTTTTTTTACAATACTGATTCGACAGCCACATTTATTACCTGCTGTACCCCATTGGGCAGTATGCGAAAAATCCTTCTGGTGTCGTCTGCCGTTATAATTATCCTGTTGCTGGCCCTTTTTCTGCTGGCCCAGCCTGCTACAGAAACAACCCCCTATACAGTCAAAGGGAATACCAAAGCGATCGAGTTCCGGCACTACCCTGCAATGGTGCTTGCTACTGTGGACAGTCCTGGGAGTGATGCCGGTTTCAACCCGCTCTTTGCCTACATATCAGGCAACAATAAAGGCCGGAGTAAAATCCCCATGACTGCACCGGTAATAACCTCAGAAAAGATACCAATGACTTCCCCAGTTGTTTCAGATGCTTCATCGATGTCGTTTGTCATGCCTGCAGGAACATCAAGAGATGAGATCCCTGATCCGCTTGACAGCAGGGTCCGAATCGTCACAATTCCGGAACGGGAGGTCGCAGTCATCCGCTTTTCCGGGGATGGCGCTCAGCAGGATGTGGATGCGAAAGCATCCCTGCTGCAGGAAGAATTGAAAAACGCGGGCATTATATCTGTGGGCCAGCCGTTTCTGATGCGCTACGATTCACCCTGGACACCGGGCTTCCTCCGGCGGAATGAGGTAGGTATAGAGATAACAAGGTAAGGTACGGGTCCAGGAATAGGGTGGAAAACTCAGGTCAGAGCCATATTACCCGCCAAGGGTGTTTTCGTCTGCCCTATTAACCACGAAGAACAAACGAGGTGATGTGATGCGAGGCGGAGCTTCAGCGAGGATTGGTGAAAATGACCGAGCGTCTGCATCTTCAGGTGTGGATGCAGCTGGTAGGTCGCCCAGGTATTTTCTGAAAATTCGTACCGCTGCCGAGCCGATATTGTTTAAGATCCAGTTCACCAGGGAATACGAAAAAATCAGCGTGAATGCCCCTGACAGGCAGGATGTCCGAACACTTGTGGATGTTCCGGCAGATGAGGTGGCGCTTGTAAATGTGGTGGTGAAAACGATTTGCCTGCTGAAATTGAAGTGTTTGCTGACCCGTTGATTATCGAGTATTTTTTAACCTGATGGATAATGCCGTCCGTTACGAGGGGGGGAATTACATCTATCTGGTTCTCTGCTAAAAAACTCGATGGAGTTACTATTCTTCTCTGTTAGGACGATGACCACCGGATCCCTATTGAAGAGAAGATACGGATCTTCGAGTGTTGGGTTCGGGAAAAACATCGGTATGGGGTTGTCCTCTCCCGCGAGATCCTTGAAATCACCGGGATTACTATCAAAGAGACCGGGGAGCCGGGCAAGATCGCACGGTTCGAGATGGTGGTGCCGAAGGGAGCGTGGCGGCTGAAGGAGGAAGACCTCGTGAAAGGGAGTATTCAATAAATAACCCGATAAATATCTCAATGGTCAACTGGTGACCCGATTAATATGACGTCCTCCGGACCAGGGCTTTACGAGGAGAACAGGTAGCGTGTGGGGTTAGTCTTTCGATGCAGAGGGGGCGAACTTTACCGCGACGCCATATTGTGAGACGGTTATTACGAGATCTTTGTTTATGGCTGACGACCTGGCGTATCGCTTGGTTGGGTCTATCGATCAGGCAGATCTGGAGATGCCGGATGCGTTTGGCTTTACTGCGATTGGGTCTCGATCTGGGTTTGGATCGATGAGCTTTGGTTCAAAAAGTCCGGCAGGGATTGGTACGACTACGGAGCTCGGGTATGTGAACTCGATCGGTAAGGACCTCATAGCCAACGGTAGGTTCAACCTTGGGGAGGACGTACGGTGGACGTCGTTCGCGAAGACGTTTGACGTGATGGGGTAGGGGTGGGCTCAAGCCCCTCTGATTTTCGTTTTTATCTCTGAATTACAAAAGTTCGTTTGATTGTTTGTCACTCAGTAAATATGGCAATGGTTTCTTCTCGAAGGCATTTGTTACCAACCGCTGAACAACATCATTAAAGGGTTCCTTTGGATGACGTTTCATGGAGATTAAAAGATTTTTTAAATCTTCCGTAATATAGATTGGAGACTTATGCGCGCAGCCGGCAGCCGATTATCTGATCCCGGCATTAAAAGACGATGATCGCATGGTCAGGTACCTTGCGGCAGATGCACTTTCCAACATTGGTGCATCCCAGTCGGTGACTCCATTGATTAATCTCCTCAAGCACCTTGACCAGGACATCCGCTTTGCTGCTGCGTCAGCCCTTGGCAAGCTTGGCGACCCGAAGGCATTTCCGGAACTTGAAACGGTGCTGAAACAAGATAACGGATATATCAGGATCGCGGCAGAAGAAGCGATAGAGAGAATTTCCGCAATCTGATAAAGTGTGTAATTCCGGGGAATCTCAACGGGCCGGAACAGTATATCCCTTTTAATGTAATCCGACTTTTCTCCATTATTACCGAAATAGTAACACCATGATTGGCAAATTTTTCAGGGTGGACCTTTCCGGATATGTTCATTATTTTCTGAAAGACTCTTGGCAATTGTCGATATACCAATAATATGGCCATATTGATCTTTAATTGGCGACAGGGTAATTGAAACCGGGATACGGGACCCGTCTTTCCGTACCCGTATGGTACGAAAATGTTCAATGCGTTCCCCATTACGAATCCTCTCGAGGAAAAACGGAAGTTGCTCCCGTAATTCAGGGGATATGATCACCGCAATCGATTTCCCGATTATCTCATCAGCACGGTATCCATAAATTTCCTCTGCGGCGTTGTTCCAGCTGATGATGGTTCCGTCAAATGTTTTTCCGATAATGGCATCGTTGGAGGATTCAACAAGTGAAGCAAGCATTGAGCGGAGCCGTTCTGATTCGTTTTTGGGAGTCAGGTCTTCATACACAACAAACTGCTTACCGTTCTCAATGGTTACCGGGAAAAACTGTACCTCGCGAACAGTACCATCTTTGCATGTGACCGGGTATATCAGCGATCTGACATCATAGGGGCTTGATTTTTCAACAGCGTTTTTCCAGGTGAGTATCCCCGCTTGTCGCTCATTCTCATTTGGAAATGCCTTTGTAAACCAGTCCTTCCCTGTTGGAATATCGGCGAGCGTATAACCGAAGAGCTGCTCAAACATTTTATTCAGGTACTGGTAATTCGATGCATCATCCATAATGGAGATAGGGAATGGTGAGAGATTGGCAATCATGTGGAACCGTTCTTCGCTCTCTTTAAGGGCAAGGTCTGCCAGTTTGCGATTGCGATTTAGCAGGGTAATCCCAATCTGGTCAGCAAGTTGACAGGCAAATGCAATCTCATCGTTTTCCCAGTGGTGCGGACGGTCAACATGCTCAAAACAGAGAACCCCGAGATTCTGCCCGGTGACCCGTATCACCGCATCCAGCATTGAAGTAATACGATTCGGTTTGAGGTACCCGTTCACGTACCCCGCCGTGCGAGGGTCGGTCAATGGATCACTGGCATCGATATACAATGCCTTGCTTAACGCGTTAAATTCGTTTTCATATTCATGCCGTTTAAGCACATAATCTTGGGAGTGCCGATCATGCAAGCCCTCGTACAGGTCGATACATTGCAGTTCATCTCCGTTGCTGTTAAACAGCCATACACTCGCCCTTTCCACACCAAGCACACTTGACGATGCGGTCGTAAGGCTGGCTGACAGGCCCTCCACGTCCCCGGAAAAAAGGTATGGTGAGAATGATATCGTGCCCAGCACCGCCTGCTGGTCCCGGGCCCTTTTCAACGCTGTTACAATTTTTTCCTCTGTCTCTTTGCGTTCGGTGATATCCCGGCCAACCGACTGGTACTCCTTCAGGCCGCCATCCGATTGAAAGATTGCACGGTCAACCCATCGTTGCCATCGGATGCAGCCGTCTGGCATAATGATCCGCTGATCGATCACCTCAACCGGATGACCCGGGTTGAGAGATGCAAAGATCCGGGCAACATTCTCCTGGTCTTCCGGATGAATATTCGGATGGAACCGGGCGCCAATGACCTCCTCCCGTTTCAGCCCGAAATAGCGGCAGTATGCCTCATTCACAAAGACATAGGTCCCGTCCGGTGTAAAACGACAGATGAATTCGGTCTGGTCTTCCACGACATTCCGGTACCGTTCTTCACTTTCATAAAGCGCCTTTTCAACCCGCCGGCGCTCTGTAATGTCCTGCCCAACCGACTGGCACTCCACAAGAGTACCCGCATCGTCAAATATACCCCGGTGGCTCCATGCATGCCAGCGGTACAACCCGTCGGCGTTCATCACTATCAGTTCCGTGGCGTCGGTGGGGTTATCAGGGGATATATTGGCTATTTTTTGAATGGTACCGGGAGCGTCTTCGGGAGATATAAATGAAAAAATACTTTTCCCGCATGCGTCAATACACGAAATCCCCAGGAACCTGCTGAGCGGTTCATTGATGAAGGTAGCAGAGCCGTCCGGGCACCACCTGCAGATGAAATCCGTCTGGTCCTGGACAATTGCCCGGTAACGGGCTTCGGAGACCATCAGCGATTCTGCAAAGCGAATCTGTTTTGTTACATCTTCCCCGATAACGGTAATGCCCTCTTCAAGGTTATCAAAAACTGTCGGAATAAGTCTCACACGATAATGGCGATCTTCATTGTGTGATGTAAAGGCAAATTCCCGTTGTATCTCACCGTCTCTTTGTATCTTGTCAAAAACTTCAGGAATTGCAAGTCGCGCCAGGAGGGGGGAATGGAGGGTATCAATCTGGTTCCCGATGATCTCGTCGCGATCAATGCCAAGCAGCGAAAGAGCGTTCTCATTCGCATCCAGTACCCGCATATCATTATCAATCAGGATGATGATATCTGCAGAAAATTTCACCATGGCCGAAATTGGCATCCTTTGCGAAATAGTGTAAACTTTTGCCGGGCCGTATGTATTGAGGTTGACATCCCCTGATATGAGGAGGATCTCAAGATATTTTGCGATTGAGTTCCGGTTTAACAGTAATTTTTGGGAGATGTCGGTAATGGTCAACCCGTTGCGGTGGGAACGGAGGAGGCTCTTGATTTTTTTAATAGTCTCCTGCCGGCTATCCATAATTAAAAACATGGATAATTGCTATTAAAATCTACGAAATGCAATACAAGTTTCGTGATTGATTATATTTTACATTGAATCCAAGTTCATTATTTTTTACATTTTTAGCAGGTTAAGGAAAAGTCACGTGAGCACAGGGCGATCTTTTTCAAGGCTAAAATGAAACGTTTTTGTCATAATATTGCGAAATTCCGATATTTCCAGATAGCCCCAAGGTTATGCGCGAGGATCGCCCATAAAGAACCTGCTCTTCAGCATGGAGTCATTCGAATAACAGGTCTGTGTTATTCGAAAAACTGGTATGATCCGCCCGATACCCGTATCTCAAATCGTGTACCCTTCCCTGGCTCGCCCGTCTCACGAATGGTGATGCTACTGATATCGAGAATTTCCCGCACAGAGAGGAAACCCCTCATCCTGCACCCATTCTGCATCCGCAATGCCGGCTTGTTCTGCATCGCGCTTCGCTTCACGCATCAGGGCCAGGCCTTCTCGGGTAAATGTCGGATGCTCCAGGTACTTCTGGAATGCTATTGCATCTCTTCCTTCGAGCACAAGGCCAATTTCAATCGGTTTTGCCACGGGTAATCTCCCCTGAATATCTTTGCTGGTCTGCTATATGCACAGGGAATTATATCAAATCTCGCGTGGAGGATGATTGTTACGTCTGTCCTGTTTTTACATCGTAAGTCGTGCCGTTGGTTGTCACCTTGACATCGCCATACAGGTCGGTCCGATACACCGCGGACTCCACCTGGGCCAGGAGGCCGAGTGTTGCTGAATGTAGGATGACCATAGGAATTCCCGGCTCCCACTTCTATGATGCTGATCTTCGGATGTGCTTTGGATAGGAAGGCTGAGCTGGATGACGTGGCACTGCCGTGGTGCCTGACCTTGATAATATCGGCATGAAATTCGTTCCGCTATTGGCAATACGGCTTTCGGCGTCTGCATTGGCATCACCCATGAACAGGAAGGAAACGCTTCGCCGGGTCATCTTCAGGACGATGGAGTTCGGGTTGATGTCGTCGGAGAAGGTGGCGGTTGGGTTGAGGATCGAGATGGTAAGGCCCGGGTCCAGGTTTATTGTATCTCACAGTCGTGCGTTAAAGTGACCAGGGGCAATCTGGGAATTGGCTAATTCTGCGTTTATATGAGGTCTTTTATTGGAATTTGGAAAAGGCTACAGCCCAAATAAAGGCCAGATATTGGTTAGATTAAGTTAAAATCACCCAATTTAGCCGTATCCGTCATTAGTGACAATCGGAGCCATATGCGGGCGATTTAAACGGGCAGGAGCGGAAGATCAACGGTTGGGTGGAGTAAGAATACCAATATGGATTCTTTTTTTCTGTAATTCTGGCGTATTTTGGGTTTTTTACCCAATTTTGGAGATACGCCGAAGTTGACAATTAATTCAACGGGTCGGCATGCACCCCCGATCCTGCATCTCATTTGCAAGGTATTTACGCATACCGAAAAAGGTCATAATTCCAACAATCGGGACAATAACCGAGGCGAATATCAGGAACGCAATGAATTCAGTCGAGGGATTCAGTAGTTCGAAAATGAATGCCAGGAGAGCACTGACCGCCAGGATAATGAGGTTATTACCAATAAACCCCGCCAGCCCTGATTTATCTCTGACCAGTTTTTCATCATAGCCCGCGATGATATCGACTCGTCCTTTATATTTGATCATGTAAGCAAGTACTGCAAAAAGAACGATAAAA
>Ga0194040_1000683_pt1 | contig 10288 bp, 10 predicted proteins | sample JunL2210m_MetaG_FD_148973 | JGI IMG/M metagenome (GOLD analysis project Ga0194040, IMG submission 148973) | Anoxic zone freshwater microbial communities from boreal shield lake in IISD Experimental Lakes Area, Ontario, Canada - Jun2016-L227-10m | ecosystem: Environmental > Aquatic > Freshwater >... | reverse complement strand
GGGGCCTCCGGGCGATCGCCTGGGCACTCGCTGCGGAGGGCGGGAGCCAGCGGTGTTTTGTGGACTCAGGGCCGATCTTGGAGCGCGATTTTGCCGTGCTGGCTGGCGTGGCCTGGCACGGGAAGAGCGGGGCGGCGGTTCACCCGGAGTTCGGCGCGCGGCTCCTTCTTGCCACGGTGGTCACGACCCTGGAGTTGGAGCCGGACGCGCCGTTGCGCAATCGGTGCGGCAAGTGCGTGCGCTGCATCCAGGCGTGTCCGACGGCAGCGATCACCGCCCCGCACAAAGTGGATGCGCGGAGGTGCATCGCCTACTGGACGATCGAACACAAGGGGCCGCTGCCGGAGTGGATCCGCCCGCTCCTTGGCGATAGGATTTTCGGATGCGACGACTGCCTGGATGCGTGTCCATGGAACCGGTTTGCAGAGGCTTCCCGCGAGGCGGATTTCGCAGCCCGCGCGTCCTCGTGCTGGCCTCTCCGTGATTACCTGACGTTGGACGAAGAGGGGTTCCGGAAGCTATTCGAAGGGTCGCCGATCCGCCGCGCCGGGAGGCAGGGATTCCTGCGAAACGTCTGCACCGCGCTCGGGAACGCCGGCGCCGTGGACGACCTGCCGCCGCTTGAGAAGGCGCGCCTCGACTGCGATCCCGTCGTCGCCGAACACGCAGCCTGGGCGATCGGGCAAATCCGAGCGCTGTTGGAAAAACCCGCTCATTTTCGCGGAACTTTGACCGGGGATATTCCAACGAACCGCCCGCAGGCTCCCTATTGGTGAGATTCCAAAGAGCGGAGGGGGCGCGATTCGAACCCACGGAGCCTTTCGGGCATCCGGTTTTCTAAGACATGGGTATTTGGCTTGTCTTCAACGTCTTATACCATCTCTTCGAGTGGATTGGATCATTGGCTGGAAGCCAATACTACGTAGCATCGGCATCTTGCCGATGTTCTGAGTCCATTTGTTTTACAGAGTTGGTATTACCAGTGAATGCAGGTAGGAGCGCAGGGCATCAATTTCTTCCGGAGACCCGACCAAGGGGGGCATAAACCCTTTGTAGGGAGAATCGCTGCTGGGCTCATGCAACATTTTCAATATGTTGCCGATGGCCTCTTCGTTTCGTCCCCGCAAGAGGGCTTTCATGCTCCGATAGCCATCGATCGTATGGCAGGCCATGCACTGTCCCAAAAACATCCGGTCGCCGGTGGGGTTCTGGGCATAAGAAGGGTTGGTTTGGGCTGTTTGAGGCGTGATGGCCGATTTATTGGGAGCCCAGGACGAAGCAGTTAAATAGCCTTGTTGATTGAACCCCGCCACCTGATTTTTCCGGGTGCCATTGGAATACATGAAGTCAGTGATCACGTAAGGTTTGCGAAGCATTTCGCGCACGCCTTCGGTGGCCCCGGTCGCCAAAAAGGCTAAAAAGACAACGACCATCGCCGCCCCAAACCGGAAACCCCTCGGGTTCCTGTAAGCCAACAGATACACGACAACAACGATTGTCGCCGAGGTCATCAAGGTGATTAACGACATCCTTGTCACCTGGGTAAATACCCCCATTCCAATCGTGGAAATCCCCAGCGCCATCAGCTCCCGCTGGCTCGCGGGTACCAGCCACAGATAGCAGAGCAGAAAGAAGGGCATGAGGAAAAAGGAAGGCAGCAGCCACATCGCAGACCACTGAATCATCTGCCTTTTCACCGTTCCCTCCTTTTCGCCGTCGAGCCTGCTGAAGACGACCAGGGAAAAAACTCCCGCCATGGAGAGGCACACCAGCGTTCTCAGCCCCAGGCTCGGCCAATAAGTCGGATTAAAAAACGCCTGGAAAAACACCGTCGCTTCCTGCCCGCTCCCGGCAACGCTCAACCAGGCCTCGCTGGGGGTCAGCATGAATGTCAAAATCCCGTTGATGATCACCAGCGTGACAAAAGAAACGATCCCGTAGATGTAGCCCAAGCGGAGGTGGAGCCGGTCGGGGATGCGGTTCCACGTATAGTAATACGCGGCGGCAAACGCCAGCTCGACCAAGAAAACCACCCACTCGATCGCCCATCCGAAGACAAAGTTATGGATCAAAAGGCTCGTGCCCGAAGGGCTTGCCAAGCCGATCGAAAACCAGATCGCCACGCCGGTCATCGCCCCGAACACCCCGGTCAGCACCAAGAAAAACTGGGAGTACCCCTTGAGCTTTTTTAGCCATTCCGGCTTGCCCTCGCGCAGGGCTTTGGCTTCGGCGATGGGCAGAAAAAATCCGCCCCCGATCGCGAAGTGGGAGATCATGACGTGGATGACCGCAATAATGGCGATCACCAGCCCGGATCCGATTTGAGGAACTTGCCAAACGGGATAGTTCATAAAAGCAAAAAACTAATGGGAAGAAGGCAGCACCCAATATCCCCAGATTGTTGTAACAAGGAGGATGGCGATGGTCAGGAGTCCAAAGTATGTTGTGAGCTTGGCGCGCAGCCCGCCTTTGGTGGACGGATCAAAAAAGGGAACCAAAAACCACAGCAAGAGTCCGAGCTGGAATACCCCCAAGGCGACAAACTCGCCCGTGACGCCGGGAATAATCCCCCCGAAAATCTTGAGCACTTGGAAGGAGCTCATGAAATACCATTCCGGATGGATGTCCATCGGGGCAGGCGTTAGCATGTCGGCGGCCGCCCCGAGAGACCACGGAAACACCGCCGCGAGAAGGGCCAGCACATTGAGCGCGACGAGCCATACCCCGAGATCTTTCATCGCAAAATTCGGGAAAAACGGGATGCTTTTGCGCTCGGCCTCCGGCTTGTCGAACTCGGATTCCGGCATCGACATCCCGTTTTTTTGAATCAAAGCGAGATGGAACATCAGCAAGGGAATGAAGAGCGCCGGCATGATGACCACATGCAGGGCAAAAAACCGGGATACCGTGAAGGAGGTGATTTCTGGCCCGCCCCGGATCAAATCGCTGACCCACGGCCCCACGACAGGAACAACGGCCGGGATGCTCAAGCCGACTTTGGTGGCGAAGTACGCCAAATCGTCCATCGGCAGCAGATACCCGCTGAACCCAAACGTCATGGAGAGCAACAGCAACACGATGCCGCTCCACCATGTGAACTCTCGCGGCGCGCGGTAGGCTTTCATGAAAAAAGCCGAAAACATGTGAACGAACGCCGAAAGGATCATCAGGTTGGCCGCCCAGGAGTGGATCGAACGGATGAGCCATCCAAATTTGATTTCGTAGGTGATCTGCCGGACGGATTCGTAGGCGCTCTCTCCAGGGCGGTAGTATAAGAGCAACAGGACCCCCGAAAGGCACATGACGATGAAGAAGAACAAGGTGACCCCACCCCAGTAATACCAGAATGAATGCTTGTGCTCGGGCACGCGTTTTTTGGCGGCCAATTTCACGACATCGGAAATCCCGAGCCGCTCATCGACCCACTGGTAGACGGCCGCCCCGAGAGGCCGCCTGGTTTCTGGCTCCTTACGCCCGGCTGATGACAACTTTTCCATTGGAAATGGTGACTTGATATTGCTTTAAGGGTTTGGGAGGAGGCCCGGAAATGTTTGCTCCAGTCTGCGCATTATAGACTCCGCCGTGGCACGGACAAAAGATGACATTTTTATCGGGGTTGTAATTCACCGTGCATCCGAGGTGCGTGCAGACAGCCGCCAAGGCTGTAAACGTACCGTCCGCGTGATGGATCAGAAGCGCGGGAGTCGTGCCGAATTTGAAGATCAGCGAAGAGTTCAAGGGCAGGCTCAAGGCGCTATCCAGAGTGACTTCCGTGACAGCCGAAGCCATGGCCGCCTGCTCCACGGGCGAGGCAATGTAGCGGTAAACGGGATAGCCGATCGCCCCGGCATAGCCAGCGGCAATGACCCCTGCCGCCAATTTCAAAAAGCCCCGGCGATCGAGCGGCCCATCGTTCTCGTCGCCATCGGCCCCGCCCACGGGGCATTCCGGTTGGTTGGGTGATTCCTCAGACATAATTTTCTTCTGCCGGTTTTGCGCTGCGGACGACCCGCAGCAGCCAAAAAAGCCCGAGCACGCCAGCCAACAAGGAACCGATAAACAGCCCCACGACGAGCCAGTTCGTGTTCACGGCACTTTGCCAAACATTCAGCCCCTTGTGTGCTAAGGTGATATCTCTTACGCCGCCGCGCAGGACGACCAGGGCCCCTATAGCCAGAATCGATGACAGGGCCGCTCCGTAGGCGGTGACAGCCGAGAGAGCCTTGGGCCTTGCCTGAATCAAAAACGCAAATGCCACGCTCAAGCCCAGCCCGGCAAACCACACGGCAAAACAGGGTTTATAGAGCGGGGAGGCCAGCAGGCCTTCCTTCACGAAATCCGGCTGCACCCGGTAATTCCAAAGCCCGATCCCCCCGAGGGCCAGCAGGGCAGCCAGCGCAACCCGCCCTCCCCACACACGCAAAAATCCCTTCACCTCTTCGGTCAAGACCGGCTTGCTGGAGTAAAACGTCGTTCCCAGCGCCCCAAAGCCCAGAGCGGCGACCATCATCATCACATAGCGGGGCGTGCGCGTCGGATCGAAGGGAGGAAAATAAATCCCCGTCGCCGTGGCCGCATACATCTCCGGCCAGACCTCCGGGCGCAACATGAGCGTCATGTTGGTGGAATAGATTTTCCCGACATACAGCAGAAGGACGAGAGAGAGGAACGCCCAGCCCCACCACGCCTTTTTCGCCACGGCTCGGGAGCCTCCCACATAGAGCAGGCCATAAGCGGCGATGATCGAGAAAATGACGCTGATCCAGTAAACTCCAATCAGGATGCTGCTCGTGTAAAGAGCCTGCCCGTAGAGCAATTGAGTGAACAGCAGCGGCGGCACGCCTAAGTTGATGACGAAGGTCATGACGATCGGTATCCGATTGATGACCACACCGGACGCGGCGATGCAATTTTGGGACTTGGTCAAGTGGCCAATGAGATTCCAGAAAAACGCCAGCATCAGCCCGCCGAGCATCAGGTAAAGAAAGACGAAGTGCAGGCTGAGGGTGAGGTCGTGCAAAAACTTGAACAGCCAGACCGGCGCCGGCAACGGGATCGGATCAGCAATCGGGAATGATGACATCATGGAAAACATGGCTGGCTGATAGGAAATCGCTTTTCATGAGGCGCCGGCGTTTGCCCGTCAATTCCCCCGTCAATCAACGTTTCCATCGCGGGTTCGTAGCGGGATGCAACAAGGGGGTCAATCTCATTTTTATCGCAACGCCAAAGTTCCACGGCCAATTCATGAAGCGACGGAAAAGGCGGGGGTCTGAGGCGAAGAGGGATCGAAAGGAATAGCGATGGGAGTTCGCGCTCATTTTTTTAGGGGTAGGACACTCGTTGACCTGGTTGCTGTGAGATTCTCGCCCGGTGGAGAATCCATGAGGTTGTTGATGACGGGCGGCATGGTTCTATTTTTTCAACACAACCGCCCCGAGCCGTCCATCCGTCCGCCAGGGATCTCCGCCTCCGTTCCGGCCTTCCAGCACTTTGTGGAAACCGTTCACGTAATACTCGTCCTGCGTCCGTCCGGCCTTCAGGAGTCCGGCCATGATGAGGTCTCGCTCGGCATCCACATCCGGGCCGATGTGATGCGTCACCTGCCCGGTGGTGTGGCTCAGCCCGACCCGCTCATCGAACGTCGCCGAGCCGAACCAGACCGGACGCCCGTCCTTGAGCTTGTCCCTGCGCCAGAACCGGACATGGTGCCGTTGTCGCGGGCTGTCGCCGACCGGGAGTTCGAAAGCCAGATCCTGCTTGCGCCCGAAGAGCAGAAGGTTGCTGACCGGAGCCTCGTCGTCCGGCTTTCTGATCACCGAGTCCACCACGATACGCAGGCTGCTCGCGAGCGTGATCGGGTCGGCCGGATACCATCCTGCCGCATGCATCGCCCGCACGAGGTTCCCCTCTTCCCCCTCGATGGCGATGTTGACCGGGTCGCCAGGATGTCCGTCGGATGTCTGCGTGATGCGCGGGGCGTCGATGAAGTGGTGCCGGAAATACAGTTTCCACAGCCAGGGAACCAAGAGGTAAGCCGCGATGGCCCACGCCACCAGGATGAGGATCAGCCAGTTTTTCATAGGAGTCCGAAGAATCTATCTCATTCTGACTCGGGAGGCGCCCGGCTGTCCAATAGTTTGCCAGCACCCACCGAACCGCCTGCTCCTCCACCGCCGGGTGCAATACGACATCGCCCGCGCACAGGAACGGTTCAAAAAAACAAATCTTCCAGCCCACAACGCACGCAGGCTCAAAAAAGGACAATGAACGCTTGATCGGATCCTTCCATCCCTCCATCCTCCCATCTTCCGAACCTTTTTCTCTTCAAAAAATCCCACAAGGACCTATTTCAATGAAAGAAGCTTAATGAAAACTCTCAGTAAAGAACAGTCTATCTGGGTCGAAAAGAACCTCAACGCAATGACCCTGGAAGAGAAAGTCGCACACCTGCTATGTCCGAGCTGGGATTTCCATCCGAAGGAGGAATGGAAGAAAACATTCGAAGAGATCCCATGCGGAAGTATGTTTGTAGCGGATTGGGATGCCGACCAACTTGCCGGTGCCATCGACTCCGTACAGGCCATCAGCAGGATTCCCTGCTGCATTGCGGCTGACTTTGAAAACGGCTGGAAGCTTGGCACACTTTATCCTTCTGCCATGGCTTGCGGTGCAGCCAAGATGCCAGCTCTCATGCGCAAACGCGGCATCGCAACTGGACGCGAATTGCGCTCCGCAGGCATCCATTGGAGTTTTGCCCCTGTGGTCGATATGACCATAAACCATCGCAACGTGGATACCCTCAACCGGTGCTTTTCGACCGATCCCGGGAGATTAACCTCGCTTGTGATACCACTTATAGAAGGAATGCAGCAGGGCAACCGTATCGCTGCGACTGCCAAACATTTTCCAGGCACCGGCGTCGACGACCGCGATCAACATCTTTGCACTGCCATCAATTCGCTGTCCGTAAAGCAGTGGCGCAAAACCTTCGGTGCCGTATGGCAGTCTGTCATAGACGCAGGCGTCATGTCTGTCATGGCGGGCCATATCGCGTTTCCGGCATACGTCGGCCTGTCAAAAAACCCGTGGGCCACCCTGCCGGCAACACTCGATCCTCAGTTGATGATCAATCTGCTGCGCCGGGATCTCGGATTTGATGGCGTCATCGTGTCGGATGCAGGTGTGATGGTCGGTTTTGCATCGCGCGTGGCAAAGGACGAAATGGCTGTCCGGTTCATAGAGGCTGGCGGTGATGTCTATCTTTTCCCAAATGTCCGCGAGGACTTTGGTTTCCTGATGGCCGCAGTGCGCAAGGGTCGTCTCACCGAGGAGCGCATTACCGCATCGGCACGACGCATCCTTGAGATGAAGGCTCGCCTCGGATTAAATGGGCACCTGGCCGGCGAACCTATCTCAGCAAAGACGCATGCCGACCATGCCTCCATATCCGACAAACTGTCCAACAATGCGATGACCGTCATTCGCAGGAATCCGGCCTTTGCCAGAGCTAAGAAACTGGGCAGAGGTTCTCGCGTTCTCACCGTCAGCATCATGGTCGACAATAAACGCGAAAAGCACCGTTCAACTCCCCTGGATATCGTCGATGCAGAACTGACAAAACGTGGGATGACGGTGGAGCACTTGGACAACCCGGGACATGAAGTGCTGCTCAAGAAGATTGTCGAATGCGACATGATCTTCTTCAATTTTGAAGTCCTGATGCACCAGATTGTCGGCAATGCCAGGGTCATAGACGGATTTGCCATGAACTTCTGGAAAGCCTTCTGGTTCGAATATCCGGAAAAAGTGATATTCACATCCTTTGGCTCGCCGTACCATCTCTATGAATTTCCGCATCTGCCCAACATGGTGCTGGCATATAATCCAGAGCCCGCATGCCAGAAGGCTGCCGTCAAAGTCTGGCTTGGCGAGATGAAGGCGCCTGGCACCTTGCCGGTCGTGATGCCGCTCGAAGCCGGGCCTCTTGAATCAGTGATCGGGCGCAGCTGAGCCATTTTCTGATTTGTCATCTTTGAATAAGGATTATCTTTGAAAAAGTCTTTTTCCGTTTGATGACGAAAACAAATCCATAAGAATTCATCGGTGACAGGATCTCGGAACTGGTTAATAGTGATCAAAAAGGAGGGGTGGTAGAGTGGTCTATTGCGCCGGTCTTGAAAACCGTTTTTCTCCCTCTGTATGAATTGGTTGCACGGGCAATCATATTCCCGAGTGATCCAGAAACACCCCACAACAACATTTATCTGGCAACAAGTGGCACCAATTTCGGGGTGCGTTTTTCGGGGCTTCAGCGGTGCAGGGACGGGGGGGGACGCTGGGGCTTTCTTTCAAATCTGAGCGAGTAATTGCCGAGACGGGGCGGTTCCGGATATATTCAATGGAGCTATGAGCAATTCTGATATAGACGACAGCATCCGTGACAATTTGCGTGAAGGCATTCGCCGCGAAGTCCTCCCCGAGCTGGTGGATTTATTGGTGGAAGTCATAGATAACTACCACGGAATTGATGCCCCGAAGGGGCTCCCAGTTGCGCGGTTGAGAGAACTCCGGCAAGAGGAAGAAAATCATGCGAGAGAGCGAATCCGCGGGGAGATAGCCGGGAAGCAAGAAGCGTATCGCCTCGAAATACTTGAACCCCTCAGAGAAGAACTGAAACAAGAACTTCTCCCGGCGGTTAGAGAAGAGCTGAAGAAGGAACTGCTAGAGCGACTCTTTGCAGCCGAAGAAAAAATCAACCAACCGCCTCCGGTTACATTGCCGGATGATCAGGGAGCCCCAAATCTAGCCGCAGAGACCCTGGGGCTCCATATTGCGGCTCCACCTTCAAGCGACCCTGCAAAATGCGACAACGCGACTGCGTGACGCTGACAACGGGACACTTCACTACGTTCGCCGGATCGGTAAAGACGAGTGGCATACGGTGGTCGTGCGTCCGGACGGCAGCCTTGAAGATCAAACCGTCACAACCCGCCTATCCACCCAGTTTACACTGGGCAGACAGGACGGGGTGTTCCGTCTCCCTGTTGATCAGGAGGAAAAAGGCTTGGCTCTCTGGCGGGTCAACACTCCGCTGGATCAATCAGGAGATCCGGGACCAAGCCCACGTAATCAAGACACCACAAACGGGGGAAATGTTCAACTCAAAAATTCTGACGGGCTCAACTCCGCCCCGAAAGGCATAGCGTACACCGAACAGCGGGTGGAGGCTTTAATTGCGGGCCGAGGTATCTTTTGTTGAACAGGCGGCCCCCGGTCTTGTCTCACTGAAATATGACCCAGCCACGGATACAGTATTGGACGCGGGTAGAGTCCTGGATAAAAAGCAAGTCGGACAACGACTTCGTGAGGAAATTTCAAGATCAAAAGAGGAATGGAGTATATCTGAACCCGACCGAGTCGGAATCGCGACGGCTCTGCGCTATCTGGCGGAAAAATCCATATTACCGGGATCGGAAGCTGGACGACGTGATTCTCTTGGGGGACATAATCAGGGCACTCTAAGGGGGGTCCTTTACGCAGCCCCGCAGGGGCGGGAGTTCAAGGACACCCACAATCGACCAGTGGCGGACTTCAATCAAAAACAGAAACGGGACAACCCTCTACCTGCGGCCGTTGCTTCTGTCCAACGCGTCTTGGGATTGCTGTATGCGGATTCGCTCCAATTCCTCTTTTTGCTTCTTCAGCTCTTCAAGCTGCTGCTCATTCAGTCGAGTGATGGATTCAAGAGATTGCGTCTGTTGATCGCGGGCTGAGTTCGCATTGCTTGCTTCCCTCATTTTGACGATTTCAGCCGTGACAGCATCGAAGGCCGCTTCCTCGGCCGCGATTTGCGCGGCTTTCTCAGGTGGGAACGAGCCCCCAGCCACTTTTTTGCGCTGCTCATGAAAGAGGAACCGCTGCGCCTTCATCACTGTGCGAACTACCGGGTCCATGAAAGCGCCGGGGTGCTTCGACAGTATTGCTACTGCAAGCGTATCGTATTCTTGTGCTTGGGGGTCCAGCGCTTGGAGTTCTTTGATTGTAGTCTGCGCTTCAAGTTGAGCTGCTTCAGCTTGTTGAAGGGCGGCGGCTCTTTGCCGCAGTGCCAACTTTCTTGCCGCGGACTCATCTTGAATACGCTCCCTTTCTGCGCGTTTCGTTCCCGCAGCGCGTTCAAGTATTGCGGCATCGGAAAATGTGTCCACTCCCGCCTGCCTGTAGTCCATCACATCTCTCTGCCGACTCGTTGAATTTGGTGTTTGCCCGCGAAGAAGCGAAATGGGGG
>Ga0194040_1000682_pt1 | contig 10291 bp, 12 predicted proteins | sample JunL2210m_MetaG_FD_148973 | JGI IMG/M metagenome (GOLD analysis project Ga0194040, IMG submission 148973) | Anoxic zone freshwater microbial communities from boreal shield lake in IISD Experimental Lakes Area, Ontario, Canada - Jun2016-L227-10m | ecosystem: Environmental > Aquatic > Freshwater >... | reverse complement strand
TGCAATACCCTGCAAGTGCTTCGTCAATCGAGTTGTCCACCACTTCATAAACAAGGTGGTGCAAGCCCTTGGTATCAGTACTCCCGATGTACATGGCCGGGCGTTCGCGGACAGGGGTGAGCCCTTCAAGCACCGTGATATGGGATGCATCGTACGTGTCAGTCAAGGAAAACCTCCGTTAAAAATGAATAAAAAATGTGTTGAATTATCACAATAATTATTGGTTGTTTGATGACTTAAAGGATAGGAGTGAAAATTGGATTTATGTATATAAACAATTCCCCTGTTACCGGAACTCCCCGATCCCGGCATCTGAAATCCCCAGTTCGCGGTCGATTGCAACCACGAGCCGGTTGAGGGTGCGGATCACTTCTTTTGCATCTTCCGTATCCATACTGCCCGGCTGGTGCCAGATAACTTTCTTCCTGAGCAGCGTGGTGAGTTCTTCAACTTCAGTTCCGCGAAACTTCTCCGGCAGCGTGAGTCCTTCGACATGATCGCCTGCCCCGTACCATGCCTTTTCAGGGGGAAGCGCAAAGTGTTCCGCGATCAGCACGATGCTGGTGATGAACCCATGCCCGAACTGGTTTACCATGTAAAGAAGATGGCATCCGGAATAAAAAAAGATGACTTAGAAAAGGCGGAACACGGTTAACCAGATGGTGAGGGGGACTGCGATGATGAAGATGAGGGAGAGGGTGAGAAAGGCCCATTCGCGTACCTTTAAGGGTTTCCTCTCAACATAGAAATAACACTCCCGTCCATAGCCCCGGCAGAGCATGCTGGTATATACCCGCTCGCCCTGTTCGTAGGATCGGATGAACATTGTACCAATGGTGTAACCGATCTGCCGGAGGCGATAGCGGTACGGCAGATGGCGATCGAAGGCATCGAAACATTTGGTCTTTAAGGTTTCGTTGATCTTGCGGAACATATAGGCAAAGACGAACAGGTAACGGATCATCATGCCCAGCGCAAGAGCAAACTCCGCAGGCAGTCCCATCCGGGCAGCACCTTCAAGCATCTCATGCATTTTTGTTGTGGAAGAAAGCAGGATGATGAACGATATACAGATGATAAATTTGGCCAGCAGGATGAAGGCAAACTCTATTGATTCGTAATAGATGCTGATGCCCAGCGGTAGGCTCATGAAGACATGGTAATCTGTGTAGTACTTGTTCTTAAAAAAGATCTGGAAGAAGATGACCATGCCCCAGATTGGAACAATCGTCATTAAGCGTTTTGCATAGACAACAGGAGACAACCGGGTGCAAACCCAGAGCACTAAAAAAAATAAAAAGAAGAACGCCCCAACCGTATAGACCATGGTGGAATAGGGTACCGCAACCAAAGCAATGATTGCAGCAAATGCGATGGTAATCTTTACCCGGGCATCGAGCCGGTGGATCACGCTGTCGCGGTAAGCATCCCGTTCTATCTGGAAGAGTTCTTCAATCATGATCGTTTGCCAAAGGCGCGAAGCAGGGACTCTTCTGCATCTGTATAGGTGTATGCCATCGATACTTCGATACCGTTCTCTTTCAATGAGTTCAGAAGTTTTGGGATTACTGGAACATCCAGCCGTACGGATTTGAGCATGTCCGGCTGGATGAAGATCTCATCGACGGTGCCGCAGGCAACCACCCGTCCCTTGTCCATCACGTAAATGTAATCCGCGATCTCGGGGACCAGTCCGACATCATGGGTGGAGAAGATGACGGTCATCCCGTATTTTTTTGCGAGCGAGTTAATGAACGTGTTGAGATCGGCAACTCCCTTTGGATCGAGTCCTGCGGTCGGTTCATCAAGGACGAGCACTTCCGGCTCCATTGCGATCACACCTGCAATGGCAACCCGCTTCTTCTCGCCCCCGCTCAGATGATGCGGCACGCGGCTTGCCAAATGCTCAATTCCTGTAACCCGCAGGGCTTCGTGCACCCGGTGATGAATTGTTTCTGGATCGAGCCCGAGGTTTGTGGGGCCAAAGGCAACATCCTGTTCCACGGTAGGGGAAAAGATCTGGTCGTCAGGGTTCTGGAAGACAATCCCGACAAATTTCCTGATCTCCCGGCTATTCTGCTTTGTTATTGGTTCGCCACGGATGAGCACGGAACCGGACGTAGGTTTGAAAATTCCATTGAAGTGCTTGAAAAGTGTGCTCTTTCCTGCACCATTCGATCCAATTACAGCGATGCGGGCATTTCGCGGGGCGATGAAATTGATGTTGTTTAAAGCCGTAACTTTTCCTGGATAGACATAACAGAGCTCGCGGGTCTCGATTAGGTGCATAAGTATAGGAAATAGGATGAAAAAAGGTAAAGGTCTGTTGGTTTTATTTTACCGGTTTACCTGCCATTTTTATTCCATAGGCCAGCCCGAGCACTACGAGGAATGCAAGGATGGTGCCAACAACTATCGCAACCAGACCCCCCATCGATCCCATGGACTCACCCAGCGAATAGTCAGGCATCGGTGACGAGTAGGCAAACTTACCGGTCATGTCTTCCTTGATCTCCGCATCGGGGGGGGTAGGACCGGTGAGCGTCTTTTCGCCCTGTACAATCAGGGCTGTGCTCTCCAGCCCATCCGGATCCCCGGATGCCATGAAGACCGCAACAACCCCGATAAGAAGGGCGATGACAATGCCTGCAATGATGAAAGTCTTGTTGTCCATCATTATGCGCCAGCCCCCTTGGCAATCTTTACTCCTGTATCCACCAGATCCGGCCTTGCCTTTGTTATCAGGTAGATGGCTGCCACAGTGACAATGCCTTCGATCACTCCAATGATGGCATGGTATATGCCCATAGCAATCAGGCCCTCTTTGAGGGGGAACGTTCCGGCAAAATACATCTCCACTGCACAGGCAAGGGAGGGTATCAGGCACGCCAGCCAAGCGGCAATGAATGCCGAGATGGGCATGCTCTTTGTTGCACCCATCAATCCTTTGAAGGTGTAGAATCCCACAAAGCCGCCAATGACACCCATGTTGATAATATTGGCCCCCAACGTGGTGATACCTCCGTCACCGAACAGGACCGCCTGCACGATGAGTACCAGCGTGAGGATGAATACTGCGGCAAACGGGGATCCAAGGATGATTGCAGCAAGCGCCCCGCCAACCAGATGTCCGCTAGTCCCCATCGAGACTGGTAGGTTGAAGGACTGGAGGGCAAAGATAGCTGCGGCAAGCACCGCAACGAGCGGGAGTTTTTCTTCGTTCATTTCGTTTCGTGCCCACCTGAGGGCAAGTGCTATGAACACAAGGGCGATGATCCAGTAGATTGCGCCCTGCCAGATTGGAATGAATGCGTCGGGAATGTGCATGAGTCACCAATAATTGTTGTTACGTTTACAAAATATTGTAATACCCAGTAGTTAAAAAGTGTTGTTATTTGATATTTTGTCGGACCGGTATTTTATTTGATCTGATTTTTCATGTTGAAAATTATTTTATCGCGGTCAATTAAAAAATACAGTCTTTTATTTTACCGGCGCGGATACCTTCTAAATCCGCAGATGCGTGATAATTTTTTACTCGAATCGTATGAGTGCTTCACAATTTCCTGAATTTTTTTCAAAACATTAAAAAACAATCGGCAATCATATACACATCAAGGATATTGCTATGGATGACGACCTCTCCCGGATAGGGATATCACTTCCCAAAAACCTGCTCGACAAATTTGATGAAATCCTGAACTATCGTGGCTACTCCTCCCGTTCAGAGGGTATCCGCGATGCAATCCGCACGTACATAACGTATTACAAGTGGATGTCGGATGTCAAAGGTGAGCGCGAGGGCGTCATTACGATGGTGTACGACCATGAGCAGCGCAACCTCCTCCAGGCAATCACTGAGATCGAGCACGAGTATCATAACATAATAAAGGCCTCACTCCACTCCCACATAACACACCAGCGGTGCCTCGAAGTGATTCTCGTTCACGGCGACGGAACGCAGCTCAAGGCGCTCGCAGAGAAACTGATGGCCCACAAGGGGGTCGAATCTGTGAAGTTGACGACAATATCAATCGATGAGTAAATACCTTCGTGAACCGGTGAGATGAGATAAATTCTATTTTCATCATCACTTTTTTTTGACGGTGTAACCTTCCCGGGTCTTTTCCACCAGGTCTTGGGTTACTCGAGCGGCCATATACAATAAACATGCAAACGGGTTGTCGGTAATGACCAACTGGACGATCGTCTTGAAGGTTGTTTCATCTGCAATCGGGCTCACGAGTTCATAGAGCCGCACTCTTTGTCACATTGCTCTGCATGAAATCTGCCATTGTGGTTTCCTTCTTTTTTGTTTTTCTACATTATTTGTCTCAGTGCCCTTTGACATACGATTATACTTCGTAAAAGGGCTTAGGTCTGACTGAATAAATTCCAGGATCATGAAATAGCATTGGGATTATTGTTTGATTGCCGAATGGAACCCTGCGGGAGTACAGATGAAAAGGACGATTTTGTACAAGAGGGCCGGGGGATCATGTCCCTGCTTGAAAATCCCGGGGGGCACATGGGGCACATTGAGGGTCATTTCCGTAATCTTTTTTCTGTACTAATTTCTCGTAAGACTTTACGGGAAAAGGGGTTTAAGTGCCCCATGTGCCCCCCACCCGTACTGTCCATTACGATACAATCTGTAAGATATCCTGGAACCCCCCTGCTTTTGCTAATTTAGTCCGCTCTTCCTCATTTTTCCAACGGATACCGGACCAGAACCGTTCACCACGGATCTTTCCGCCATCCTTCACATTGCGTTCCCTGAGTGCATCTGCCACTCTCTTACTTGAGGGGATCCTCCGTATCCCCTCCTCTGCACACCACTTTTCGAACATCTCGCGGAAAGCCGACCGTGACAAAAATGCCTCAGCCCCCACCTCAAACGCACATTCAGTCGCAAGGAACAACCCCACCGTATCGCTCACAGTCCGAAGGTTAGCCGTAGCCTGCAAAACCTTCCGGGGCTGCACCAGCCGGTTCCCGTTCGCATAATACCGGGAAAGCCCGGCAAGGCACCAGTTTAAAATCCCCGCAGACTCCGACAATAGCTTTGCCGCAATATCCGTGTCGCATTTCTCCTCCGGGATCTGGACAGAGAACGGCACCATCCAGATGCGGCGCCAGATACCATCATCGGTGCCGGGAATGACTGGCTCGTGGTTGGTAGTCATCCAGATCTTTGCCACTGGCGTGAACTCGAACTCGTTCTCGTAGAGTTTCCGTACCGTGATTACGTACTCGCCCGTGATCTGCTTGATGATCGCCTCGTCCATCCTTGCGCCTTCTGCTCCTTCAGCTGCAGTGGCAAGACGGGCTCCTGCGAGCCGGGCTAAGTCCGAGCGGGCGTTCTCGAAGCGCTTGGCCATGAGCGAGTCCGCGGCAATGTTGACCGCGTAGTCGGCAAAAATCCTTGCAAGGACTTCTATCGTCTTTGATTTTCCGTTCCGTCCCTTCCCGTAAAGGATGAACATGATCTGCTGAGGGTTTGTCCCGAGCAGCGTATACCCGCACATGGACTGGAAGCCCGACATGTAATCGGTATCACCTTTGAAGATAAGGTCGAGATGGGCAAGCCACTGGGGGCATTCCGCTTTAGGGTCATAATCGACTGCCGACTTCTTCGTGAGCATATCCTCCTTCCGGTGCTCACGGAACGTCATAGTCGCAAGTTCGAGAGTGCCATTCCGGCAGTTGAAGAGCTCCGGGCGGGCATCGAACTCAGCAGGCAGGACAGGTATGTGCGGAGCGGCAGAGTCGATCATCGCCTTTCTCGCGTGAAGACTCTCTGATAGGATCGCAAATCGGGATAATGCCCGGGAGCTGTCAGCGGTCGGGGCTTCTGCGGCTTCACGGTGGATCGAACGGGCAACAACGGTTGCGATGAGCAGCATCCGTCCGGCATCGTCCCGCACCCAGACATCTCCGTTCCAGAGGTACCACGAGGTGAACGTAGCACAGTACCGGATTGAATCGCCATGCTGTGCAATCAGCCGCTCGGCATTCCCGGCATCTGTGAGGGCGTATGGGGCCTTAACAGTGGGGACGGTTTGATTTTCCGCTCCCGCCTTTGCCCTCGCCCGCACTTTTCTCCATACCATGTTCCACTGCTCCCGCCGGTCGTGCTTCTCCTCTTTAGTCTCGTACTTCTCCGTCAGTTCCCTCCACCGCTGCTTCCCGCCACCACACGAGGCATGATGGCAGCCCGCATGGATTGCACCGTTTTCGAACTGGATTGCATACGCCCCGTCCTTGTGTGCCGATGAAAACGGGCACTGGTCCAGCGTGAAGAGTGTGGCGCCATTACCGTAGGGTTTTTGTGAACGGACGGCGATGCCATGTGATTCAAGCCATTTTCGCAGATCGATCACATTCTCTTTTCCGGCTGGGGGTTGTGTGCCCGGTCCAGTCGGGAGTTGTGCGGCAAGTTCCTGCAATTGTTCAGCAGTCACAACCGACAACGAACCCGGCACAGTAATAATCCGGCTTCGGCGGTGCGGACGCTCTGGAGTATGATCACCTTTTTTTGCCAGACTCCCGTAGAGTTTCCAGATCCGACCGGCATTGTAGTTCGCCTTATCAACAGTGACTCCGGTATCTGAAAACAGTAAATCCAGTGTACCAAGAACCGCTTTTACCAGTTGTGTTGATGGTTCGTCGTTGGGCAGATCAATCCGGTAGAGCAGGTGAGCACCGTTACCGGAATCGCCAGTCAGAGGTTCGGGAAATCCCAACTCGGAGAGCCGGACGGCAATCTCATCTGCTTTTGCCAGAGCGAGCTTGTGCTCCGCGTCTGTGGAAGAGACCCCGCTCGGTCGCACCGGGTCGATATCGATCGGGAGCCAGCGGCGCCTTAAAATATCCGCATCTGAAGTTGTTGCGTCCGATCGCGAGAGATGCATTTTGATCCGGTTTGCCCGCCTTGCTAGAAGTGCAGGATTCACCACATTTAACGTCACATAGCAGCCGTGAACGGATAGGTCCGTATCAAGCACTTCAGAAAACCGGGCACATGCGGCATAATCCGAGAAGTACCCTCTGTGTATCGCATTATCGGCAAGTGCCCGCAGTTCGACAACCTGCCCCGGCTCTGCAATGACAGAGATTGCTCGTGCAATTCCATTTACAGGAATAAAAGAGGGGGATGGATCGTTAATCATGGTCCACCACCGCACATTAAGGATCCGGTCGTGTTCGTGAGATCCGTATTCCGCGATTGAACCGCAGACTGTAATTGATCTGTATGCGGTAATTGTTCCGCTGGCGGCAATAGATCGTAATGCTCTGCCGCTTTTTTTGTGTTGCACCGTATCTTGATCGTGTAGTGATTCCGGTGTGAGCAGACGATCCCTATACGGTACACCTTCCCACCATTCTCCTTTACACCGCGTTGCAAAGCGGCAGGAATCTTAAGGTGCGGAATTTCCCTCATCACCAGTGCAGGTTGCCTGGAGGAGGGGCAGTGCTGATGTCCCGGTTTTTCCCTGATTTTGTGAGTGGAGGTTCCTTGCGATTCCTCGTGTGGCAATAGTATGTTGTCACAAAAGAGGAGTCCTGACAGGACTTCCATATCTTCTGTTTTCTGCATTGCGATTCTCTGGAAGCCGATCGCCATCTCTATTGTCTCGATCTCTTCCCCGATCCTGGCGGACCCTTCAGCAGATAAGAACTGCATAATTATCACGACCTGTAAATTTTTTTGTTCAACATCGATTCATCGATACTGCGAGACTTCATTTAAAGTCAGCTTCACGCGGGGTTACCGGATTCCCGTTTCTCCGAGTTCCTCTTCTCTCCACCCCTCAAGGTCCTCTATCCGGTACCTGAGGTCGTTTATTTTGAGAAAGATTGCCTCGATCATCCGGTCCTGCCGTTCCATAAGCGTGCACACAAGGTCCCGATTCGCCCTCTCCGCTTTAACATACGTCACTTCAGGATCCAGGCTAAAGATATCCTGCTCGGTCCGTTTCCGGATCGTGCTTTTAGATTCCCGGGATGCACCGATACCCTGCCCACGGAGTCCGGTCTTTCGTTCTACCAGTCGCGGTGCTTTGTGTGTAATTTTCTTTGTAGTGTCGCTGTTGCCGACATTGTTGTTCTCCTGTCCGGCTTCGTCCGAACCGGACGCTGCTGCATCCCGTTTGGACACCTCGCGGGAAGGCCGGGTAACTCCGGCGCTTCTCGGCACGGGAATCTTTAAAGATCCCCCGGTTGTGTTTTCCTGTTCTTTTATTTCCATATTTGACCTCCTTGTTTTTCCCACTGACAATTCCTGCAAGAGAGCGTAGGCTCCTCATCTTTTCTAAAAAACGCCGGTTCCATGGAGACCGGGTGGCGCTATGGCTCGTCACAAGTCAGGGTCATCTTTTTTTATAGACGGCAGGTGACCTGTCAAAGATTAACCGCAAATAATACCCGATCACTCGGAAAAACAGCATTTACTGACGATGACCAAAAAAGGTAAAGAGCGAAAAGACTGGGGCGTGACCGCTCGCTAACCTGTACCGCTTCCCCGCATTCAATGCATTTGTTGATCCAGTTACGACAATGTTCTCTTTGATTCCGGCAAAGACCGGGAGCGAGGGCATACACTGGGAGATTGCAACACCGATCTTTGCCTTGATGGCTTTTGCAATCTCATTCAGCCTCGTTCCCAGTCGTGCGAAGGTATCTCGAAACATTGTATGATCCAACCTCTTGGCTTTGGATATAAAAGGGATTGGATGACTGCGAAAAATCTCGCAGTGATTCCTATCCGTCCGGGTTCGTTAACGACCCGGATTCTTCAATTCAGATCATTTGCAAACAACCACGCGGCACGAGCCGGTTCCAAATCCGGTTTTACGGGCAGATTTTGCTTGAAATGCTGATTGGTGGAGAGGGGGTGCCGCACTTTGATGAAATTATTGCGTTGTGAAAAAAGGAATGGAATCTGATTTTTTTCTTCATTTTTTTTTGAATCTTTAAGGGACTGTCAATGGCGGAATAAAAATCCATTACATCATCCCGCGTTTTTTTTCAAATGCTTTTTTTTGGATCCTTTCTAATCCGCATTCCTGCAGCAGCTCCGTCATTATGTCTGTGGACAACAGGGCACCATAAGTTGCACCCATGAAGCAAATGGGCCATCGAATTCTGGATAACAACAGGAACTTTTAAAAAAAGAGAAATAATTAACCGCAAAACACTTAGAAGCGGGGCTTCCGGTGTTTCGGGAGGCAGTCTCTGCAATAGACGGGCCTTCCCTCAGTTGGCTTGAACGGTACTTCGCATTCCTTTCCACAGTCTGAACAGACTACTTTTGTCATTTCACGGGGACCGAAGTCACGGGGACCGCGGTTTCCACCAAAATTTGATGATCCATACATAATGATTACTCAAACAGTCCTTTTATAAACTGTATTATCATGTTCGTCTCCGGAGTATAAGTGTTTTGCATGGGGACGAAAAAAATCGCAGTGCAGGAACGCTGGATCACAAGAGATCTGGTGTTCAATGGTACATCCCCATTGGCACCATATACCTGAACCGCGCCCATTTCATTGATCGCCGATTTTTAGGATCAGGATGCAGTTTATCAAGAGGAGGCCGTTCACTAAAAGGAGTATAATAGTTTTGGACATGAAAATTTTGAAATCTTCTGACGATAAAGCAGACAAAAGAAAATTGAGTTTGGAGAGCAAAATTTTCATCGCTTTGGTGCGAAGTCTTTGACTTCAGGTGGGTTTTTTTAGATCTCTGCAAACGTACGCTTAAAAAAAAACGTTCACACACTTCCCCAATCAGGTGTTACCGCTTAAAAAAAATGAAAAATATTACTCTTTTATCCTCCAGTCCCCATCCGGAACATGGATCTCAAACCTTGCTCCTTTACCACGTTCGCCAGTTTCTTGTATGGTAATACCGGTTATCGAGAGGATCTCGCGGCTTAAAAATAGTCCGAGACCTGAGTCTTTGCCAAACCCTTTTCTGAATATGTTCTCCTTCTCTTTTAATACAATTCCAATCCCGTTATCTTCCGCGAAGATCACCAGATCGGTACCTGAAACCTGATACGAGAACGTAATCCGGGTCAGGTGCTCACCGTGCCGAAGAGCATTGTGGATCAAGTTGTAGAACACTTTGCTGATCATGGCATCGGCAAAAACTTCCACACCATCGCAATGGACAGATACGTTCACTTCCGGTAAATACAATGGGTCTGCGGCACTCCTGATGAGTGGTGTGACCAGATACCATGACGGTGCCTGTGTACCGATCTCCTGGTAGTCTTTTGTTG
>Ga0194040_1000673_pt1 | contig 10346 bp, 6 predicted proteins | sample JunL2210m_MetaG_FD_148973 | JGI IMG/M metagenome (GOLD analysis project Ga0194040, IMG submission 148973) | Anoxic zone freshwater microbial communities from boreal shield lake in IISD Experimental Lakes Area, Ontario, Canada - Jun2016-L227-10m | ecosystem: Environmental > Aquatic > Freshwater >... | reverse complement strand
ACATAATTAAACAAATGAGTAGCTAATTGAGTATTATACTTATAACAATGTATAGGATCGCTATATAATTCATATAATTGTCCTAATATCGACATAGCGGGTATACTATCGGATTGTACTGCATTGTCTATATCAGAATTTATAACTTGGTGTTTACCATCTCTAAGTAAATATTCAACATAGTCTAGACAATCCTTTCTTATTAATTGTATACATTCTTCATAATTAGTTTCTCGCATTTTTATAGGAGTATCTATAATATATTTGTGTTTTATTGGTATTTGTTTATCAAATATACCATCTAAAATAGATATAAATAAACAATTATTTAATTCTCCGCCATCATTACTAATTTGACTATATTCAATATTATAACATTTTTCATTATATTTAATTGTTTTTTGATTACTATGGTTTATTGGTATAATATATTTACTTAACATATAGGGTTTATTTGATTTTATAATATTTTTAAATTATATTTTATATTATTAAATTTAATATTAATATTAAAACACATATAATATAAAAAATAAATATTAGTATTATCAAATGCATTAATATTATCTAATGTTTCTAAATATATAATAACATTATATATAAATGTATAAACAGCGTCACCTTTATTTATAGTTAAACGGTTTAGTTTTACATTTAAGAATATAAAATAAACTATATATGAAATTTCATCTATATATGAAATATTTTTATCTATTTTTATATTTAATAATGAATTTATATTTACTGGATTATCGGATAACTCTTTTAAACATTGTTTATACTCCATTTTATATATATTGATATATAAAAAAATTTACAATAATACAATTATAACAGAAATATTATCGCCCGAACCTAGTTTAATTGCTCGGTCCGTAATATGTTTAGCTATATCTTCTACTTCTTTTCCTTTTTCTAATTCTGACCTAACAAACGCAGTAGCATCTAAGTCGCTAATTACATCCCATAATCCATCACATGCCATAATTAAAAATCCTTTGCCTGCAATTGAGATATTAATATGTGGTTCTGACGATAAAATCTGTTTTTTCGCATCTACATCAAAATCACCAAGTGCTCTAGAAACTGATAGACATCCATTTAATCTAGGTATGCCATAATCGGTAACAAATCCACCTGCATCTAGTATTCTTCGCCATTCACTATCGACACTTGGTTTATGATCGAAAGATAATCTAGTAGTTATGCCATTTGTATATAAAACTGCACGAGAATCGCCAACATTGCTGGTAATTACGATAGTGCCTTTTTCTAACGGAATTAAAATACACGATAATGCAGTCGACCCTCCTTGTATCATATCAGCCATTAATTGTTTATCTAATATTTTATATGCTATTTTTATTGCTTCATGTATTCCAGATTCTGTATTAAAACACCTCTCCAAAATTTGTTAAAAATGTTTAACGCAATAATCGGCCACTGATTTCCCTGAATGTCCGTCATATATAGAAAATAGCGTAAAATTTAGCAGTTCTTCTATACTTGTAGCATCTTCCATTGAATCTCGCTTACCTTTAGTTTCCAATCTCCCGTGTATATATTTTATCGCATTTTCTGTATTGTAGAAGAATATAAATAATTCAACTAATTGATCTCTACTAAATGTATTGTCGTATCTGTAATACACTACATCCAAATGAAACCCAATTGAATTAAGTAATATCGCAGAATCTGGATCAGTTAATATTTCTTTAATATGTGGGTTTTCAGTATTTATTTGCTTGTATTTAGGCTCAGCTGGGTTTAGTAATATATTTTTTAATAGTGTAACTATCAATCCAATCAAAGCACTGCCAGGCATTCTTCGGCAAAGGTTTACAATAAAATAAAGAATTCAATTATATTTTCTGATATATCTTCTGGTGTAAATTATACTAAATTCCAAAATATCTTTTCTATTTAATGCTTCTAATTTGTTTACTATATATTTATATATTGCTTTATTTATACATTTATAACACATATTAGTTCCACACGAAAATATATTAGTTAATCCGCATATAGAACAAAGTTCAGTTTTATTTTTTGTTAATTCTTTAAATATCATAGCAAATAACATTAATTGATGTTTATGTTTTAATACTGTTTGTATATCCGATGCTTTCATCTTTATATACTTTAATCTAATTCAATTAAATTTCCTTTAATTAATACTCTAAACCCAGATATACCACTGCCGTTAGTATTATTTTTTTTGTTTATTGTTATTATTATATAATCAAACGATAAAGCAACTATATTAGTATATTCAATATAGTGTCCGGTGTTTAATTCATGATCTTTTAATTCTATAGACAATATATTAGTAGGATTATAATTACCATTGTATGTATAATTATAACCCACTATATTTAATTCTATAGTATAACCTATGATTCCGCCAATTGATGTAAATATTGAAACACTATTAGGTATAAACATACTACCGTTTCCATTAGGGTCAGTAGGTAATTTTGCTTTAGAATCTATACTACCATAATCTATTTTAGATGGGATTTGTATAGATTCTGATAAATTATTTTTTATAGTATCAGAATCATAAATTAATGTTGGCGTACTCAGTGCAATTACATTAGACGAATATTGTAAGAAGTTTATACACGGATCGCCTCTTAAACTATTTGCTACAATTGGATTTGGTTTAACTAATATACTTGGTGGTAAGTTTGATGTATATTTTTGGTTTAATACTGCCATATTGTTACTATTTTCATCTATAAATCCTGTCCCTAAAATAACATTATTTGTATTATTTGTTCGCACTAAACCAAATGCTACTGATGTATTATTATGCGTAGTATTTATATCGCCAATAGCTATAGATGAATAATTTGTTTTTAAATTATTATATGTAGCAATAGTATTAGATGTTAAATTTGGAGTATCTAGTATTGAATACTCATATTTTAATTTTTTATTATCTACATATAATGATGTGTTAGATATTGAACTATAATTTTCGTCATCTTCTTCTGCAATTCCATTTAATTCTATTTTACCGGCAGTAGGTACTATTAAAATATTATCTAAAACTTCATCGCTATTACTGCTTCTTATTAACAGTCCTGTAGAATCTAATAAGTTATTATAACCCATTAACACATTTTTAATACCTGGAACATTTAATGTAAATTTATAACCTTCGTTCATTAATACAAAAGTAAGATGTGAAATTCCTATAGCTACGTCTTCTGGTTTATCAATAATTTTTGTAACACCATTTATATTTATATGATATGATTCTAACTGATATAATTTATCACCGCAATGTACTTGTATACCATTAAATATATTTTGTTTAATAGTTAAGCTTGAATTAATATAATCTATATTACAATCATTAGATCTAGTTAATACAGTAGTATTACATGTTATATTTGTATCATATATACCATTTATAAAGTAATTATCAAATACTGTATTAACTATAATACGTTTGTTAGTTTCTACATATTTTAATAATCCGTTTATAGTTATTGTATTATTATTATTATATGTATAACTTAATGTATTATTATTACTATCTAAAAATTCTCCTACATAGTAATCACATATTTCTCTAATTAATAAACCTTCTGCTAATTTAGCTACATATAACGTCGACGATATTGGAGAATTAGTATTATAGGTTGCTTTTGAATTTACTACTACATCGTCATTATACATACTTATATTACCAACATTTGGAAATGTTACAGTATTTATATTAATGTTATTAGTATAATTTAATTCACTGCCGTCATATTGTAATAATGTATCTGTATCACCGGGTTCTATAAATCTTAATTTTCCATTAGACAAAGTGCTAGTTAAACAATTTTCTAATACATTGTTACAATTAACAGTAGGATCACTACTTTGTAATCCGCCAGCAGTATCTCCTGTTATTATACTACCTATACCATTTGCTATACCAACTATAGCACTAGGATGTGTATAATTTCCTGATACTATTTCAGGATAAAAGTTCTTGTTTAAATAATCCATCTTATTTACCTTCATTAAAGATGAACTGGTAATAATATTATTTATTGCAAAATAATCATATTTTTTATCAAATACAGTTGTATAATATTGTTTAATTTTATTGCTATCGATTGTATTATAAATTAAATTGCCTATCACCGGAATTTTTACAAAATATGTTTCTATGGTACTGCTTTTGTTATATAAATTAAGATATGTATAACATCCTGAATTATTATAATTATCTACTAATACGAAATCATAATTAGTTTTTTTAGTTATACACGCAACTATACTTCCTATTCTACTTACATTAAAATCATCATTAGTATACAATAGTAAAATATTATTATTTATAGGTGTTTTAATTGACATATTAATATTTATAGGATATATTATAGTAGAACTTTCATTATTATCTATTAAGAATACTTCATTATTAGTAGACGTGAAAAATAATGGAGCAATATCAGTTACATCTTGCCATTGTATTTTATTAGTAGATATTACATTCCATATACCAATAAAATTATCATAATATGAACCAAATTTACCACCTCCTGTTATAAGAATTTTATTAAATTTACTAATATTAACTTTAGTTATTACTACAGCACTATCTTTACTTAATGTTATATCAGACTTATTAATATATAGATCAGATAATGTAAATATATTAGACATTATATTAATATTATTAAAAAAATTATTATTTTTTATTTTTTATTTATGTACTAAAATTTTATAGAGTTGCTAACAATATTCCTTCGATCAATATTCTAAATGTGCCACCATTTATATTAGTTGTTGCTATTCTGAATGCCGGATATGCTTTAATAACATTAGTAAATGTAACAGATTGTCCTACTGAGTAAGCAACGGCAGGCGATGATAGAATAGGAGTAGCCCCGCCATCGCTCAAGCTAAATGCGATTGTTCCTTCACTTAAGCATATTAATGAAACTCTATTAACCGATAATATTGTATCTAATGGAAGCGTTATATTTTTAGTTGTGTTGCCTGATATACTAGGAGTTGATAAACAAACGACTCTGGATGTATTATTAGCAAAAGCATATTCTCCAGACGTATCGCTACTACTATCGTATAATAGAAGACTTGCAGGAATAACGGACACATTTGATTGATTAATTAAATAATTCTGTAATACAGTAAATGAATTACTTATAGTACAGGATATTGGACTGTTTGTGGTTGCTCCATTAATTGCTACAGAATTATTGCCATCTGCAATACCATATCCCAAATTTACAGCATTTGTCCCTGCAGTAGAATTAGCTTGAATTATATTACCAAGTATTGATGGATAAATATTAGAGCCAATTGCTATAGAATAATTTGCATTTGCTGTAGTATACCCATCCAGAGTCTCACTAGTTCCACCAATTGCTATAGAAGATAATCCTAATGCCCTAGCTCCTGTACCAATAGCAATTGCATCGGTGTCTGCTTTATTTTTCATATCAGAGTTTCCTCCTATAGAAATACCATTATTATCAATATTATTAATTACTCCAATTTGAACTATGCTATCGACGATATTAGTAGTATTCATGACGCCAGTTGATAATATTACAGCGTTTGTACCCGTATTACTACCGTTTTTAATAAATACAACTGAATTATCGCCATTATTAGATCCAATATGTACTCCATAATCATTATTCTGTATAGTGTTAGATAAAATATTAGTAATTAGAGTATCGTTTTGTAAAACAGACTGTGTCGGACTAACACCTACTATGTATGATCCTGTTAAAGTTACTGTGTCGTATTTATTAGATGATTTACTAACTTCAATTGATGAGAGTTTAAATGTATTATCGCCATTTCCGCTTCTTAATAAAACCACATTAGTTGATATAGGCAGATTAATTGCATTAGCAGTAACATATGGTACAAATTTGTATTGTGCTCCATTATTAAAACTACCTATAACTTGACTGCATATATGCGTATGCCTCTGGTCGTTTCCATAGTTAAATGTATATTGGCTAAATACATATGCTCCTCCAATCATATCTGGGGCAGTATTAAAATCACTTGCTCTGGTTAAAAATGGAGAAGCCTCTGTGCCACTATCATAAGCAGTATATACATATATACCATTCATTTGTGAATATTGATCTGTATTTGATTTAAATAAATTTATTAATACTCTATCGCCAGTCTTATACACTTCATCGTTACTATTTTCAGAATTAATATAATAACTTAGATTAAATTGCAGTCCAGTAAAACTTATAATTGATGTGTCAGTATTGCCTGATGTGCTTGAAACATAATTTCCGGACACATCTCCCACAATGGATTGTGCCATAAATTTCGTAAATACAGTATCATCCGGATTCGTATAACTAACATCGATAGTACCATCTTCTAATACACGCTCTGATGTAATAGATGCTATACATTCGTTTTTCATATGTATATTAGTTATATTGTCGACATCATCAATAGTAGCAACTTTATTACTATTATTTGTTCCATTTATATATACATTATTGTAAAATATTAAATCATCATCAGATGGCGTAATATATTTTCCATTATCAAAATTAAGTGCGCTAATAGTAGGAGTATTTGTGTATGCTAAATCACTACCATTCCATTGTAAAACACTATCTTCTACTGGTTGTAAAAATTTATGTTTAGTAGTATTAGAAGTAATTAATAGTTGACCTGATACAATATCACCATTATCGACCTCTGGGTTTAAATTAACTAATCCATGATATCCCCCACTTGCATCTCCTCCATGTAAAACAGAACTACTTGTAGCAGATCCAGATAACCCAATAACTTCTGATGGGTTACTAAAATTAGCAACTAAAGATCGCGGATAAAAAGAACGAGACATTTATATTTATATATTTATAATTAAAAAAATATTTTAATTATAAATTTAATTTTTAATTTCTTCCTTAATTAACTCAGAGATATTAATTTTAGGTAATTCTACTGGAATAACTTCTTTACTGGCAGAATCTTTACTGGCAGAATCTTTACTGGCAGAATCTTTACTAAATAACCAACCAAATAGCCCTACATTGTTATCGCGAACTTTAATAGGTTCTTCTTTTTTTTCTTCAGCAATCAAAGATTTTTCTTCATTTAATTCTTTTTTATCCTCCACAATTAATTGTTTTTCTGCGACTACATCGTTTTTAGTATCAATAACTTCTTTTCTAATATCAACTATTTCTTTTTTACATTCTAGTAATAATGACTTTTCTTTTTTAACAGTTCGTTTATTAACTAATTCTTGCTTACGAACAACTACTTCTTTTTTAGATTTAACTTTATCCATTAATTTATTTTTTCGAACATTTTTGATAGATTTTTTTTCATTAATTATTGTTTTAAAATCAAGAAATTTTTTAACATCATCGGGTGGTACGTACGTATCAATTAAAATTCCTTCTAATAAAGGTCTAAATACACCTGATTGGGTACCAGCAGAATTAACGTTTAACACTATTTTATAATACCGATAAGTTGTTTTGTTTGAAAATGATAATACTACTTTACAATCACCAATACTATAACTATTAGCCATGGAAGCATTTGCTACAATATCGACCCAGGATGAACTATTATCAGATCCTCGTAATGTAACACTTCGGTCAGTATCAGCCAAAGCCTCTTTTAGACATATCATTTTAAATGAATTAACTGATAATAAAGAATCTGCCGGCAAAGTTATATTGCGCTGGGCACTCGTACTGAACGTATTATTATCAAAAACAGGAGTAGATAAACAGTTAACTGCCGATGTATTATTAACAAAGGAATATGTTCCATCAGTACCATTGGTATCATCACTTACTAAAATACTTGCGGGGATAACTGAAACATTATCATGTACGACCGGAAGTAAATTTAATACAACAAAAGAGGAACTTCCGCTAACTGTATTAGTAGGGATAGATGGGTCATCAGATGGAACTGAGTTAATTGCAACTGAAGACGCGCCAGTAACATTACTATTTTGTCCTATGGCTATAGAAGCAAAAGCAGATGCATTAGAATATGCTCCTATGGATATACTATAGTCTCCACCAGCTACATTATAATAAACATCATCTAATCCAGTTCCCCCTATAGAAATTGCCGATATACCGCTAGCCCCTGCCGAAGTGCCTATAGCAATGCTATCAGAAACACTAGCAGATGCAAATTTAATATCCCCATCACCAGTACCGCCAATAGCAATTGTATTAATATCCAAACAAGCAGACCCTGTTCCAATCGCAACAGAGTTACTACAATCAGTATCGACCACTGCTCCATACCCAATCGCTACACTATTATCAGACCCCGCATATGCATCCGTACCAAAACTAACTGAATTATCATCTAACACTTCTCCGATAGAAATAGTGTTAGTAGATCCTGCTTTTTGTAAAAATAATGTAGTAAGAGTAGAATTATTTAAACTTGAATCACCGACATTTATACTATTATCAACGGATAATGTATCATACCCGCTAACATTAGGCTCGCTTTCTAAAATATCAACACCATTAGGATTAAACATTGCTCCATTTACTGTAGCAATTAATTGATTGGTACCTGGTACATTTAATCCAGAAATATCGTATAAAACAAAAATTGTCTTTTCCGCAGTATATGTAGTTACGGTATCAACAACCTGACTAATAACATAAGAATAAGATGCAAATGGAACACTTGCTTGAACGAATGAATACATTCCTACCGCAATATCAGTATTAATGTCGACCCCAATAGTAGATGCTTGTGGTACTCTTGTAAAATATGGTGGAATCGGGGGTTCGGCTACTGCATCATAAGCATGATAAATATAAATACCATTTATTTGCGAACCAGTATTAGCTCCAAATGGAACATAATTTAAATTAATCATAACTCGTGCATTATCCAGTATATATTGAGTGACTCCATTTATGTCATTATACGTAAGATTATATTCGGATAGGGGGTTTGGTATATTTGCCTGTTGAACAATAATCTGAGCTAGAGATGTGTCAGCATTTGGGTTATATAAAAGAGTTGCTATTCCAGTACTGCCACTAATAGCCTTTACTGGGGACGTAAACATAGAATCAGGTTCAGTATCATCAATAGAAGGTCCAGATAACATAACTAAACATGCATCTAGTACGTTTATGCTGGCATTATGATTTGTAATGTCTAAAATAGTAGCAACTTTATTATCAGCAACAACATCACCAATATAAGCAGAACCCGCCGTAGTAATAACTAAATTATCACCATCTGTTGTTATATTATTAGATGCCCCAAGATTTAAAGTAGTAATTGTAAGCGAATCTGTGTATTCGGGTAATCCAGTCATACTATTAATTTGCATTAATTCATTAGATGCACCAGGTGCTAAAAATGCGTATTTTTTGGTTTCATTATTGTCCGTATAAAGAATTTGTCCAGCGTTAACAGAACTACCAGTAACTGCAGGATTAACGCTCGCAATACCTCCAGTACCATCACCAACTAAAAGACCTCCAATTCCACTTGCTAATCCGATTACTTCAGCAGGGTTTACGAAATTTGCTACTTGACTAACTGGATAATTAGGTCTATTACCGCTCATAACAGGATACGCCTCGTTCGTATCAACAATCTTCTCCATTTTTTCAGTTTAATATATTATATAAAATAAAAAAAATAACAATTAATTAAATTAAAGTTTTACGATATCGTCTACGATACGGTTGCCATTCCACTTTCTTATATTTTCGCATATACATTCAATATTTCGGCATATACACTTAGGTTTATCTTTATGGCTTCTAATGTGTTCCCATAAAATAGAATTATTTAGACTATGTGCTATGTATAATAAATCGCAATTTAATAGTTCATTTTCTGTTTTTTTAAGTAATCGCTTTGGATAATATTCTGTGATAGTCTTTATAGAATAATTGCTATCAGAAATAATTTTAACAACGCAATTTAATTTACCAAATATTTCTTTTAATAATTTTACGTGTAATAAACCTAAACAAATTCCAATTAACTCGCCTCTATTATTAGTTTGACTTGAACTTTTTTCTGTATTAATTATGGATTGACCTTCGAGTTTATATTCGAAGTTTGTTAATTTCTTTAATGTATAATACAATTCTGAAAATATATTGATGTTATAAATAAAAGTATCTAATTTTATATCTACAAATGATTCTAAATAAAACCCACCGCACGCTAAAGCAGATTCTTTACCTGCATTTATTGCACTTCCATCTGTAAAAATATCTATAGTATGTATTTTTACTATTATATTGAGTTTAATAAATATATCCCATAATTCTTTAAATATTCCTAATCTCTTTTTT
>Ga0194040_1000670_pt1 | contig 10367 bp, 13 predicted proteins | sample JunL2210m_MetaG_FD_148973 | JGI IMG/M metagenome (GOLD analysis project Ga0194040, IMG submission 148973) | Anoxic zone freshwater microbial communities from boreal shield lake in IISD Experimental Lakes Area, Ontario, Canada - Jun2016-L227-10m | ecosystem: Environmental > Aquatic > Freshwater >... | reverse complement strand
GTATGAGCGCGAATAAAAATCGGGTGGGGGGGGGAAGCCCGTAGAGCCTGTATTTAAGCCACTCCAGAGAGATAAACCGAGTGGCAGCGCGTACGGGATTTGAAGCCGTATGCTCTACGATAGGAAAAGATAATTTATTGCTTTTGTGACAGGTTTTGTGACAAATGGGCGCATGAGTTCAAAAGCAGCTTCCAAGGAAACGCTGGAGCCAGTGACGGGAAAGGGTTTTTCCATTCCCATCTACAAGGCGACGGTTGAAGTCAACGGCACTCGATACGACTCGTTCATGCTCGCGTATTACAAGAACAAGAAACGGATCAGGGAGCGAGCCAAAACGGAAGTGTTGGCGAAGAAGAGGGCCAAAGAGATCATCGAAGAGTTGGCGGGGTCAAAACCGAGCGATCCACAACCTTTCACCAGCACTCAAATTCGCACGATACACAATGCGGCAGAGACACTGGCACCGCTGAAAATTCCGCTTTCCGAAGCAGCCAGGCGGCTGGCAGAAGCGGAGAGAATTTTGGAGGGAAAAGGCACCGTTCAGGAGGCGGCCCGAATGCTGGTTGAAAATTTCGAGAAAAAGCGACTCCCAAAAATAACGGTGGGCGAGCTTTTCACGGAATACATGAAGGAACTGGTGACGGTGGAGCCGAACGGAAAGAAAACATTCCATTGTTCGTTCCGGTATTGGCAGGACAACACAGGACGGCTTGGTGCATTCGTGGAGGTTTTCAAAACCCGTCAAATCGCATCCATCACCACCCGCGAACTGGAGGGCTTTTTCAACGAGTTTCCAGAGAGGAAAACCAGAGGCCAGAATGTGGAGTTTACAGGAAGGAAGAAAAAACTCACCGGCAGGACGCGGAACAACTACAAGGGGATTTTTGCCACGTTCTTTGGTTTTGCGCGAGACAGGGGGTATTTACCACGGGGGGTGGACACGGAGGCCCAGCACATCCGCATTGCCCATGACAATAAAACCGAGAAACAAAGATCCGAAGAAATGCCGTATCGGATCTACCGGCCGGCAGAAATGCAGCAGATTCTTGACGGTCTGACAGACGAATGGATTCCGTTTGTTGTGCTTGGGGCGTTTGCGGGAATCAGGACCGCCGAAATTTATCGGTTGGACTGGCGGGCCGTGAATATGGCCGGAAGGCAGATCGTGGTTGATGAACACAAGGCGAAGGTCGGCAGCAAGCGATATGTGCCAATTTCCGATCAGTTGGCAGCGTGGCTTGCACCCCATGTGAAAAAAAGCGGGTGGATATGCCCACGCTTTACCCGAGAGTCCTCAATGCTGAGAGCGTTCGGCAGGGTTCGCAACCTGATTCCTGTCAGAAAAGTTCGGAACGGGCACAGGCATTCGTATGCGAGCTACCGGATGGCGGAAATCGGGGATCTCGCGAAGGTTTCTTGGGACATGGGGAATAGTCCGATGGAGTTGAAGGCAAGCTATGTCTCTCTTGCGGGAAGAAACGACTTGGCGGAATGGTTGAGCATTCTCCCGAAAAAGAAGGAACCGAAGGGGAAACCCAAGAAGAAGGCTTAACGAAGGATGTCGTTTATGTCCCCTTCCGTCAGCCCGCATTTGCCGGTATCCCTCTCCAAGGAGGCCATGACCACCTCGATGTTGTAGAGCCGGTGTTTCCCGATTTTCAGGCATGGAATTATTCCGCGTTCCGAGTAATCGTGCAGCGAGCGGACAGAAATACCCAGAGCTTCCGCAGCCTTGGCCGCCTTCACAAGCCCATGAAATCCGGCTTTCCCAATTTCCGGCTCCCCTGATTTCAAAGCCGGTTCTTTTTTCAGTCTGGCCGGTTTGTCCCCCTTCAAAAGTCGATCCAGTGCCGAATACGCCGCATCCCTGGAGAAATACGGCTCTTCCAGATCAGGGATCGGAGACAACCAGCCAGCCTCACAAACCCGTTCAAGGAGGATCGGAGAGCGGAAAATGTGCTCAAGGATTTCTTCCGTTTTCAGGATCGGCGGCAACCCCATCGGGTCAGCCACCATCATCTGTGTCACCGGCCCGTCAAACAGACCGGACGTCTCAAAGAAATCGTAATTGCCGGTCCAATTCCGGTTGTCTTTTGACCAATGGAGGATGCGGCGTGTCCTCTCTTCTCTGGATGAATCCTGCATTGCCGAGACCATGCCGGAATCATACGCTCCACTCAAGATGAATGCCGACGCCATCATTTCCCAGATTCAGAATCTCTCCTCAGAGGAAGAAGGCAGGGAATGGGCGCTGGAGTTGGGAGCGCCCGAGGGGAAACAGGTCCGATATTCGGAGACGGTTTTCCCCATTTGGGGAATTCTGGAAAACATCACGGCACTACACCGGCGCGGAGAAATGCCGTTCAAATACGCTGGAATCCTCCGCCTGCCGACCGGTTCCAGCTATTCCCGAACATTCGACGGGCAGCAGGTTTTCCCCTTTGGGGATCTTGATCGGATTAAGGAGGCACTGGAGGTCGAGAGGCAGATTCAGCAGGCCAAGGGCGGACTCAGCGGGCAGGACAAACCGGCGAAAGTCAAAATTTTCTGAGTTATTCACGAACCGCCCTCCGACGAGCTGGCGTGCTGCCCATTCTCGGGCGGTTGTTGGCCTCCTACGGGCTCCAGCCAATCCAAGGATGAATATCTTCCCCCCCTGTCGGCGGATATTCCCAGCTTCTCATTCTTCCGAGGCGTGGAAAATCCCTGCCGACTCCCATTTCTACCGGCCAGCCTCATTCCCTCATTCTCATTGCGGTTCACTCATCCCAGCGCCGATGAGCCAGAACCTCCAATCGTAATCGGTCATTCCGCTCGCCTGTTTTCGCTCCGCTGATACAGGGAACAGGGATTTGCGGAGGTCCGTCACCACATCCGTTAATTGAGGGGGTAGAGAGCGTTCCGACAGTTCGTTTCTGAGTCCGCGTTTGCTCACTGGCAGGATGATCACGGCCGCCGCAGGGTTGTTTCGCGCTGCTGTCATCCGTCCGGCTTGACAGACGGGTGAGTGCTTCGCGTAAAATTGACAGAAGCACTCCCTTTGCAGGGATATCGCATAAAACCCAATAGCCATGCCAAACTTCATGATTAGCGAGATTGAATTTGAAGCCTCTGAAGAGCAGGCCAATACCATTTTCGATGCCATTTGCACGAACGGGAAGGTTGACTTCAACACACTCATTCCCATACCCCCACAAATTTACCGAGATAGATTTTTTCTCCCCGATGACGATTCGGATTTCAAGAATCTCGGCTGGCATGATTGGAGGCGGGAAAATTGGGGCACGAAATGGAATGCCGAAACCGTTCACCTCAAATGGAAAAGTGGGTTGGCAGAAATATGCTTCCAGAATCCTTGGAGTGTCCCATATCCGTTCATCATTGCTTTCGGCAACAAATTCCTCGTGCCATTCAAACTAAAATTCCACCGTGACGACCATCTCCTCAGTGGGGAGGAAGAATGGATAACTGACATCAACAAGCGGATTCTCAGGTTCTCGAAAAAACTTTTCGACGAACACGATAAAATAATCCTCGACCAGTTCATTCAAGGACCCATATCTGAGGATCTCGCCGCATCGCTTGCCCGCGTGCGCTCTTTCCCAGCGCCTGAAGATGATGAAAAGCTCACGCATTTCAGGGCGGTTATGCTGCAGCAATCCCCCGAACCACAAAGTCTGGATGAGAAACATTGATTCTCAAGACCTCTAGGTTACCCATGCGCCGATGAATGCAAAATCTCACAAATCCACATTGAAGCTTTCGAGAAAAAAAACCACCAAGAAGCCCGACCATAAATCAGCTGGCGAGCTCCACGACTTCAAGGTTGTTGCTCGTCAGGGGGGCGGGTTCGGGATTTGGTTTGACGGTCGGGACATGCTGCTTCCGACGAGTGAGGTTTTCTGGACTCCCAGCCGCACCTATGCCGAATTCGCGATGAATATCCTTGCCGAGGGGGGAGAGGAGCATTTCAACGAAAACCGAACGCTTCTCTGCCATGAATGCACGCTCTTTATCGGTTTCAGCTCCGGGATTGTCGCACCAGATAAAAAGCCTATCGCGGAATTCAAAGCAGACCCCGCCTTCTATGCCACCTATGATCCGATTCACGCTCTCTGCGCGGGGCCGGAAAAAGTTGACCAACTGGAAAGGCTCAAACCCTTTCGAACGTTTTGCGAAGATAGAGAGATTAAATCACCCAGTTGGCCCCAGACCTGGATCGAGCGGCCAGATGACTCAACAGATTTTCGCGATGTGATCAAAGCCAATAGCGCGAAAGAAGGCGACCCCGAGATTCTTCGCTACTTCGAGACTTTGGAACGGGAATTTCGAATGCTCTCTCAGCCGCAAATCGCGGTGATGCACACCTATTTTAACTACTGTAATAGTTACCAGGGGCGGCCCTTTGTTCTTCCGCTTTTGCTGGTAAAAGGACTCTGCACGCCAAAGGATTTCGCGGTGGGCTTTCTTGCCACTCTCTGCATTATACCCGGCGTTTTTGGCGATGTTTCCAAGGCAGAATACAATCGCGAGATCAAAAAACTAGAGAGGGATGCTGAAAGGGTGTGTTTTTTCCTCAAATACCATTAAAGTATGAGTTCGAAAGATCCGCTTACCCTTACGTGATCGAATCTTGCAATTAGAATGACGGCCCAAATCCATGAATATCTTCGCTTGGACGGAAAGTCTTGCCGGATGGCATGCGAGCCGGATCTGCCGGAATCCGCGCCGGGACTGACTTCTCACGAGCAAATGAAAAGTATTTCCTCGCGCTGCTGGAGGGGATACGTGGGCTACTGGGAAGTTGCCAACAACCGATTCTATCTGCGCAAAGTTGTTGGGAGTATTCAAGGACGATTCCGTCCGTCCATTTTCGCTGAATGGTATTCGGGAATTATCCGTATCCCCCAAGGAGAAATGCTGGAATATATCCATTCTGAATATGCGTCCATTTACGAGGCGGATCTGTTTCTCGAAATCGAGAAGGGAATCGTAACCCGACGATGGATTCAGAAAAATGAGATTGCGGATTGTATGATCGAAGGACTCAAAGACCCTCCACCTCCAGAAAGAAAACGTTATCTTCCATAGACTAGACAGTAGCTCCCAATTATGATCAAACCTGATCCGACTACATTCAAACTTTGAGTAGCAAACTGACCGACAATGAATGACCTGATTTCTGATGAAGTAAAAAGTGTCCTGAAAAATCTTGCAGAAAATCAACGGCAGATCGTCGGATGGGTTGAACCCGTCAGCGTGAAAGCGCTTTCCCCTGATGACGTTCTTGGATTGGGCCTCGCTTGGAGCCATTATGTCTCCGAACTCAAGTTGGCTACCGGATTAACCGTATATAGCGCGATCAATGCCGATGCCGATTATTCCTTCACCGTGGCGTTGGGGAACAAAAGCTGTGAATTAACGCCATACAAGGAAAGAGGACCTATGTCCGAGGCGCTGTGGAGCCTGAGAGGTAGAAAAAGCTCCGCGAAACGGCGCCGCGCAAATTTGGCCTTGAGGCTATCCCAGATCGGAATCGTAGATCCTTTCGATCAAGGCGTGGAGGTTGATCCAGTAAAGTTTCAATGCCCATGCAACTTCATGTGGACGCAACTGTTGATGCGCTTAGTTTACCCCAATGGTTTGACGGCGCTTGCAGGAATCGACAGGACTGCCCATCATGTTTGTGTTTACCTTCAGGCAGATGAGGGAGTTGAGTTGGATCCTTTGCTTGTCCGACATCCGGCTCTACGAAAAGCGCATTTTTGATCAGTTTGACTATAGGAGGGAAAATCCGTTCAAATCACAGACTTTCATTACAATTCGGCTGTTGGACTGATCAGTCATCCCGGCGGTCCGTGTTAGCTCAATTCATCTCGACAGCGAAAAATGCCTTCTGCCTCAGCGTCTCCCGGCAGAGCACCAGCCAACCTCCTCGTCCGCCGAGGTTTTTCCACGACCTCGCATCGGATCGGAAATACACCCAATAATCATCAAGCCTTGCGCCGTGAAGATGGCGAGATTTCCTCGCGGAAGCCTCGTCGTGCCGATTCTGGAGTTCCATGTCGCGAACACAGGCAAGGACAGCCTCCAGATCGTCCGATGGATACGGTTCTGGCGGGGGAAGCAGTTTCAGCAGAAACGTGGCAAACCACCCGCGTTTTATTGTTGTTTTCTTCTGGACGAAGGATTCCAGTGCAGAGGCAAGTTCAGCAAGTTGCCGCGCGCGTTCACCCACGACCACCGGCTCCAGGATGAATTCGATTTGGCGTTCAGAATCGCTCACAGGGACGAAATCTGCCTCCTCCACGATGACCCTGCGAGAAAATTTTGCGCTTCTGGGATTTTGATCAACCTGATCGAATAATTGGCTCCCATAAATTCGTTGAACTCAATTTTCCAGCCGCCCCCCCTGACGCCCAGCGATAACCAGCCTTGAATGATGGCCCATTCTTCAGTATAAAGCAAACCAGCGCACCACTTTTCCCCTTCCAATGAAATTCCCAAGAACCACTTCCGCCAACTGTCTCTCTGTTGTCCTTGTGATTCTGGTTATTGCAGGCGTTGGAATATATTTCATCAGCAAGCCCATCCAAGGGCGCCTCGCCGCCACCTACGAGTCAATCACCGACTGGACGCCACAGCGGATCGGAAAAGATCCAGCCGGATATATGCTCTGGGCCTCCGGGCAACTTGACACCCTTCAACAGCGGTGTGTCGGGGAAGGAATTCGGCTCAATGCAAAACTTGCCGAAATTCAACACCGTATCTCCTACACGAAACAAGCCTTGGAGTTGCAGGAGAGCGATACAAAAGCATTTACGGTCGCCTACAAGGAAGCCGAGGCTGGCGGAGGTTGGCCAGCGACGTTCCGCAATCGCGCATGGCAGAAAAACGAAATGGAAGACGAACTTCTTCGTCTCGATTCCCTCGCAAAGTCCAACCGGGAAATTCTTCCAGCACTCGCAAAAGCAGAGGCGGCAATCCCGCTCATGCTGCCCCAGCTCGAAGACCGAAAGCGCGAGATCGCGGCGCTCAAGATTCGCGTTCAAACCGCCCGCGATGTTGTTGATATTTCAGCCCTCAGTTCAAGTTACGAGGCAATCCGCGTCGAAACCGAGAAGATTGGAAACTACACCACTGCCGTGCAGTCGGCAGCGTCCAGCAAATTGCCCGGACCGGATTCGACCCAAGTCCGCATTGACCAAAGCAGGCGGGAAGCAAGCCTCAAAGAGATTTTGAACAAGTGACTTTCTGGAAATTCTGCCCCTTGCTGCTTTGCGGCATCGCGGCCAATATGGCCGGATGCAATCGGCCTCGTCCTGACGCATCCCTCCCGCCGGACGTTGAAGCCTACGCCATCGAGAGAACGCCCTCAATTCACGAGAAGTTCCAGAAAGCCCGGGCCAACCTTCTGCGGATCGAAGAGGGCAAGAAGGCACTTCTGGCCGATCTCAAAAAAGTGAATAGGAACCCGAGTGAAGATCCGACTATGCAGCAGATGCTCGCAAGGCAGGAAACGGTCGAAAAAGAGATCAAGCAGTTGCGGGAACTCATGGAATCAAACTACCTTCGGGAGAGAAAATTTCTCCTCGGGCTCACCGCAGATGGCGTCCCGGCCGCTCAAGGAAATCCGGCAACTCCTAAAACTGTCCCTAGCAAAGCTGCGCAGTCAGCTCAAAATATCAGAGCCCATGCCCCTGCAATTCTAGCAACACGGGAAATTCCTGCTACTTACCCAAGTTCGTTTATCCCAGAGAATTTAAAGAATCTCCCTGACGCCTCTCCTTCGCCGGTGTTTGCAGGGACAGTCGGAGGCCGTTGTTGGCTTATGAATCGCTACATGGTAGAAATTGAGGACGGCCTCTACGGACTTAAAAAAGGAACCGCTCTAACCATCGTCGAAATTCAGGACTCGTTCATTGTAGTTGTTACCGATGAAAAACGAACCTTCCACGTTCCGGCGTCTTTGCTCACAACTGATGCAGCGTTTATGAAACCGCCTCTCAAATCCAAAGTGATTCTGTCGATCAGGCAAGATGCCTACCTACAAAGCGGCGGAGGTATTCGATAATCTGAGGTTAAGGTGTCAGCGACACTTTGGCATTTGAAAAGGGAGAATTTGAGAAAAAAGCAACCATCATTTATTAATGTGTGCTTGCGTGGCCTGATTTAAACGAAAGCGGAACTTCTGGCACATTCAGTGGGAAAATTCGCTGGTATTTTAACGAAAAAAGTTTCCCCAAAAGCCGAAGCAAACTTTGAGGTATCTACCCAAAGGTAGTAAAAATACAGCGAGAGCGATGACAGCTAGAATTATGCAACAAAATACAAACCCCCATATTTTCATTTTTCTATCGTCAGCCTCCCAGAATGCCTCCCAGTCTTCACTAGTCATCGGGCGACCATTTTTGTCTTCGATTTTTTTGACAACGGCAGCCATAATCGCGGGATCTAACGGCTTTATTTTATGTTTAGTGTCTTTCATATTCATCATGTTATGTTACTTCGTTCCTTTTTCTCCTACGGCAATGCGCGCCGATGTCTTCAGCTACATGAAATGTTAAATATCTTGACCAATATATCCTGCCCAATCAAGAATATAAAAGATTTAGACAAAGAAATGCTTTATTAGCATTGCAACAATGCAAATAACAATTGCTACAAGCGCAATAATCAGAATAACTTTTATAAGCGCTCCAACAATCTTTGCCGCTAGCTTTGAACCAACGAATGCAACAACAAGAGTTCCAGCTGCGAATATAAGTGCTTTATATGCAAAAGCGTCAGTTGCTTTGTATATGAAATACGCCCCGATAAAGGCAGAGAGCCATATGATACCCGCGCCTAGCTGATCCCAGGTGACATTTGTTGCTGACAGTCCAGCATTCTCCGAATCTATATTATCCGCATCCTTAAACGACTCGAGCCTTTTGCAGTCGGGACATCGACGGCAAAAGAGATCCCTATTAATATCCCCTATGTAATTCGCGCCACATCTCCCACATGTTAAAGGTGTGCTCATAAAAGATTCCTATGTCCAAATGACGGAAAAATCGGGCTTGTCAATCTCGGTCTTTCCAGTGAGACGAATTTTAATATTAAAGGGCTCAATGATGAATTCATCCCCTTCTTTATAATTTCTCAAATTGCAGCTTTCGACTTGTCCGCGTGCTGTTTGAGTTAAATAGAAGCGTTGCAATGGAATAATGCTGTTGTCGGCAATGTTGCGAAGTTGAAGGTTCATAATTTTTCATTTAATTGATTCTTGGGTGACTCGATTGATGAAAACTGTAAATACATAAATACGCTTTTTCATGTGATTACAATCCTACATGTCATCGCAGTCATTTGAAATATGCACGAAGTAGGTAAATGCAAACACAGCAAGCAGGTCTTCCCGTCGTAACGCCTCTGAAAAACTCATCACCCGCAAAGTTGTTTTCTTAATAGGCGGCATCGAGGCCATCTCGGATTTTGTATCCCTGTTAGCTGCTGCAATTACGTCGCGAGCGAACTTGATCTTATCCCCCAAGGGCATCGATTTGACCGCATCTGCGTTGTATTTAGATGTCAGTTTTTGAGATTCGATTCCAAGTGGTGTAGGTCCAGTGGTTCGGCCGAGAATTTTGTTGGCTTCATCGTCGCTTACTGGCTTTGACAGCTTACCAATAGTGCGTTTATTGTTCACCAACTCAAATGATCGGGGAGAAAAGAGGGCTTTGTGCGGCTTAATTTCACAGACCAACGAATGTTTCTCATTAAATACGAATGTCTTCCTTCTGGTGAAAAGCCATCTGGCGTATAAAGCATAAATAAGCCCGACACCCATAAACGTGAGTTTATCAACCGAGGCAAAGTCCTTAGTTACAGCTTTTTGATGCAGGAATGAAATTAAGAAAATAGTAACAACGACCAGCGCAATAATGGGGATCGAGTATCTGGCAAGGAGCGCGAACGAATTGAAGATATGTTTTTGCGTAATCCAACTGCATATTTTCGCATTCAAATCATATAGCTTGCACGAAAGCTGCCCCTTTATCGTGCCAATTGGCTTCTCCATGTATAAAACATCCGAGTTGAATGATGAGTGTTCCCCAGATGAGACAAATACTTTTCTGGCAATGAAGGCCCCAAGCGAGGTTCCTTTTTCTATGAAACTGAAAACAATCGTATTTGTGGTCGGGTCGATGATATTGAGATTCCTCCCTGTCATTCTTCCGTTTCCTCCGGGGATGACATAACATTCACCTACAGAATAAAACTCTGAAATGCCACTCAGCTCAGGTGGTGCCGCTTGAGCAGTCTGTTGCGGCTGAGGGAGTGGGGGGGGCGTGATTTTGGGGGGTGGTGAGCCAGAAATATGC
>Ga0194040_1000669_pt1 | contig 10369 bp, 2 predicted proteins | sample JunL2210m_MetaG_FD_148973 | JGI IMG/M metagenome (GOLD analysis project Ga0194040, IMG submission 148973) | Anoxic zone freshwater microbial communities from boreal shield lake in IISD Experimental Lakes Area, Ontario, Canada - Jun2016-L227-10m | ecosystem: Environmental > Aquatic > Freshwater >... | reverse complement strand
AGAAGCTGACATAAGGCGAACCCGTGTCCGTGCCCAGCGTCAACAGTCCCTGGATGCCGCTGCCGGTTCCTGAAAGCGAGGCGCTGGAATTGAACGTGAGGATGAATTCAATGCTCGTGATCGAGGAACCCATGCCGCCAAGCAGGTGCTCGACTGAAAAGGCAGTGCCACCCTGCGGAATCGCTCCCGCATCAGTGAAAGTGTACGGATAAACGGCGGCGTGCGTGCAGAGGCTCGACAGCCCCGCCAACAGACTTGATAGAAAGGCCAGCTTCGTGTGTTTGTTCATAAATGTTACGTTCTTATTTGTCAACCCGGACGACAAAACGATAATAGCGCGTATCGGCACCCGCGTTGTCTGTGTAGGTTATGATCCCGTTGGCTGCGGCGGTCACAGAGGCCAGCACGCCACCTACGGTCGAGAAATTAGCATTGGCCGACCACTGGATGTCGTAGCTGCGACCAGGAATGCCATGTCCGCGCAGGTTCACCGTCCCGGGGCTCGCGGAAATGTAGTTGAATACGCTCGTCGCCGGGGCCAGCCGCACCGTCACATTAGCCGTGCTGGTGGCGGTGCCGCCCGTAAAGCCATCACTGATGGTGTAGGTGAACTGGTCAACACCGACAAAGCCGGTGGCTGGCGTGTAATGGACATTGCCGCCAGACAAGGTCACGTTTCCAGAAGGGCCATTGGTGCTGGTGCCGCTCACGGCGGTGATGCTCAGCGGGTCGGCATCGGCATCATAATCCAGAGCGGCCAGCGCACTGGCGCTGATGGTCAACTCCGTGTTCAGGACCGACCCGAGATAGTGCGCACCGGCGACCGGCGGCGTGTCCACCACCTGATTGGGACTTAACGTGCCAGTGCTGCCGTTGAAGTTGCCGTCGCTGTTCGCATATTCCGCGGTGATCGTCTTGCTGCCGTGCCCGATGACGGAACCCAGCACGGTGAGCGTCGCCACGCCCGAACCGTTCACGGTGACAGGGGTGCTCAGGTTGTTGCCGTTGGTCTTGAACTGCACCGTGCCGGTAAGGACGGTGGTGCTCGGGCTGACGGCGCTGATGGTGGCGGTGAACTTTACATTCGCGCTCGGCAGGGACGGATTGGAGTCGCTGACCACTGTCGTCGTCGTGGCCGCCGGTATGTGTGCGTACGCGGCATAGGTAGCGCTCTTCCCGCCCGCCGTGGTGAAAAGCCCGCCCGCGTAAAGGTTGGTGTCGGACAACGCCAGCGCATAGACAGTATCGTTCATCCCCGAACCCAGTGCCGACCACGCGGTGCCGTTCCAGCTTGCGATGTAGTTGGCGCTGACGGCGGTGGACGTCCCGTTGGTGGCATAGTTGAAAAAACCACCGGCGTAGAGGCTGGTGCCGGACACCGCCAGCGCAAAGACAGTGCTGTTCACCCCCGAACCCAGTGCCGACCACGCGGCCCCGTTCCATTTCGCGATGTAATTGGCGCTATTCCCGTCCGCCGTCGTGAAAAGCCCACCCGCGTAGAGGTCGGTGCCGGACACCGCCAGCGCACGGACAGTGTCGTTCATCCCCGAACCCAGTGCCGACCAACTCGTGCCGTCCCATTTCGCAATGCGATTGGCCACCGCCCCGCCTTCCGTGGTGAACGTCCCACCCGCGTAAAGGCTGGTGCCGGACACCGCCAGCGCCCAGACAGCATTGTTCACCCCCGCTCCCAGCGCCGACCAGCTCGTGCCGTCCCATCGCGCAACGTGATTGCCCTCCCCGATGATGAACAACCCACCCGCGTAGAGGTTGGGGCCGGCTACCGCCAGCGCATAGACCGAGCTGTTCATCCCCGCTCCAAGCGCCGACCAGCTCGTGCCGTCCCATTTCGCGATGTAATTTGCGTCCTTCTCGTCCGCCTTGGTGAAAAGCCCGCCCGCGTAGAGGTTGGCACCGGCTACCGCCAGCGCATAGACAGTGCCGTTCATTCCCGTTCCCAGCGCCGACCAGCTCGTACCGTCCCATTTGGCGATGCCGTTGGCGCTACTCCCGTTCGCCGTGGAGAACGACCCACCCGCGTAGAGGTAGGTGTCAGACACCGCCAGCGCATTGACATAGGAGTTCATCCCCAATCCAAGTGCCGACCAGTCGGCATCGCTGAAGGTGGGGTCAATGCGCACCGGATAGACGGCATGGGCATCGGCCACCACCACGGCCAGGCGGTCCGGGGCCGGCACTTCAATTCTCGCCGCCAATTCGCGCCCCATCGCATCCACCACGCACAGCCGGCTGTAGGCCAGCTTGCGCCCGGAGCCATCGAGCACCAACCGCGCGCCGCCCGCGGCCGTCTCGGCTCGCGCGCCGGTCAGGGTCAGTTCCACGCATAGATCGCCAGGGCCGGCGGGTGACTGGGCCACCACAAAGTCCTGCCGCACGCCGTCCACACTGACGAAGTATTCTTCGGAGAGGCCGGGCCGGGCGAAGCGCGCCTGGGTGCTAGTGGCGCTGACGGCCCCTCGCTGAGGAAGGGTCGCCAGGCTGTCGCCTTCGCGCCCGAAGGCCGCAGCTACCAGGCGGAAAGGGCTTGCGGGGGCGGGTGCTGCATCGCAAGCGGTGGAACTGAGCCAAAGTCCCCCGCAGGTGACTTCGCCATCGAGTTTCTGGAATACGCAGCGCAGTCGGACCGTGCCATCCTGCGCGGTGGCGATGGCCAGGCCGTCGCCCGAATATTGAGCGGTGGCCTTGGCCCCAAGGTCACACCATGCGATGGGCGAGTTGACCCGGGAATCCACTGCCACAGAGCCGGCATCCCCGGCAGCCAATCCGGCTGAACTGGAGCATAGCAGACCCAGCAGGCCGAATTCGGAGATGAGTTGAGCAAGGGTATGTTTCATTTGTCTTAATATGCAGACCAACATGCGGCACAGGGAACGGAGAAGGGAAAGCAGAAATTGGAAAAGCAGAAAACAGAAATCGAAGGGGGGGGGATGGCGGGGCGTGAACAGGAGAGAACGGAGGGAACGGAGAAGGGAAGGCCAACACATCTCCAGAGCAGGAGCAAGAGCAAGAGCCAAGGCTAGAGCAAGAGCAAGAGCAAGAGATCGGCCCCACGCTGTTCCCAGAAAGTAAGAATTGATGGAGGGTTAACTCACGGGCTCACTTGCAAGCGCAGCGCTCCGAAACGATTGGTGCGCGGGACATAGACTTGCATCCAGTCGCCGCTGCCGCCGAACGGGCCGGTCTGCCAGAGGCCGTTCGTGCTTGGGGCATAGGGCGGATACCCCCACATCCCGTCCGCCAGGTTGGTGGATTGAACCACCGAATACGCCTTGCCAGGCACGCTCAGGAAACCGAGCCCGAACAGGCCCCCGCTCGCTCCGTAATCCTCGATGCGCAGGAAGTCGTCCCGCAGAAAGGCGAACGTGCCGGCCGCGAATTCGTTCACGTTGCTCACACCATCACCATCCGCATCGTCATTGGGGTTGATATCCCAGATCGTGGTGTAGCGGGGATCATCCAGGTAAGCGATCAACTCGCGCTCCCAGGCATCCGGCAGCCCATCGTGGTCCAGGTCCGTCCCGGCGGTCAGGATGATGTTCTTGAACCGGGCCGCTTCCCCCACCACATAACCGTCGGAGCCACCCATCAACTCCTGGGTCACGCCATCCTGAACGATGAGAATCTGCACCGAGCTGCCGGAACGGACGGCTTTGTCGGAATAGGCGACATTCGCGTTGGCGTCGTGCAGGTAGATGGGCAGGACGAAGTTGATGCCGGGATAGATCGGGCCCCGGATGCTGTAGCTGGCGCATTCGTTGGTGCCCTGGCGCGCCACCACCGCCGCGCCCGCCCCATTCTGGAAGGGCCAGCCAAAGGCGTCGCGCGCCTCGCCATAGAAAAAGAACATGGGCTGGGGCACCCCGGCCGGGACCGGCGCGGCCAGGGGCAGAAGGCAGCCCGCCAACAGCAGCAGCCACACGCGATTCTTAGTTAACAACTTCATAATTTATATCCTTTGAATCAATCTCCTGAAAACGAATAGGTGTTGAAAAAGAGTTTGATGTCCGTGACCCCTTGCATGGTGCGTCCGGAAATAAGCCCGGTCTTCATCGGCCCATAAATGAAGAGGTTCAGGCCTTCCACGGGATCCGCCAACAAGGTCCGACCGGGGATCAGCAGCATCCACTTGGTGTTCCAGACCGAACGGCCAATAAGCCGCGCATTGGTGCAGAGTTCCGCGGGCGTGAAGTTCCCGCTATCGTGATAGGCGCGCAGCGAGGCGAAGCGCCGGGCGGCGGCGAAGTTTTCGGACAGCGAATCGAAATACGGTATCCAGTTCAGTGCGTTGATGTCGGCGGCGCTGACGTTGTAGGGCACGGGCAGTGCCTGATCGAAGACATTCCAACTGCGGATGGTTTCACCGCTGCCCCGGGAAGGCGAGCGCATGAGGTCGGCGCCCACGGGGAACAGATAGACCCGCGGCGCATTGGCCATCCCGGAGCCGAAGGCGTTGGTGTAGCCGGCGAACCAGACCCCCACAGATCGGATCTTGGTGGCCGAATGCGTCGGATCGTAGGCGTTATCGCCCCCGGCCAGGTCCTGGCCGAAGAAGTTCTGGCCGGCCACGATGCTGCTCGAGAAAGTAATCATGAGGCCCGGCTCATTGGTGGTGCTCGGCGTGCCGAGCGTTTTGCAGTAGTTGTTGTATTCGGGAATGGTCGTGAGATCCACCTCGCAAAGCTGCAATTGATTTCGCCACGTGACGTCGGACGCGCTGCCAGGCGCGATGCGGAACAGTTCCGTGCGCAGCGAGAAGCGGCTGGTTTCGGTGTCGGGATTGTTGAAGCCCAAACGGCCTTTGAGCACGCTCCAATCTCCCTTCATCCGCGCCAGGGCATCGGCCAGGCCGGCATCGCCGTAGCCATTGGCCGGCAGCGGCTGGCCGTTGACCACCGCGCCCAAACTGCGCGTGCGCAGGATGCGATCCATGAACTGGCTGCCCGCCATCGCGGTGGGGTCGCCGCTCAGCAGCGCCGTTTCATAGTCGTAAGCGCTCGCCGCCATGTAGGCATACTTCGCCGCAAGATCGAAGGTGTCCGAATACTTGCGCAGCGACTCATCCCGGAATATGCGCAGGGTCATGTCCGCGTAGCGGGCGTTCTGCACCCGCCAGGCCCCGGCCGCGCGCGCGCCGGACAACTGCCCGAGCACATCCGTACCCTCCGCAACCAGCGCGGTGTACTTGGCGGCCAATTGGTTGACCGCCAGGTTCTTGGCCTGCACTTCCTGAACCATCGGCTCAAGGGCCGCTATCTGCGAGTGAATCAGGTTCAGCCTGACCTCGATCGCATCGATGTTGCCGTCCACCCATGCCAGGTTTTTCAGCGCCTGTTCCACCGTAGTCATGATTACCTGCGCGCCCTTGGCCACAGCGGTCCACCCGGTTGCCACTGCCACATCGCCAATAGCAAGATTCCTTGCAAGCGAGGCTGCGGTATTACGGCTGGCCTGTCCAGGATCAATAACCTCCGGGATGGTGACGACTCCGAAGGCCTCACCCTCGATATCCGACACAATTGAGTCAGCGTGTACGAAGGCGCGACTCAGTTGGTTAAGGACGCCGTTGAGATAATGCGTTTCAGTACTTCGGTTCGCTGCTTGTGCTCTACTATCCGCAATCGCTTTGCTGCCGACCGAGAATAGATAGGCCGCGTCCTGCAGCATCATGATTGCGAATTGCGTCTCGAGTCGATTGTTGTAAGAGTTGAATGATTGGACAGCGCTCTTGATGCCGGCCACCTGCGACTGAATCTTGTCATAGCTTTCCTGGAGCTCGACCATGCCTTGCAGGTAGGCCTGTTTGGCGATCTGGCATTCGCCGGGCCGCTGGCGGAGGCCGGTCCAGCCGTCGGGCTTGCCTATGTTGAGTTCGTTGTCCATCGTGAACGTAACCGTGTTCGTCAGGTCCAGCTTGAGTGCATTGGCGGCCGCGGGACTGGTGGTGAATCCCCCGGGCATGGAGGGCAGCGTGATGCTGACACTGTTTGTGAAGGCCGGCGTATTGCACCCGGTGAGGGCGCTCAGATCGACGTACATGTAGTGATAGAGATCCGGCCCGTCATAGCCGTCGGGATAACTCATGCCGGGGCCAATATCGTCTTGATAGGGAGTGCCGAAGATTTCGAGCAGGCGGCTGCGGGTATTGCTCTCGTTTTGCGCCACTGTATCGGTGACATAGTTATTGAACGAGGTGGCCTGGCGGCGCAGCCGCTGGGAGGCGCCCTGGGCCTGGTCGAGGGCGGTTTGCGCGTTGTTGAGCGCGACGAGGGCGCGGTCGTAGATTTGCTCGAAATGACTCTGGCCCGCATCAATCCCGGCCGGGCTGATGTCGAAGGGCATGATGTTCTTTGCCAGGCCCAGCGGATTGAGGTCCCCATCGGCCCCGTCCACCACATTCTGGAGCGACTGGCCGGCGGCCGAGAGCGTGCCCAGCGCGTTGACGGTGGAGCGGTCAATGATCTGGATGCCGCTGTGGCTGGGGTTGGTGTCTTGCGTCGGCAGCAGCGAATTGACCGTCAGCCAGTCGAAGTAGGCGCCCTGGCCGGCGCGCACGCCCCAATCCCCCACGCCCCAGCAGCGGTTGGTGTCGCTGTCGCGATAGCCGGCCCAGAGCCCGGACGGGGCGGATTGATAACTCTGCTGGAACGCGCGGCGGACGATGTCCTGTCCGGTGCGGACCCGGGCCGCCGCGGTTTCGGCGAATTTTTCTTCGTCGTAATACTCCACCGCCACGGTGACGCCGCCCAGGTCCATGTCGGTGCAGTCCGCAATCCACACATAGTTGGTGGTATGGAGGAGTTTGTAATAGAGCTTGAGGGCGGAGAGGTAATGCCCCCAGGCATCACCATGGCCCTGCGGGTAGAGCCGTTTGGCATCCACCTCCGACATGGTGCCGCTGGTATTGCCCTGGGCGTCGGCGATGCCATAGTTGAGAGCATAAGCCAGTTCGCCGCCATCGATGCCCTTGCTGAAATTCCACATCATGCGATTGTAGATCGGCGCTTCTTGCACGCCCGGATCCAGCTTGTCATCGCGGCCGCGCAACAGGCACAGTTCCTCGTCGAGCAGGGTGGGGACTTGATTCATGAAACAGAAGAGGGAGGAGGAGCGGTTGAGGATGTCGCCATAGCCATCCCAATCGCTCTGGGCGCTGAAGCCGATGGTGGGGTCGAGGGCATCGGCATAAGCTTCATTGCCCAGCAGCATATAGAGGGCATTCAGGCGGGTGGCAGCATAGCGCAGGGTGTCGTTCATGGCCTGGTCGCCCCCGCCGGGCAGGGCGGCGATCATGTTGAGCGCGCGGTTGAAGATGGTCCAATAGATCTCGATCAGGCCGAAGTCGTTGATGTGGGCTGAGTTGAGGGCCACATCGCCCTGGTACGGTTCGCCGGCCAGGGCGATCATGTTGATCGTATAATCCGGCGGCTGCTGCTGGTAGTTGGCGACTCGTTGGTTGTAAGGATTGATGGCGTTCATCGCCCGTTTGACCCAGCTCTCGGCGATCATCGGCTTGGTCCAGGCGCTCCAATTGGTGCCCGCCGGATTGATGGGGTCGATGGACTGGTAGCGGCAGACGAAGAAATTGTCGGACAACGTGAACATCGGCTGGCCGCTGCCGAAAGTGATCTGGTTGGCGCCGACCCCGCCGGGATAGCTGAGCCAGGCGCTGTAGTTGGTGTTGCTGTCGGTGGTGTTGTAACGCCAGTCGAACTGGTAGTTTTCCGGGTGGCCGGCACAATCGGTGGTGTGCCGCATGGTCATCTGTTCGTTGAGGACATCCGCGGGCGGAATCGCTTTCACCTCGCCGGTCACCAGCGGGGGCAGCACCTTGAAGCAGGCGAGGCTGATCGGCGTGCCGGGCGGCAGATTGGTGGCGGCGCCAAACGCCACGGTCACATAGCCCGTCCCACGGCCAATGCCAGCCGTAAGAGCGAGCGAATCAAACGCCTGGCTGCCGTTGGTGATGGTCACGACGTCGGTCGGCAGGCCGTTGACCGCCGCCTGCCAATTGGCGTTCACGCTGAGCGCCAAGGCCGCCGCCCGCTCGTCCGCTCCGAGCAGATTCAGCAGCAGATAGGGAAGCCCCGCCGCCGGAACGACGTTTGTCCCCAGGATCCTGAGCTGGCCCAGGGATGACCCGGACTGGGTCGGTTGCCACCAGAGCCGCTGATTCAACTGCGGCGGCAGGTCCGGGAAATAGGTCCAGCCATTGACAACCTGCTGTTTGACGTCGCTGGGCAGGGCGAACGGAGCCGCGCTGCTGCTGCGGTAGCGCGTGGGATCAATGAGGACCACGCAATTGCTGATGTTGTTAACCGGCCGCTCGACGGAATTGGTCCGTCGTATCCCGGTGTCGGTGGTGTAGTCACTGCGGACGTAGCCATAAGTCAGGGACTGCTGATAGAGAATATCCACGCTCAGTTGATCCGAGATGTCCGGCAGCCCGACCTGTTGCTGGTCCGGCTTGACCAGGGTGTCGCCGATATGCAGGACGGGGGGATTGGCCGGCCAGTTGATGGTATAGGTCACGGACTGGGGCAGGCCCTGGCTGCCATGGCCGCTGAGGAACGGGATCTGCCGCCCGAGCGCCGGCTGGGGGTTTTCGCCCGGATAATAAAACCCCGGCTGATTCGGGTAGCACCAGTTCATTTGGACGGTTTCCGCGCTCTGCCCGTTCGTGCCGGCGCGATAGGCCCACCATTGCAGATTGCGATCCACCCAGGCGGGGCCGTTGGGAGCCGCGGTGTTGGAGCAGTTGGGATAGGCCAGGTAGCAGAGCGGAGCCATTGGCTCGATCAAATTGGGCACGGTCACCGGGTAATTGAACCCATACTGGCTGTTGGTGGCGACGACGGCATAGGCGACCATGCTCGCTTCGCCAGTATCGCCGTCGGTATATTCCACCAGCACCAGCGGGGCCGAGCTGTCGGCGTTAGTCGCGGTGTTGAGGTCGTTGCGAATGGCATAGACGGAGTTGCCGAAGATCAGGGCGTGTTCTTCATTGGGATTGAAGCCCACCTGGTTGACATCGTTTTGATAATAGACGCTGGCATTGACGGCGTTGTCCGGCAGGGCATTGTCCGCTTCGGTCTGGTGCGCCAGCACCAGCGTCGGGACATTGGTCGGCCACTGGGGCTGATAACACGTCACCAGCGAAGGCCAGTAAATGGCCGCCGGCAGGCCGGCCGGCTGGTAGCGGTTGGCCCACCAGATCTCCAGCGGCGCGTTGGTGTGGACGGCAAAAATGGCCGAGCCGCTGTTCGGATTGTTGGTCACCATCGGGTAGGCGTAAAAATCCGGGTTGTAATAGCTGCCGGAGTAGATGAACCCGGGATAGTGGGACCAGGGACCCAGATCGAACGTGACCGGGGCCGTCGCAGCGACATAGCCGTAGGGTGAGGTGATGGGGGCGATGTAACCGCTGACAAAATCCAACGTGGTGACGCCGCCGCTGACGTTGAGCGGATAGTAGGCGAGCAGGTTCGCATTCAGCAGGTCTTTTGCCGAGAGGTTCTGATGCATGAGGCCCAGGAGCTGCTCGCTGGTGCGCGCCTCCGCCCAGACCCGCACTTCCATCACATCCGCGCGATCATAGTTCGTGTTGCCCGTCGTGTTGGTGGACCCCACGATGAACGGTCCCGGCAAGGTCTCGAGGACTGCCGTCAGTGAGGCGACATTGCCGCCGTCAAAGTACAGGATGAGATTCAATCCGTCATAAGTCATCGCGTAGTGATGCCATTGGCCGGGACTGCACGATAGCACGGTGTTTGTGGCCGCGCCGTTGACGTCCATGGCCACCACGACGTTGCTGTCGGTAATCGAGACGGGACGGAGGGCAAAACCGCCCAGCGCGTTGGTGGCGCCCATCGAGAAAAGGGGCAGCCCATCGCCGGCATGGAGATTGGCCCATAATTCCACCGTGCGCGGCTGGCGGCCGAGGACCGTGGGTCCGGTTCCGCAATTGACCGAGGTCAATTCGCTCAGCGCCAACGCCGATTGCACCACCACCGGCTGCACTTTTGTGGCGACATCCCACGGGACCGGCATCAAGTCATACACCAGTGCGTTGTCATGCGCCACCGACTGCACGACCTGGAACCAGACATTTTCGTCCTGGGAAGTGTATTTCAGCAGGACATAGCCGTTGGTTTGCACCGTCAAGACGCCACTGTTGAGGGCGAAGTTGTCGATCGGCGTTTCCATGGGCATGATTTCCGGGTTGAGGGCCGTGGGAATGAGGGTCGGCGCGCTGTTGGTCGGCCCCGGCGCGTAGGTCATCACCTGGCAATCCACCGGCCAGCCGGCCTCGTACCAATCCTTCTCGACCGGCCACTGAATGCCGGCCACG
>Ga0194040_1000659_pt1 | contig 10464 bp, 9 predicted proteins | sample JunL2210m_MetaG_FD_148973 | JGI IMG/M metagenome (GOLD analysis project Ga0194040, IMG submission 148973) | Anoxic zone freshwater microbial communities from boreal shield lake in IISD Experimental Lakes Area, Ontario, Canada - Jun2016-L227-10m | ecosystem: Environmental > Aquatic > Freshwater >... | reverse complement strand
CGGGCTACCAACCGGGTTGGATGCTGAAGAGGAAGCCACCTTCAGGAAGCGGATTGCTGATCTTAAGGCAATCGTTGCTGACCTCGAGGCGGGTACCGGCAGTCCTAAGGTGACAAAGATTGCCGGATCCATAGACTTGCGGACGAGGGAAGAGGAGTACATCAATATCCAGCCGATCCAGGCAGCTGGCCGGTTGACGACGGAGGCGAGGAAGGCCCTGATCTCCTACGGTGACGGGTACTCAACGTGTGATGCCTGCCGGAAACCATTTCGCCTTGATAAGATTTCCAAGCCGGGTATTGCGGAATTCCATGCTGATTTGGCAAAGTTTGTCAATATGGACCAGGCCAGGGTTGTTCCCGGTGCACGCCGTGGTTTCCAGGCTGTTGCCAGTACTCTCGTTGAGAAAGGCGATAGCGTAATTGTATCTGCCCTTGCCCACTATACAGAGTTCCTCTCAGTGGAAAATGCAGGGGGGGTTGTAAAGGAAGTACCACTGAATGAAAAGAATATCGTAACCGGCGAAGCAACGGCACAGAAGATCGAAGATGTCAAACGGGAGACCGGAAAACTCCCGGTGCTTGTGATGATCGACCACTTCGACTACCAGTTCGCAAACGAGCATGAAGTAAAAGAGATCGGAAAAATTGCCCACCAGTACGACATTCCGTTCCTCTATAACGGGGCTTATACAGTTGGTATCCAGCCTGTTGATGGTAAGGCAATCGGAGCTGACTTTGTTGTCGGCTCCGGACACAAGAGTATGGCATCGGTCGCGCCGTCCGGGGTACTTGCAATGACCGATGAATGGGCGCCAAAGGCGCTCCGTACGACCGCGATGGTTGGCGACCTTACCAAGCGTAAATTTGGTATCAAGGAAGTGGAAATGCTCGGGTGCACGCTGATGGGCGGCACACTGCTCTCCATGATGGCATCGTTCCCTGCCGTTAAAGCCAGAACCCTGAAATGGGAAGAAGAAGTGAAGAAATCCAACTTCTTCATTGACCGTCTTCTCAGGATCAACGGTAGCAGGGTGCTATCAGAGTATCCACGCAAACATACCCTGACAAAAGTTGATACAACCGGAAGCTTCGATACGGTTGCCCAGACTCACAAACGTCGCGGATTTTACTTCAGCGATGAACTCTCGTCGCGAGGAATTGTCGGTGAGTTTGCAGGTGCAACCAGGACATGGAAGCTGAATACCTATGGCCTCAACGAGAAGCAGATCCACTACCTTGCGGATGCCTTCACAGAAATCGCAGAAAAATATGAGATCCCAGTCGCAAAGTGAGCCTGTGAAGAAAATTACCAGGTCCGGTTCGGAATGCATTCAGGACCGATCATGATACCGGCTATTTCAGGTATATAATTAAAATCAATTCCAAAAAACACCGAAAAACAGAAAAAACCCACCATTACACGAAAAAAAGAGGAGACAAATATGACAAGTAGGAAATTCAACCTCGGGACAACAGCCCTCCATGCGGGGCAGATCCCTGACCCTACAACCGGGTCGCGTACTGTACCGATTTACCAGACATCTTCATATGTCTTTAAGAGTGCAGAACATGCAGCGAACCTGTTCGGCCTCCGCGAGCTCGGGAACATCTATACCCGTCTCATGAACCCGACCACGGATGTCTTTGAGAAGCGTGTTGCAGCTATTGAAGGGGGTAACAGTGCAATTGCAACAGCCTCTGGCCAGGCCGCGATTACATACGCACTCTTAAACATCACGAGCCCGGGAGACGAGATCGTTTCTGCAGACAACCTGTATGGTGGGACGTATGAACTCTTCCACTATACCTTCCCGAAACTCGGAAGGCAGGTTATCTTTGTCGACTCGACAAAGCCGGAAGCCTTTAAGCAGGCAATAACCTCGAAGACCAAGGCAATTTATGCCGAAACCATCGGGAACCCGAAACTGGATGTCCCGGATTTCGAAGCCATTGCGAAGATCGCTCACGAGGCAGGTATTCCGCTGGTGGTTGACAACACTACTGGTGTGGGACTCGTTCGCCCAATCGAGCACGGTGCAGATATATCTGTCCTTTCGGCTACCAAGTATATTGGTGGGCACGGCAACTCTATTGGTGGAGTGATTGTCGATTCCGGTAAATTTGCCTGGAATAATGGAAAATTCCCCGAATTCACCGAGCCCGATCCAAGCTATCACGGTCTTAAATACTGGGATGCCTTTGGTAATTTTGCAACATTCGGCAACGTGGCGTTCACCTTCAAGATCCGCATCTCCCTTATGAGAGATACCGGTGCCGTACTGAGCCCGTTCAATGCCTGGCTCTTCCTGATAGGTCTCGAGACCCTCCATCTCCGGGTACCCCGTCATTCGGAGAATGCCCTGGCTGCAGCCCTGTTCCTAAAATCTCACCCGAATGTGGCGTGGGTCAACTATACCGGGCTCCCCGGGCACCCTAGCCACTCGCTTGCACAGAAGTACCTTCAGGGTGGATTTGGACCGATTGTCAGTTTCGGGGTAAAAGGCGGAGAAAAAGCAAGTACGAAATTCATCGACAACCTGAAACTATTCAGTAACCTTGCCAATATAGGGGACTCAAAAAGCCTTGTTATCCACCCGGCCTCCACCACCCACCAGCAGCTTACCCCGGAGGAGCAGAAGAAGACTGGGGTCACACCGGATGCAGTCAGGCTCTCCATCGGTACAGAAGATATTGAGGACATCATCGCCGATTTGAAACAGGCACTGGAAGCGGCAGCGTGAGAGAGAAAAAGTCCTTAATACGTCAGCTTGAGGACTGCCGGGACAAGTTTATAGTAAATACCCGGATTTAACAGGGGATATCCAGATGATCAAAGGATCAGTAGGACTTGTAAAAACAAAATATTATCACCATTCCTCCCCGCTTGATCTTGAGAGCGGGGAGACGCTCCCCTCATTTACGCTCGCGTATGAAACATACGGGACCCTGAACAAGGAAGCAAGCAATGCTATTCTGTTATGCCATGCGCTTTCCGGTGATGCTCACGCAGCTGGTTACCATGCCGGTGAAGATAAGCCGGGATGGTGGGATTCTGTAATCGGCCCCGGAAAAGCGTTTGATACTGGTAAATACTTTGTTATCTGTTCGAATGTGATCGGCGGGTGTAAAGGTTCAACAGGCCCGTCTTCGGAAAACCCTGAAACCAAGGAACCATACGGAATTTCATTTCCCGTCATAACGATAAGGGATATGGTTAATGCCCAGAAACACCTGGTTGACCACCTCGGGATCAACAGGCTTTATGCCATAGCAGGAGGTTCGATGGGTGGCATGCAGGTTCTCCAGTGGACAGTAATCTGGCCGGACCATGTAAGTAAGGCAATTGTGATCGCATCAACCGCCTACTCAACGCCCCAGCAGATCGCGTTCAACGAAGTGGGAAGGATTGCCATTACTTCCGACCCTGCATGGGAGAATGGGAATTATTACTCGCAGAAATCATACGATTCCAGCGGCCCGTTCCGTGGCCTCGCACTAGCACGGATGGTTGGCCATATCACCTACCTTTCAAATGAGTCCATGCATGAAAAGTTTGGCAGGGCATTGCAGGACAAAGACCAGATTGGTTATAATTTCTCGACAGATTTTGCCGTCGAGAGTTATCTCCATCACCAGGGAGACACCTTCACCCAGCGGTTCGATGCCAACTCGTACCTCTACATCACAAAGGCAGTAGATTACTTCGACCTGACAAAAGACGGATCGCTCGCAAAAGGGCTTGCAGGAGTACATGGTGCATTCCTCGTCATCTCGGTCTCCTCCGACTGGCTCTATCCCCCATACCAGTCACAGGAGATCGTATCAGCATTGGCAGCGAATGACCGGGACGTACGTTACAGCGAGATCCGGTCAAATTTCGGCCATGATGCGTTTCTGCTGGAATCAGGCCAGATCAATTACCTGATCTCCCAGTTCCTTTCAAAAACGGTCGTTGGCGATGTCATGATCCGGGACGTCCCGACTATTGAGGAAGGTGCAACAACTGCCGTGACTGCCCGGCGGTTAATCAACCTCGAGGTCAATCATCTGCCGGTACTTTCGTGCAGCGGTCAGCTGGTGGGGATTGTTACATCATGGGACATCGCAAAAGCAGTAGCGGGAAATTTCCTGTGGCTTGATGAGATCATGTCAAAAAAAGTCATAACTACTGTTCCGGATGAACCGATCGAATCTGCCGCAAAAAAAATGGAGGAACACTCCATCTCGGCCTTGCCGGTCGTCGATGAAGACCAGCACCTTATCGGTCTCATCACCAGTGATGCACTCAGTATACTTATCGGGAGGGGTAATTCATGAGGATCCTCTCCATCCATGCATCATCGATGTGGTATAATGCAAATCAGAAGACAAAAATGGCAGAACCTGTCACTGTCCGCGAAGACAGGATGGAGGAATGCGTTGTACTCTTCTGTTGTGTTGAGAAACTCGATGAGAAAAATCCTGACCAGGTGGTAAGGGGTGCATCTTCGGGTGTCCTGGTGCGGCTGGGGAAGCTCAAAGTCAGCAGGGTGTTGATCTACCCTTTTGCACACCTGGCAAGTTCACTCGGACAGCCAGGTATCGCGCTTGACATCCTTAAGGGACTAGAAACCACCCTCATAAACTCATCAATAGAGGTCAAAAAGGCCCCTTTCGGGTGGTACAAGGAGTTCGAAATCAGGGGGAAAGGGCATCCCCTTGCCGACCTTTCGATGACGATTTGCCCATATGACGGGTCGGAACGTGATTTTTCATGCCCGTACTGCAACCATCCGATAAAAACTTCTGACCTCTCTGATGCGAATGCGGGTGCGGACAGGAACCAACAGATAACCGGGGGCCATGGATGCAGTTCCGGAAAAAATTATGGATTTGAACTGGTAGAACATCATGACTGAAGACGTAAAAAACCAAGAATATGCCACGCTCTTCCTGGGATGCCCGGAGGTTCCGGTGCAAATGGGAATCTCGCTCTATCTCTCCCACATGCTCAGGAAGAGTGGCCGGCAGGTGACAATTGCGGCGAACCCGTCCGTGATTAAACTCGCACGGGTCGCAGACCCGGAACGGCACTACATGGACAAGATCATCGACCTTGATCGCTGTATCGGGGATATTGCCGAAAAAAAGCGGAGCACGGATATTGCGATCCTATTTGCCCACAACGACGCTGGGATTACCTATGCAGCTACAGTCCGGTATCTCCACCCGGGCCGGCTGGTCCTGGTCCTCTTCGGGCGTCATGCTGAAGAGCTCGTTTCATCAGTTGATTTCCCCTGCGAAATGATCGTGGAAAAGGCAGTCCATGACCCGGCCGGCCTGAAAAAGAAAATCGATGAGGTATTTCAATGGCCTGCGTAGAGGACCTCAACAAAGAGATTGTCCTTTCGGGTGCCAGTTTCAAGGAGGCACGGGAATATGTGGAGGCCCATTGCACGGAGATCTATTATGTCGAGCCAGGGTTCAGGTTGTTTGAAAAGCACATCATCGGAATCCCGCCTATCGCGTTAGGCCTTGACGGTGACATGGTCCTCTTTCCGTTTACCAAGCCCTGTTACGGAACGTTCCTGATCAGGGCAGAACATGCAGAAGAAGCATCAAGGCTCCGGTCCCTCGGTCTGAAGACAACAAAGGACAAGAAGTGAACGCAGGAACAAGAGCCACCCCGTCTTTTCCGGATGGCGAACACGCGGCTATCTGGCTCGTCCGGTATGGCGAGATCGCCCTGAAATCACCGGGTGTCCGGGACATGTGGGAACGGCAACTCATTAAGAATATCCGGGAAACACAGCCATCGGTATGCAAGGTCAGCCGGGACCGGGGCCGTATCTGGGTAACCGGGGCTGTTGACCGATTAAGGCTTGGAAAGGTCTTTGGGATTGTTTCGGTCTCCCCGTGCCGGACCTGCAGCCTTGAGGATATAAATTCCGAACTTGTCAGGTACATGGGAGACCTGCTTCCAGGGACTGGGAGTTTTGCCCTACGGGTCAGGAGGACCGGAAATCATACCCTGAGTTCACAGGAGTATGCCCGGGAACTCGGTGCGGCTGTCAGGGATGCATTTCCGGAACTTTCGGTAGATCTAACGAATCCTGGAATAACCATCCATGTCGAGATCCGGGATGACCGCTGTTTCCTGTACCACGAGATATTCCCTGGCCCCGGGGGCCTGCCTCTCGGTGTTGAAGGGACCCTTGTCGCGCTTCTTTCTGGCGGTATTGATTCTGCCGTTGCTATCTGGATGATGATGAAGCGGGGATGCCGGATCGTACCGGTCTATATTGATATGCCACCGTTTCTTGGTAACTCAGCCCTGAAAAGAGTCCAGGCAGTCCTCGGGATCCGTTCAGAGTATCAGCCCGGTATTACCCTGCATACGATAGAGGACACCTATGTTGCAAGGGCACGGGAATCGCTCAGGGCAAGCGGGGATGAAAAATATGTCTGCCTCCTCTGTAAACGCCGGATGTACCGGATCGCAGAAGACTTTGCCTCGGAAATACACGCCGGCGGGATCGTCACCGGGGAGTCGATGGGCCAGGTGGCCTCGCAGACGCTTGACAACCTCAAAGTACTTGACAGGGTTTCCGGTTTGCCCATTTACAGGCCATTAATCGGCTTCGACAAGACTGAAATTATCACGATCGCCAGGAAAATTGGTACATTTGAGCCTTCAATCATGCCGGTAAGCAGTTGCTGCTGTGCTGTGCCGAACAAGCCAGCCACAAGTGCAGATCCGCTTGTTATCGAGGCACTTGAAGAGAGACTTGCCAATAATACCGGGTAAGATTACCAGGGTAAACCTATTTTTCCGGTTGCAATAACCGGGTGTTCAATAGCGCTATTCCTCCTGTCTGTTACCTGGAATCGTTCCGATCAGTGTTAGCGGTGCCTGAAAGTCGGAACAGCAAGGAGACTGTAATTCGTGGAGAAAAAGAGGGTTATCCCCTGTATCTATAGGGATAACTGAGAAGGGCGAACCTGCCGGTGTATGCGGCAGTGGCTGGCCGATAGTAGCCTGAATTACCCGTTTTAACTGCCTGGAAAGACTGCTGGCCTGACTGGCATGTTGCACCGTTCGTGCATCCCGTTGAAACGCAGTAGACACTTGTAGCACATCCACCGTTTACACATCCCTGTCCGTTGTCCGGGCAGAGTGAACTGTCAGCGCATGACTGCTGACCTGTACATCCCGCAGAACCCGATGGGCAGGCGGTTGAACATGACTGGGCTGTTGAACAGGACTGCGCCTGGACACTGGCCCCGCAGCTTCCTCCGCATGCCATTACACTGGCAGGGAGGAGGAGGAGCATCGCCAGAGCGATGATGAGTAGTTTCTTCATATTGGTTCTGACTCCTTGATCTTCCGGGATCTTCCCGGTAAAAATTCATTTCTCACCATGTAATAAACCATTTCTCGCAGATCACTCTTATTCAACGAACCAGGGGATTTCCAGCTGCCACGTGTCCTGAAAGGACTTTGTGGGATTAGGAAACCCGAAATGTCAATATTTCCCCGTGAGAATAAGCTGGAACATTCAGAAATGATAAATAGAAGGATTTCAGACATGTACAATTAGCAATGAATATCACATCATGGCTGGTCGTACCATTCCTTATACTCTCACTCGCTCTTGCAGCAGTGCCGGTATACCAGCCGGTACCCTCGTTCACACCTATAATGCCTGGCTCCGCAGGGGAATGCAGGACAAGCATGCCATGTTGCGCGAATGGAGGTTCATCAAATATGGTTCCCCCGGCAATCCCCGCGAGGGTCCCGGTTGTCCCGCCGGGCTGCTGCCAGCCCTGCCAGGTCCCGGCCGCTGTACCGGTGGTGAGCAGCCCTGCCTGTCCCACTACCGATTCAAGGTTCCGCGGGTTTCGTAGGATTACAGCATCCAATGTCCTCGATCATCCCGAAAGAAGGCTGATATTCGCAATTATTAGGGATAATCCTGGGATTGAGTTTTCCGGCCTGGCCCGGGATTCAGGGATGAATATCAATACCCTGCGGTATCATATCGACACACTCGTGTATCATGGAAAGGTGACGGTATCGAGAGCCAGGGGGATATTCCGGTATTTCGAGAACCACGGCAGGTATTCGGAGTTTGAGAGGCAGGCCCTCCCGTATACCAGGAACCCTGTATCTAAGTGTCTCCTGGCGGTCATCGAAAAATTCCCGGGTGTTACCCAGAATTCTCTTGCAGACCATATCGGCATTACGTGCCCTACTGTCCGTTGGCATATGCAGCGGTTTGAATCTGACAGGATTGTCCGGGCAGTGAGAGAGGGGAGGAACGTATGTTATTACCTTACCCCCGAAGCATCCGCATTCTTCACGCAGCTGGAAAACCCACCTGAAGAAACAGGTACGGGTGGCCGTGCAGGAAATTAGACCTTTTTCCCCAAGGTTACGTCCCTGCCCCTCACCAATCATACAACGATATTGGTATCAGAAAATGGCTTGATCTTTATCAGGATATAGTCACGCATGCGTGAGGGCCTGACGTCTGCAACCGCCCCGATCGTTATGCCGTTTTCGATCTCGCATTCCCTGACCGGCCCTGCGTAGATGTCATAGGGTAACTTGATACGGAGCCCGGCGATCTGGACTGTGATCGGGGTCGGGGACGTTACATCTTCAATATCCGGAACCTGTTCCGTAATGATGTCCATGAGGCGTGCGGGGGAAACCGAGAGCGGGTCTTTTGCGATCTCTTCCCGCCGGATGTCAAGGACACGGGTGATTTCGGCCACGATCTCTTCCAGTTTCTCAATCTCGTCCGATTCTTTCGTCCTGTGCATGAACCTGCCCACGTTCCCGACGTACCCGGAAACCGGCGGGTCGATGATCTTCTCTAATGCTTCCTTTGAAGGGCCACCACATACGACGATCGGGACTTCAATACCCCTCCTCAAAACGGGAAGTTTCTTCTCAATGCATGTCTCGAAATTGCCGAGCATGAAGAGTGCGAGGTCATGCTCGTTTATGACATCGCGTTCCTCGTCATTTAGCTGGGCAATCCGCTTCCCGAATCCTCGTGCGAGCCCGACCATGTTGGTCTTCGCACCATTTCTCCTGATATATTCTGCCACGTCGCAGGAGGCATGGGGGAGGTGGTGGATCTCGAGGCTCATGGTGACGACGGCGATCTCGGTCCCAACCAGCGATGCAGGGAGAATATCGCCCATGAGGGGCTTTCCAACAGCACGGATGAGCTCGATGTCATCCCGTGGCACAAGTGCCTGGAGGACTACTTCCTGAGCGACGAAATGTTTCTGGATAATATAGCCGCCGACGTCCTCGATAAGGTCGACAATCTCATCATGGCGGTATATTCCCCCTTTGTAGGTAACCGGGACCAGGATCACAGGCTCTCACCCATTAGTCTGAATTTTTCTGAAAGGAGCAGGGGAATGTCCTCATCAAGAGTATTTTCACTCGCGACATAGTAGAACTTCCCGTTTCCATAGTATTGCCGCCGAACCTTGAACCCTTCCGGGGCAATGGTCTGCATCGCATAGATCAGGTCTTTGTAGAGGGTTTCGCTCGGGTCGCTCACGACCATGTCTGGCAGGCTCTCCGAATCGCCCCGTTCAAGCGGCATGATGATGGTCAGCCTGTCCGGCTGGTCAACCATGGCCTGCCCGAACTTGTCCCAGAGTATTTTCAGCAGTGGTGCGAGGTACGCTTCGTTCGCGATCGAAATCGTCACCTTGTGGTCCTCGATATTTAAGTCGGAAAAGTCCCGGACGGTAACAAGGCCCGGCAATTTCCTCGTGGTCCCGACGGCGACAAAAATCGGGACTGACGGGTCAATGAACACGTGGATTTTTGCGACGACCTTGACGAGGTCATGGTCAAGGAGCACCGTGGAGACGATACGCTTGTAGTACTCACCCCCGAGCAGTTCCGGGCATTCCACCTCATAATAATCGAGTGTCCCCATCTACTTCTCCCTGATGAACCCGGATGAAAGGAGTGCAGAACCCACGGCCCCGATATACTGCGAATAAGGAGGCACGAAGATCTCAACCTGCAGGAGTTCTCCCATCGCAAATACAAGCCCCTTGATCAACGAGGTCCCACCCACCATGATAACGGGCTCCCTTATATCAACTTCCTGCAACTGCTGCTCAAACACCTGTTCCGCGACGCTGTGGCAGGCGGCAGCAGCAACATCCTCCTTAGAACTCCCGGCTGCAAGGGCGTTTACAAGGCTCTGGGTACCAAACACGATACAGTAGCTGTTCATTGCTACCTGCTTAGACATCCCCTTAAGTGCGAGCGGCCCAAGCTCAGTGATATCGACACCAAGGCGCTTTGCGGTCATTTCGAGGAACCTGCCACTTGCCCCCGCACAGATACCCCCCATGGTAAATGTCCCCGGTATCCCGTCCTGAACACTGATCGCCTTGTTGTCCATCCCGCCGATATCGATGACGGTCGAAGGGCCGT
>Ga0194040_1000655_pt1 | contig 10490 bp, 3 predicted proteins | sample JunL2210m_MetaG_FD_148973 | JGI IMG/M metagenome (GOLD analysis project Ga0194040, IMG submission 148973) | Anoxic zone freshwater microbial communities from boreal shield lake in IISD Experimental Lakes Area, Ontario, Canada - Jun2016-L227-10m | ecosystem: Environmental > Aquatic > Freshwater >... | reverse complement strand
AGAACCGTTTCTATTTTTCTCAATTACGGTCAATTTTGAGGTTGAATTGCTTTCCTGTTGTATCTTTATGGCTATTCCGGGTTTATTTCGGTAAAAAAATGATATGCGGAACTCAAATTTCTGTATGGGTTCTATTTTTGACCCTTATTACATTTTAATAAGCGTATGGAGCGGATGGAATAATTGTATGGTCTCACCTGTTGAAAAGGCCAAAAATAACCAATTATATATGCCTTCCCGCCGACACGACGATTAAGATCAGATTGGTGAATAGTATGGTGCAATTAAAGGGTCATCGGGATCAGGTACTGCTGTTACTGGTATTGGGATTATTATGGATTATTCCCTCGCATGTATATGGGGATTTTGATGGTCCAATTTTAACGGAAAATCAATACATTCAGGCCTCTGCCTGGGGATGTGTCGGAATGCCAATTGGAGGATCTCCAGGAATTGTTACGGTTGTGGCAGATAAGCAAATTTCGGCAAACCTGATTACCAAAGCGAATTCTTTTACGGCAAACCCTGATGGCACAATCTGGTATCTTGCCAATTCGTATCCTCTGGCGGAATCCGGGTCATCCCAAGCGGTTAATTTCCAGTACAGCGGGCTTCAGGCCACATTAGTAAATGGCATCATCTATGTCTTCACACAAAATTCGGAAACACTCCTCGATTTAAATTCAGGTACTATCACCGGGGGTGCAACAAGCGGTACCATGAGCTGGGCGGCGGCAAAATCTGTGCAATATACCTCCCCGGGTGGGGGGATGTCAATGTTTAAAGTACTACCCTCATCAGATGGAGTTTATCTTGTTTCCCAGCAGATAAACGGTGGCACCCCTGTTCTTGACATCTCCATGATATCAGAAGAGCAACTGGAGGCCACATCAGGCACCATTATCCCAACTGAAGTCTGCCAGGTCGAAAATTCCCAGGGGTTCCTGGTCCCTGAATCTCAAATTTACAGTGCGTTAATCACCACCTATCCGGGTACAAACGATACCATAATCGTGGGAATCAGTGACTCGGGTGGCCAGGTCTACTCCTGGTATGTCAACCCGGATAACCCTGAGGAACGAGGACAGTCGCTGTTGTTCTCCACCTCTGATCTGAAGACCTACTTTAACTCACATTTGTCGACAATTGCCCTGTTCCAGGGGTCATCCGCCGGAGACCCGGGAGGGATAACCGACCTGGTCGTAATTGCATTTAAACTCGATAATTCGGGTTGGACACCGGTAACAAGCGGATCGACTTTCTGGGCGGACTTAACGAAGATCGGAACGCCGGGATATGCCTGGATAAATCAAAATATCAATATTAATGATGAGCTTGGAAAATACTATGCGACTCCGGGTATCTGTACGATGTACTCAACCCTGTCAATACCAGGTTCAAATGGAAAACTGCGCTCAAATATGTACTTGTATAACTTGTTCCAGACGACTAATATTCTTGGTGAGCAGGTATCAATCCCGACCGGAGGGGTGCTGGAGTCCAATATGCTTGTACCGGACCCAGGCCCGGCAGGGACCTATGATACCTCCGGGTCCTATGATAACTTTGGCAACCTCTACCTGCCCGTTGGGTTCATTGATGGCGTCCCACCAATCGCGTTGAACGGGCATGACCTGGATCCGGCAGATGTCGATTCAAAAGTCATTTTAGTCCAGACAGATACCCAGGAGACAGAATCAAGCGGCTCGACCGAGTCGAGCGTCTCTGCCGGGTTTAAAGATGAGTCTGAAGAGTGGATGAACGGCGTCGGGGTATCCTATGCGCAGACCATCAAGCAGACGACCACCGCTTCAACAGAATTCTCCTCCTCGATGATTGATACGTTTCCCCTTGATGCAGAAGGGGGAAATGACTATGCCTACATGGTCAGCATGGCCCCGCAGTTTGTGACCCAGCGGTTCTACGTGTATGATTTCAATGGTAATCCACCGGCATCCGAAGATGCAAAGACTGTCTACATCACCTACCCTGATGCGAATACGCCCTACAAGAACTGGATCCAGGGATACAATATTACAAATCCCCCGAAAACCGGCTGGATGGCCGGTGCCCTGCAAAGTCCCCTGTATAACAACTTCGATGACTGGAACTGGGCAACCATGACCGGTGGCTGGCATAACCGGGACTGGAGCCAGAGTCCCCAGGCAAACACACTCTTCACCGTGTACAAATTTAACGAGAACCTTGAGTTCCAGAATGGTGCGAGCCAGACTGTTACCTATGAAATGACTGATTCCCTCTCCCATTCCTACGAGGTGGAACATAAGACCAGTACAGACGCAAGGATTCTTGGATTCGGGGGTTCGGACGAGATGACGTATGACCAGGAGAGTGGGATCACCAACAGCATTCAGAAAGGGCTTGAATTTTACTGGTCGATGTCGATGCCGGATAACGGTGGAAGTGGGTACCAGACCGTTACCATTGAACCCCAGATTATTACCCCGGTTGCCGGAGCCGGAGCCGTGCCCTGGGCCCCTGGTACATACGCACCTTACCAGCCCTGGTTGATCACCTACAACCTGCTTTCAGCAGATATGACCTCCGGCACACCCCCGTCCGTTCGTACTCAGCGACTCGCGACCGAGGTTGACCCACGCTTGTCCGGGACAATCACGATGACCCCCGCGTCGCCGAAGAAAGGAGAAATGGTAGAATTTAAAGCGGACCCTGCACCCGGGTATGTCTTTTCGCACTGGAAAGCCTGGGGCATAGAACTGGACGATTTCAGCTCCTCTACCGCCAATGGTCGGGTTAAGGACGATATCTCAACGATACGGGCGTACTTTGAGCAGTCCGGGAGTGGCCTGATAGACGCCGCCGACTTCAGGATTCCACCAGGACCCGCAGAAGGAAGTGTAGGGATCAGGGGAAAAATCCCTGATGAACTCACCTGGGCGGTCGCGATGGGCGTAAAATACCCCCTGGATGTTACGGTAGGATCGACGGACTTTTTATTCGGTCCAACGGTAGGGGAGCGGACAGTACTATCCCCCCAGGAGATCCTCTTCACTACGAAGAATAAGAAGAATGAAACGTCCCAACTGAAATTGAACTTTAATACGAAGACCTGGAGATTCTCTTCCCCGCAGACACAAAACCTGGGGGGATCGGTCCTCGGGACCCATACCGTCCGGCTGGGACTATCAGGCAGGGACTTCACGGGCGTGGAAGATCTTCCCCTGGCAGGTACTGAGGTATTCTCGTGGACCGGAGGGGACCCCGCTATCATCAATGATGTCTTTTCGTTCGATAAAAATACGGTAATTTCGGGTAACCTGACGTTCCAGGGTGTGGGCAAGGGCATGAGCACATTCCGGATCCGGGGAGCTGGACTCACGAACGGGACCATTGATCCCACGCTACCGGTTATTCTGACCGCAAACCAGGTGAAGGTCCAGTTCGACAACGCAACGAAGTCTGATAACTCAGTGTATACCTACACAAAATCAGAGGGAGATCTCTTTTCAAGCCTCGTCCTTGACACGAGGTCGAAGACCTGGCAGGTGGACATGAGTGGAAAGCGACTTACCCACACCACGTGGCCTGAAGATGTACCAATCGGCCTGCAGATCGGAACAAAGGCAGCACGTGTGACCGTTAACCTCGGGATCACCGTAAACCTATACCTGCCGGGAAAAGAACCCGTCCAGGCTGATTTTACCGCAGTACCACAGACCGGCACCCCGCCCCTGGTCGTGCAATTCTCGGACCTTTCAGGCGGTCATCCCACCTCATGGGACTGGACATTTGGTGATGGGTCCTCATCGGAAAAGCAGGACCCGGGTCACACCTATACCTCTGAAGGGAGCTATACTGTCATCCTTACGGTGAGGAACGGTGAAGGGTCCAGTACCATTAAAAAATCGAATTTCATTATTGTAAATCAACCACCTGAACCTATCCTCGCAAATTTCACGGTTTCACCGACAAATGGAATGGCCCCATTGACCGTGAAATGTACAGATAAATCCACGGGGAAACCAAGCATGCTGATTTACAATTTCGGGGACGGTAGTAATGTGACGGGGCCAAACCCTGTTCATACGTACAAGTTCCCTGGTAATTACACGATATCTCTGACAATTACGAAATATAACCCGGCAACAGGCTCTGTAGAGAGCAGCGTGGCCACGAAAACGAATGTTATTACGGTCAGTAAAGTTCCGTTCGTCATGCCGGTCGCGAAATTCATGGCATCACCGACCAGTGGAACCGTGCCTCTGGCCGTAACATTTACGGACCAGTCAACTGGAGACCCAACCCGGTACTATTATAATTTCGGTGATGGCGTCAATCTGACCGGGCCAAACCAGGTTCATACGTACCGGTTACCCGGGGTCTACAATGTCACCCTGACGGTCCTGAAAAATGATCCAAGCAATGGATCCGTTGTTAGTAACGTATCTGTTCAGAAGAATTGTATCATTGTCAGGTGAGTATAACATAACATTAAAAACTATCTTTTTCCTTTATGGGTAAGCTTTTGCGACAAATTTTAATTAATTTTTATGCATTCAGTCCCAATTGGTTAAGATCTTTTTACAATTGCCCAATAAAAAAAGAAACCGTGGAATGGGCAGCCAAATTTTTTGGTAACACATATTTTACTGGTCCGTTTCCAATTTTGCTGTCTTTCGCTTTCCTTCGGATACGGGGCATCTAATATCGGGAAGCAGACTCGGGGAAATGGAAGTAAACTACCTCCGCAGGTCTACGTGAATTGTAGCCCGCCTTTAAAGTCCCAACCAGGCAATGAACCGGGCATATTATGGTTGCCCCTTGACCCCCGTAACTATAACCCCCCAATGTCTATACATGAGCCCGTCCTGCCTTTTAAACCCCCCTATATTCATTTTAACCCCCCCCATGTAGGTTCAAAATGCCCATATTTGCCCCTGTTTACCCTCGGTGCCAAACAAGTCTATTTTAATGCGATTTTGTCTGGATTTCGCCCATAATTAACCTTTTTTACATCTTATTATTCTCATGATTCCGTAAATATCACGGTTTCTATTTCGGAATGGCATCTTTCCGATGTTTCTCGTTTAGAAAGATCCGTCGTGAAAATCCGGCGTAAATACCATGGTTATCAGGTTATCAGCATAACAAAATTCATCCTCTCTTTTGTCATTGAACGCGGGAATGAAATAGATAGATCCCATAATCATTTTTTTCCGGACCGTGACAATTGCTTAAATACCTATGGACGCGGAGTGATTTACAACGAGAGGTGGTTTATGAAACAGTGCAGGGGTATACAGCAACACATTGAGGTAAAAATATGAAAACGCAAGCAATTGTTTTACTGGTTATCATCTTTTGTCTCTTTCTTTCCGGCATAGTATCAGCCGGTCAGGAAACCGGAGCACTCTTTGTCTGGGGGGATAACAGTTTTGGCCAGCGCACGAATATCCCGACAGGTGATGATTTCACATCCGTCGCCGCAGGCCAGTACCATACTATTGCCCTGCACGAGAATGGAACCCTTGCTTCCTGGGGTGACAATATGTTTGGCCAGTGCAATGTCCCGGCAGGGAATACCTACACGGCCATCGCTGCCAGTGGTATGAACAGTATGGCACTTAAACAGGATGGCAGCCTTGTCGCCTGGGGGGATAACGGGAACGGCCAGAATAATGTACCGCCAGGAAACAACTACAAGGCGATCGCCGTAGGAGGGTCAGGGTTCGGTGTGGCTTTGAGGAATAACGGCACTCTTGTTGCATGGGGCAACAACCAGTACGGCCAGTGCAACGTCCCGCCTGGGAACGATTATATCGCCGTCAGTTCAGGGGCCGTCTTTTCCCTTGCCCTCCGTGCAAACGGCAGCATCGTTGCATGGGGCCTCAACCAGTTCGGCGAATGCGACGTCCCGGCAGGTAATGATTTTTCAGCGGTTTCTGCAGGGGGGAGTTCTGCCCTGGCCCTGAAAACTGACAGTACCATCATCGCCTGGGGGATGAACAGTGCGGCACCTCCGGGTAGTGGCTACCGTTCAGTCGTTTCGGGAGACGATTTCTCCTGTGCTCTCCAGGGGAACAACAGCATCGTTATCTGGGGGCAGACCTGGTATGTGGATCAACCCCCGTTAGGAGATAACTATTTTTCTCTTACCAGTGGCCAGTACCACGCTGTAGCCCTGCATGTACCACTCCGGGTAAACGCTTCGGTATCAGGGGGCCATGGTACCGCTGAACCGCCAAGCCAGACTGCAACATTCCTTTCTGCAGTAAATGTCTCGTTCACCCCTGATCCCGGTTACTTTATTGCGTCAGTCAACGACAACGGGGTGGCACAACCGGTTGGAAACCCGTATACCATTTCAGGCATCCGGGGCGACCATCTGGTCGTAGTCTCTTTCGGGGCCATCCCCTCGGAATATACCGTAAATGCCATGGTGATCGGTGACCACGGTTCAGTAAGTCCCTTACAGCAGACGATTGGCATTCACCAGGATGCGACTATCAACGTCAACCCGGACCAGGGATATCATATCGGGGCGATCTTCGATAACGGGATATCGCAGCAGGTTAGCGACCAATATACCATTCGGGATGTGGTGGATACCCATGATGTCGTGGTGATCTTCACCCTTCTTCCCGGCAGCCTTCGTGCATGGGGCTATAATGACCAGGGTTCATGCAATGTCCCGCCAGGGTACAACTACACGGCGATAGCCTCTTCCTGGGGAAGCAGCCTGGCCATCAGGAACGGGACACTCCATGACTGGGGAGATAACGAGTATGGCCAGCATAATGTGCCGGCAGGAAACAATTACCTGGCAGTTGCCACCGGTTATTTCCACAACCTGGCATTGCGGCAGGACGGAAGCATTGCCGCCTGGGGAAACAACCAGTACGGCCAGTGTAATGTCCCAACAGGAACCAGCTACGCGGCAATCAGCGCCGGGGGGTGGCACAGCCTGGCGATCGCTACGAACGGCAGCATTGTTGCATGGGGTGAGTCCACGGGAGTGGCCCCGTCCGGGAATGACTTTTCGGCTATCGCCTCAGGGTGGTACCACAACCTGGCCCTCCGCCAGGATGGCACCATTGTGGCATGGGGGAATAACAAAGTCGGCCAGTGTAATGCCCCCTCCGGGAATGACTTTGTCGCCGTAAGCGGCGGGGGATATCACAGCCTTGCTTTACGGCAGAACGGGAGCATCGTGGCCTGGGGGGACAATCAGTATGGACAATGCAATGCCCCGGCAGGGAACGACTTTGTCGCCGTAAGCGCCGGGGGGTATTTCAGCCTGGCCTTACGCCAGGATGGGAAAATCGTGGCATGGGGGGCGAATGATTCCGGCCAGTGCGATGCCCCTGCCGGGACCTTTTCCTCTATCTCCGGCGGCTATGAACACAGCCTGGCCATTGCACCGGCGACTGGATCTCCGGTAGCGGGATTTTCTGCCACGCCAAAAAGTGGAAAATCCCCCTTACAGGTCCAGTTCAATGATACCTCTTCCGGTACACCTCCGCTGTCGTACCAATGGAACTTTGGTGATGGGAGCCCGAATGTTACCGTGCAAAACCCCCTGCATACCTATACGACAGGGTCCAATTTAACCTTCAATACGGTGCTGACCGTTGCAAATAGCGAAGGAACTGACAGTACCGCCTGTAATATCCTGGTTAACATAACCGCCCCAGACCCCTCGGGTACCCAGATCACTGCCCCTGCGGTGATCAGCACTCCGGGGAACTACCGGCTTATGAACGATCTCACCAATTCAACCGCAGAGACTGCAATCTGGATAAAATCCTCGGATGTATATCTCAACGGGAACGGCCATACGCTCAACGGGGCTTTAGCCCTGAACACCACAGGGGTTCTGGCCGGAGACCCGTCACGGGACCTGAAGAATATCACGGTTGAAAACCTCACTATCACCGGATGGACCCCTGGCATTCAGATAACCAGGGTCACTGACAGCAGGCTTCAGAATATCCGTGTAACAGGTAACCAGGAAGGGATCCGCCTGAGTGGTTCCCCGGGGACCGCAGTCAGCCACTGCCTGGTATTCGATAATATCCCGCTGAACGAGAAGGGGGTATTCGTAGGCGGAACGGGTATCAATGCATTGGATTCTCCATATTCCCGCATTCTTGATTCCAACATAAGTCACAACGGGTGGGGGGAGGAACTTCCCGGTGTCGGAGGCTATGGTATACTATCCCTTAATAACACCGGCATGCTTGTTTCCGGCTGTGTTGTCAATACCAATGTCAACACCGGGATTTGGAACCAGGACTCGGAGGATATGGTTGTCGTTGGGAATCTGTTCCATCACAACAGTGGTAACGGCGGGATATTTATGACAGCACGGTCTGAAGCCCCTGAGCTGAATTCCACCATCGCAGACAATACCGTATCAGAGAGTGGATGGGGAATATGGCTCATGATGAATAACAACACCATCAGGAATAACACGGTACGTGATTGCGGGTACGGAATATTGCTTGATACCAGCAGGAATGCGACGCTGACCGGGAACGTAATGTTCGATAATACAGTGAATTTCGCGGTGGATGGCCAGGAAACAGAAAATTACTTCCATAGAATCGATACCTCAAATACCGTTAACGGCCATCCGGTTTACTACCTTGTCAACCAGTCCGGTACGGTTGTAGACAGGATCACCAGAGCCGGAACGGTCTACGGAATATCCTGCCAGGATCTTACGGTCCGGGACCTGGCCCTGGATGAGAACGAGTACGGGGTATTCCTCCTCGGGTCCGATAGGGCCGTCATCCGTAATGTGACCGCATCCGAGAATACCAACGGGTTCAGCATTATAAATAGTGATAATCCCCGTATCGAAACATGTACCGCTAGGGCGAATACCAACAACGGTTTCCTGGTACAGGATTCAGATGGGGTACAGATCAGGGACTCAGGCTCTTTCCAAAATACAGGGGGGATGGAAAGCGGGACAGGAATTGCTATTACTAACTGCCAGGACGTTCTCCTTCAGCAGGTGAACGCCAGCAGGAATAACTTTGCGGGGATTGACGTGGAAGGCACCGGTCGGGTGGACCTGTCAAACGTAATAACCAATGCGAATGGGGCTGTCGGGATGATTCTGGGGGGAGAAACAATCCAGGTCACCGGATGTTATATCCTGGATAACGAGGGTCCCGGGATAGGTATGCTGGATTCCAGCAACGTCACAATCTGGAACAACTACTTCTCGAATGACGAAAATATCGATATTTCCAAGGGGGTTGTAACCGGGTCTTCCTGGAATATCCAGAAAACAGCCGGTAATAACATCGTCAACGGTCCGTTCTTTGGCGGGAATTACTGGGCAACACCAGACGGGACCGGTTGGTCACAGGTCACGCCTGACCGGGGCGATGGATTCTGCAATGCACCGTTTGTTATAGATGCGAACAATACGGATTACCTGCCGCTCCATTCCTATACTCCGAAACCAACATTCCAGGCGGATTTCGCTGTTTCACCCGTGAATGGGATGGCTCCCCTGACCGTGAAATGCACCGATAAGTCCATCGGCAGCCCGACACATTATTATTACAATTTTGGAGATGGCGTCAATGTTACCGGGCCAAATCCTGTCCACACCTACAAGTACCCCGGTACCTACAGCATCACCCTGACGATCACGAAATATAACCCCGCAACAGGTTCCATAATGAGCAGTGTGGCCACAAAAACGAATGTTATAACGGTCAGCAAAGTTCCGGTCGTCATGCCTGTCGCGAAATTCACTGCATCACCGACCAGTGGAACCGTGCCTCTGACCGTAACATTTACGGACCAGTCCACTGGGAACCCGACATTTTATACCTATGATTTCGGAGATGGTGTCAATATGACCGGGGCAAACCCGGTTCATACCTACCTGTTCCCCGGGGTCTACAATGTCACCCTGACGGTCCTGAAAAATGATGTAAGCAATGGTTCGGTTGTTAGTAATGCATCTGTTCAAAAAGGCCTGATTGTGTTGAACGGAAAATAATTTTCTCACTTAACCTTTTTCCATGATATCATTTGTCTTTGACTTTTTCCCACTCGTGAGGCTGAACATGGTAAAAATTTTGGTGATTTAGACCTCCTGATCGTCAGTCAAGGATAAGAATTAATAATTTCTATCATGAAATTTTTTGAATCAAACAACGCTATGGGTGTGAAAAGGTGGCCTTTCAAATTTTCATCGTTCTGGTGCGACGCCAACTTGTTTCATGAAGGTTTTTTTAAAAAGCTCCGGGAGCGACTGGTAAAAATTTGGAATGACTGGAAATATGCAGGATAGATTTGAGAGAATCTCTAAAAAATCCCTGAAAAATCCTCTAAAACCATTTATCCAGTGTCTTTTGTCCGGCTTTGCCTGCAATCCCTTCAAGTGATTTTCTCACCCGTTCCACCGAGAAATTGTAATCCCCGCAGAGCATCTCCTCGATCTTAATGGTGTCGGGCGGATGCCAGGCAAGGTTATAAAA
>Ga0194040_1000654_pt1 | contig 10492 bp, 12 predicted proteins | sample JunL2210m_MetaG_FD_148973 | JGI IMG/M metagenome (GOLD analysis project Ga0194040, IMG submission 148973) | Anoxic zone freshwater microbial communities from boreal shield lake in IISD Experimental Lakes Area, Ontario, Canada - Jun2016-L227-10m | ecosystem: Environmental > Aquatic > Freshwater >... | reverse complement strand
GGGGAACATCGTTGAAGTTGCCAGTGCCAGTGAAGAGCAGGCAGCTACCGTTGAAGAAGTGACAGCCAGCGTCAGTGAAGTGCAACAGATGGTACATGGGACTGCAAAAGGTGCAATGGATGCCGCTGCCGCTGCAGAGGAGGCCTCAGCATCCATTGACCAGATCACCAAGGTCGTAGGCAACGTGAACAGCATCGTTGATAGTATCTCGAGAGAGATGTCCAAGTTCAAAGTCTGAAGAATTTTCACACCAAAAAAACTTCACGCAATCCATGACGGGGGCTCTTTTTGGTACCGGAGTCCCCGCTGTTAAAAATGGATGAAGGGATCCCCCTTATCAATTGCTATTATGGGCCTCGTTTCCAAGAGCCCTATCATTTGGAGTTCATGTTTACCGATGGTTACAAATTTTCGTTTTAAATAAAAAATAAATCCCGTGAATTTCAGATAACTTAAAATGAGGGGTGGGCGAAATTCTTCCTGATCTGCTTGCAATGGGGTGAAGGAAGAAAAGCCCATACGTTCATCTGCGTTCGTTTGTGATCGCCTGGATATTCGAAGACTGTATCAGGCATGCGATAAGTTCCCCGTGGATTTCGTCGTACAGTGCCGACCTGATAGAATTTTCCACCCCTGGTAAGTGACCCGTAGGAAGTGACCCCACCGTCTAAAATAAAAGATCATAGGTACCGTTTTTTGCTCATCTCGTTCCCTCCCTGGTAAAAACTCTTCATATACGTAGCTATCACAAAGGGTACGGTACCAGTTCTCGTTCCGACGGCATTAATTAGAAAAAATTGCAGATGAGTACCCATGTATGAGCGATACAAATGTTCGGTTTGCGGGAAGATATATGACCCTGCGAAAGGCGATCCCTACGAAAATATCAGTCCCGGCACAGAATTTTCCAACCTGCCTTCTACCTGGCGGTGCCCGGTTTGTCGTGCTCTAAAAGAAAAATTTTTACCCGAGGTATAAGATCCCCGGGAAAATTGCCCGGGGTTACTGCTCAAAAGATATCCCTTTGCGGATTCATCCGGGCCAACGTCGTCTATCGAGAACGAAATATCAGGATTGAACTGTCTGGAATGACTGTGGTTCTGCATTGCGGACTCCCTCCTGTTAAGGGGAAGTTCTTTACTGCAGGTTTCAGGAGGAAGGGTGGTACCTATTCCTTCCCAATCGATTTAATTACGACCGTATTTTACGATGCCGGGGCAATGATGGAGTTACACGACGACTATGATACCGCCCAGGTTCCCAGTGTGGTGTACAAAGTTCCTGGTTTCACGCATCATATGCCGGAAAATTATGAAATCACGAATGGGGCCTCCATATTCGGCCATGGATATGGGACCGCCGTACATGAAGGCGGTTCATGCCATCGTATGAATAGTGAGTCCGAAAAAGATGAAGGCCGGGGATAAACAGTCTACCACACAAAAATTATCAGGGATGCATCGTGGTATTTGAGACTGATGAGTTATTGATCGACATATCCAGGCCAATCGGAACGATAGCCCCCAGTGATTTCTGAACGGTATCGAACGAACCCGAGATCAGATCATTAGAACTAGGGATGCCATTACCCGATGAATTGTTCCCTGGTATCTTGAAGCTAACCGGGCTTGATTCAACCAGAGATGTTAGTGTATTTTCTACGGGACCTGGCCCGGTTTTTCCGGAACTTACCCCCATAATGGCTTCTGTTGCTAAAACCACCACAATAACAAGCATGATTGTTATAATCACTATGAAAATTTTCTGGACCAGGGAAAAATGTTTAAATCCCATCGATTTCGGCTGGGTTTTAGGGTCGAGTGCGAGCTTATCAATGATTTCTTTGCATTTCGTTGCTTCGCCTATTCTCCCCTGCTTGAGGAGTGTGAGATAAATATTACTCCAGGCGTCGCGGTAACCGGGCACCATTTCGACCGCTTCGCCATAGCATTGCAGGGCCTTATCATAATTGCCCTGTTCAAAATACTCGTTACCTTTGTTTTTAAGTTCCTCTGCCCGTTTGTTCTTCATGGTCCTGTGTAATAGGTGATAATAACCTCATGTATTAAAGTCATTTGTGATCTGACAGCAGTGCCTCCCATGACCTTCTTACCCGTTATCCCGTTGTTACCCGGGAGCAATGGGGGTGAGAATATTTTTGAATGAGCAGCCGGTCGGAATAACCGGGAGTAATGAAACCGCACGCGGGCTGTTTAATTATCCGTGTGGCGCGGGTCTTGCGGGATGCAGCCCGCACGAGAATGTCCCCTCCATCATAGCTGGGGACAGTACTCTGAAAAATGCAATAGGAAGGAGAATGGCCTGGAGACAGCTGGTTGATATGAATGAGGCGGCAAAATGTCGGCAATCTGCCGTAAATGAAATTTTCTGGAATGAATAGCCGGGGACGGGTGGCTGGTACGGATATACACGGGGGGTCATACCGGGGGCCCGGAGCGTGTTATGCGTACGGGAATTACCCGGGATACAAGCATACAACGGGTACCGTACTCTAATTACCACTCGAGCTTCGTTGTACCGTACTGGTCGACCACGCCATGTTTCGTGGGGAAATTATTCCAGTCAACAGTACCCTTCAAGACGGGGTAATCCCGTTCGGCTGCGTGGATCACCCGGGAGACCAGTAATTCTTCGTTCACCTTAAACCAGACCTTTACTTCGGGGTCAAAATATATCTGCCCCACTGTATAGGTCACGTTATCATTCACTTTTACAATGACAAAGCCACGGTCTTTATCGAAACTGGAGTCCCCGGGATTTTTCTGTACTGATGATCCTGCCGCATATTTGGCACCAATGGAGACATTTCCTGTGGTCTGGTTATCAACCTGTGACGCGACTCCTTCGATTTGCGCCGTTAACGTGGTCCCTGGGTCTTCTGGTCCCTTGGTAGCAGAAGACCCTATGGCGGCAGGACCAGGCGTGGCCTGAGATGAATAGGACATAACTTGCCCTGAATTCGAATTCGTCGGCTGAATACACCCGGGTGAACATCCCAGATTAAAAAGAACGACTAGCAGTATGGCAATGAATATTCCTCGTTTTTTTCCGGGCGTCATAGGATATAATCCTGTCCTGCCTGACTATAGATATATCGAAAATGACAATTTTCATCCAGCCTGGTCCTAATACCGGGACCCGGGATTTTTCAAGACTTTGAAAATCCGTTCCCATCCCATCATGCGTTTTCCTGGGGATTAGAGAAAAATAGTATTGTGAGTAAGGGTGTGCCCGGGCCCGCGTGAGCCCGGATTATTGCGATTTAAATGTGGAAACAAACCGCGAAGGTTGCCATTACCAGTAAAGATATACACATGTTGATAATGACCGGGCGTAATTTCGTCGTAGCATTATGCAGTTCTTCTGCATCTGTCTTCTCCTCAATTGATATATCAGACCCGCTTTTCTTGCGGAGGGTGGACCTTTTTCCTGTACTGAATGTCTCAATGGTCATTGATTCTATCACCTGTTTGTTTTCCCGCCAGGGAAAAATGTGTTCGTAGTTTTTTCCTTTCCGAAGAGGTATCTTCTTTGTTAACAGGGCCTGTATCAGGCTCTTTCCTTGAGGATTTTGACCGTATGCGATGCCCTGAACTCTTCGAGCCATGTCTTCAGGGCATTCGTGTCCCCGTTCTGTATTGCGGTCATTGCTCCTGAAACATCGACTCCCTGCTGTTCAAGGTGGTCAATAATCTTTTCCGGTCCCGGTCGGTCCTGGTTACCCGTCAGGTTCCGTGGATTTGCGTCCCGGTATGAATCGAGCCATGTCTTCAGGGCGTTCTTATCCCCGTTTTGTATCGCCGTCATTGCTCCTGAAACGTCGACTCCCTGCTTCCCGAGGCAGTCAATGATCTTTTCCCGTCCCGGTCGTTCCTGGTTACCCGTCAGGTTCCGTGGATTTGCGTCCCGGTATGAATCGAGCCATGTCTTCAGGGCATTCTTATCCCCGTTTTGTATCGCCGTCATTGCTCCTGAAACGTTGACTCCCTGCTGCTCAAGCTGGCCAATAATTGCTTCTGGAGACCCATGGCCCTGCCCGGGGGCAGTATCATTCCTGGTGGCTTTTCCAAAGTGCTGCGGGGTGACAACTGCTGCTCCGGCAAGTCCTACGACTAGCGCAACAACCACACAGACTCCGAGAGCCCCGATAAATATTCCTGGTGTTTTCATAATTGTCCTCCATTATCATTTCGGTGCTGGCGCAGAATGACGCACCCACCATGTATAGAATGTTATACATAATGGTATTAATACATTTCTAATACATGTGTATAACATACTAATTGTTATCTATAATCGATAAGTTCAACCATTGGACTATACCCTCCCTGCTGTTATGCAACAGGTAATATGAGCGTACCGGTAAACCAGTGAGATGACGGGGGTAACTGGAATGGAGTATAAAAAAAGGTCCTATTGGACCAGGCCTGCCTGTTCTTCGTCCCCGTACATGAATATCTCTTCGATAGAAACCCCAAAGTAGCGGGCGATACGGAAAGCGAGGTCCAGTGAAGGTACATATTTTCCTTTCTCAATGGCAAGGATCGTCTGCCGGTTGACGCCGATCACCTGTGCCAGGTGCTCCTGTGTAAGGTCATGCATCGCCCGGAACACCTTGATTTTATTCCTCATCTGTTTCCCAGCCCCCATAAATACCTGCGTAATAGATCCTGAACCCGACGTAGAGGAAGATCATCAGGCAGAGAAGGCCAAGCTGAACAAAACCAATCAAGCGCGGTGAAAGCAGCTCCGGAAGAATTGGCGGAGGACCCGGGGGGAACCCCCGGGGAAACGTCGGGGTCCGGAGTAACTGCATTACTGCACCGATAGAAAATGCACAAAAAACGACCCAGAAAACCTGCATTGTCCGTAACACGGCCTGCTCAGTAATCTTGACATCCCGTTCGTCCTCTTTTAGATCCGTTACCCGGCGGCGGACCAGGTAGATTGCGGCAACTGCAACAATGAATGCTACCTCGATCAGGAGGGGCATCCGGACCACATCTGAATACCAGAACAGTCCGACCAGTGCGATGGCAGTACACCCGACAATGAGATAAAATGTATTCTTTTTCAATCTCTCCCTCTGTTAAAAGAATCATGCACCCGGTATATAGAATGTGATGATATGCACATCAGTGGGATATCTATCCCTCGCGAACAGGAAAATCCGGCCCATTTGGTTCAGATGTTAAAAAAAAGTTTGGTATGCCTTTAAATATATTTTTACGGGTTTAGCGACTTGAACGGGACTATCTGGTCATAGGTCTTGACTTTTCCCACGGTCGGAGCGGTTACCCAGATCTCCACCCTGTTCTGAATGGTGCTGGACGGGAATGACACGAATGATCCGACGTAGAATGGTGGAAGCATAACGTCCTGCTGGGATGTCCCATCCGGCTTTGTGAATGTCACATCAATCCGTGAATCGAGGTTCATGCCATTTCCGCCCCTGAGCGTCACTGCCATATAGGGGTTCGCGGTATCTCCATTACCCTGTACCATGAAATCAAGCATGTAGTCAACCGGGAGAAATTCTGTTGGTCCAGGAGTGCCCATTCCCACCCTTGGAGTGGTTGTTACCGGTGCCGTTGTCTGGGGTGCGACCTGTGTTGTAACCTGAGTTACTGTAGGGGTTGATGTTACCACCGGGGGCGTTGCATTCTGGGTACATCCTGCTGTCAGCACGAATGCAACAGCGAGTACCAGGCTTACTGCCAGGATTGAAAATTTCATACCTGAATATCGGAGAATGTACTGTATAATCCTATCGTAACCGGGTGGTGGTTGAGTAAGGAAATCAGTTGTTTCTTTATTCCTTCCTCTCTATTGCCTTTAATATATAGGTGGGGCCACGGTCGCCACCTAACCCCGTTTCGCAATATTATCACCGATGAATTCCAGAACAAGGAGTACCTGCATGTTCGACTATTCCTTCAGGATAATACATGACCAGGTCATCAATGCCCGTCGGACGTTCCGGATGCCCCCTTCCGGATATCCAAGATAAAATTCATATTGTAATAATATTTCTGCGGTTTTTGTTGCCGGTAGTTCTATTTGTTCAGATTTTAAAGGCCGATATCAGGCCTGATTTTTATATCGTGCAGATTTTTGATAAAACTGTTTGAGATCGTTGATTGTGGATAACGGCATAATTTCCGGATAATCTTTTTTCAATGTCGGGAAGAAAACATATATCTCCCATCAGGAGAAGATATATTTCCATAGCGAGGTATTTGAATGAAAAAATTATTCGTCGCACTGGTATTGGTTGCAGCATTATGCCTGATTGCAGTTTCACCTGCTGTCGCAGATCCGAACAAAAATTGGGCTAACCAAGGCATCAATACAACCAGCCCATTCTGGTTCAAGGACTATGTCACTTCAGGAGGTAAGACTCTGGAAAATGCATTTAATAGAACGGTATTTCCTAATAATGGAAGTGTTAACCTAGGGTCATATACTACTTCAAGTGGCAAGACTCTGGAAAATGCATTCAAGATACCGGCATATACTACTTCGAGTGGTAAGACCCTGGAAAATGCGTTTATAAGACCGGCGTACATATGCTCGTCTTGCAGGTCCCCAATCTGATAAAAGTTTTCGTTGGAATATTAACAAAGTTTTAATTGGAATTTGGGAAGTAAATTCAATTTCTTTTGTAAGAAAGAGATTGGATCCGATTTTTTCTATCATTTTGAATCTGCTTGTCGATTTTCTCCTGATATTGGAAATTGTATAAGTTCTATAGATACCGGGAACACTGAAAGCTTGAAGACAGATTCCGGATTTAGCCCTGGTATGTATAGCTTAAAATTCAAACACTTTTTCGGAATAATATTCTTCAAATACAATGGGATAATCTTCAGTCCCAACCAGAAAAGACTTTGATCCTATTACCGGAGGTTAGTAAACATAGTTCTTCTGAACACCTGATCCCACCACTTTCCCTTGGGCATTTACACCCAGTTCCGGTGAAATTAAGGAATATCGCAGTAAGCGGCGGGGCTCTCCATTTCACACAGGTATAAGTTCTGATGCTACCTTTTCGATGTGCTTTGTGTTTCCATACTTAATTCTCTTTTTTCACTGCACTCCAAAAAATGTTTACCTCTAAACGGGTAATTCTGATATTTTTAAGAGAAATTGCGTGAAAATCTCGGCATGAATTGGAAAACCTTCAGGTAATATACAGGTTGTATCCCGATGATGACCGGCTGGAGGGTGAATACCCCGTTTCCCCGGTTTTTCAATCCGTAGTCAGCAAATGAGTGTGGTTTTGCCTGATGCGGGGTGTTTACGATATGGGGGAATAGTTGCAATCTCAACAGACCCAAAGTTGCAATGGTAGCAAAAAACCAGGGGTCTCTTTTTTTTTAGAATATCCTGGGCTGACCTCTTATTGGTGGCAGCCTCAACCTGGGTTTTTTACTCGTAGGTCGATATTACACCACGCTACTGCCAGGATACGTTATTGACCAGAAGGGAATGAAAAATTACGGGGTCTTATCTGACCCAATGCCCGAAAATTTCTATTTCTTTTCAGGGGTTTCCTGTTTTGGAGTGTCTACTGCCTTTACGGCCTTTTTTGACTGATGCCAGCGGTACACACCGTACCCTGCAGCCCCGATAATGATCAACGGAAGCAGGACTAACAATGCTACGATGAGGAAATCGATCATCCCGACCAGTCCCGAAATTCCCTCGTTAATGGTCCTGGCGAAACTGTGCCCGGTATCCCCTCCCACCGGTTCTTTCTCAGCCATGTTCACCGTGATCGTCGAGAGATCGATCCGGTTATTCAGGTACCGCATCCTGCCCTCTAGCTGGTCAAGACTGGTCTGGACACGGTCGATCTGCTCCTGCACGTCGATAATATCCTCTACCTTTTCGCTCTTCTTCATTATTTCGTTGTATTGGGCGATCTGGTTCTGGTAGGTGGTCTTTCGGGCCAGGAGGTCGACATACTCTGCAGTTACATCTTCACCTTTTGTATTCGCTGACGTTACTTTTCCGATCTCTTTTACCCCGGCAAGTACGCTTTCGAATTCATTTGCAGGGACCCGGATGACGACCGTGGCAGTCCGTCGGTCATTTATCTGAGTACTGAATGTGGATGATGCGAAATATCCGCCCTTTGCAGCTGCAAGTGCTTTTAAACGGTCAATGGAGGCAGGGACCTCTGGGACTTCAAGGTTCACCTGTGCCGTGTAGATGAGCTTCTGGTCGATTAAAGTACCTTTATCGGCGGTTCCCGGGTTACCGGTTGAAGCGGGTGCCTGGGTAGGTGCCGGAGTGGGTACCGGGCGGTAGTCCCCCTGCCCGATACTTGCCTCATAGTTAGCCCCCCCTGTCGCGTCATTTGGTGATGATGCCAGGGATTTCTGCCCGCTCCCGGCCGATAACGTGGAGCAACCTGCGGATATTATGGCGATAACCACTACCAGCAGGAAAAGAGTTACGAAGTTACCTCGGTTCATAAATAACATGATATGCCCGTGAATATTTATATTGGCGTATGATTGTCAAATATTTCGCAGTCTAAACAGACCATCACTCATAATACCTGATATTTTTTGTCTGATAGGGAAAACAGCGTTATCCATGTCATTCTTCCTGGTAACGGAGTTCATCCGTGTTTCAGGTAATATCCAGCAATTTTTAGAATTTTGCCACATCTCATAGATCGCTATACCTGGAAATTGTATACTAACCACGGTAGCTATGGTTGTTGATCCCGGGCTGGCATTTACGTGCTTCCCTTTTGTTCCTGTTATCACCGATTTAAGCGCTACAAGAACGACCTCCTCACAAGAATCTACCCCGTGAACCATTGGAATTGAAAAAATATTCCAATTATCCATACCGAAATGGGAACGTGACCCACCTATCGAAATATCTAATATATGGGGTCATGCAATAGTAGAAGGAGAAAATATGATAAACGTCCTCTACGTGGATGACGAGTCCGGTCTTCTGGAAATCGGAAAATTATACCTGGAGAGGATGAATGATATCAAGGTAGAAATAATAAATTCTGCCACGCAGGGGCTGGACCAGCTTAACCTCGTGAATTATGATGTCATCGTATCTGATTTCCAGATGCCGCACATGGACGGGATCGAGTTTCTTAAAAGGGTTCGTGCGACAAAAGGTGATATCCCGTTTATCCTTTTTACCGGGAGAGGAAGGGAGGAGGTGGTAATCGAGGCCATTAATAGTGGTGCAGATTTCTATCTCCAGAAAGGAGGGGAACCAAAGGCCCAGTTTGCCGAGCTTGCTCACAAAATTCGCCAGCTTGTCCGGAGGACCAGCGTTGAAGGAATGTTGATCCAGAATGAGACCTGGTTCCAGACAATTATCCGGCATTCTGACGAGATCATCACCCTGCTCAACCAGGAAGGCGTAATTATCTACGTGTCACCGCCGATCCAGTCGATGCTCGGGTACAAAGCAATAAACATGACCGGTAAAAAACAACTGGACCTCGTCCACCCGGATGATGTTTCCACCGTGAGGCAAGCATTTAATCGGGCGTTTGAAAAAGATCATATCCGGACGCCCATTCGTTACCGCATCCTGAAAGCGGACGGCTCCTGCATGCAGGTTGAATCGGTCATCACCCGCCTCCTGGATGTGCCTGGAATCCAGGGTGCAATGATGACAACGAGGGATATTACCGCATGGAAACAAGCGGAGCAGGCGATGCAGACGGACCTTGCCCGTTACCATCATGCGGAATTCCTGGCCCGTTCAGGGTCGTTTGAACACAAAACCGGGGCCACCACCGTTACACTTTCAGAGGGTGCAAAGGTCTTGTTTGGTCTTCCAACGTGTGAATGTTCAATGTCAGATTTTGAAAAACTTCCTCTTCCCGAATACCGGGTACCATTTGACCAGGCAAAACAGGCATTGATCACAGAAGGCCAGCCTTTTATTCTTGACTATAAAATTCGAAAGAAAAATGACGGTACTGTCATTACTGTCCATTCAGTCGCTGATTACGACCCGGAACGGTTGGTTATGTTCAGTGTTGTTCTCGAAGTTGCAAGTATTTTGTGATTTTTTGTACATTTTTGGTTCACAAGGCGTGACCTCCACGGTTTTTCATCATCACAAAATAGGAATTATATCAAGAATGCAGCAACTTGGACCACATCCATGCCTGTTTACTAATGACGGTGAGTCCGGAAGAAGGCACGGTTTGAAATTTTGGTGTCGAAGAGGATGGAACGTTACATAGGCCGTAAGGTATGAAAGGACCAATAATGGCATAGCAGAAAAAAGGGTGGGAGCCCCCTTTTTGCAAAGGGAAATAGTAGCAAGGATTCCCGAATAAAAGCAATATGAGGAGAGTGAGAAAGCGAATAGTCGCTGGCATCCACAATTTTCTGTTGATATTCTGGAATTAACTTTTACCCTTTACCCAGACGATTATTCGCCATGCTGCATGTTTCAGTATCGCCCC